>Ga0102589_1005999_pt1 | contig 10240 bp, 9 predicted proteins | sample AraplaMF_Col_mLB_FD_76858 | JGI IMG/M metagenome (GOLD analysis project Ga0102589, IMG submission 76858) | Arabidopsis root microbial communities from the University of North Carolina, USA - plate scrape MF_Col_mLB | ecosystem: Host-associated > Plants > Roots > Endosphere | place: USA... | reverse complement strand
CAACCTACAAGAAAATCAAACCGAAGTATGTCTTTCCCAATCATATAAAAATGATGAAATATATGACCAAGACATCATTGCTCAAGTAGATAAACATGGGGTAATTAAGACAATTAGTGGTAAGGTTACCCAAAATCTAGAACAGCAACCTAATCTTACTATAACAAATTTTTTGTCGAAAAATGAAGTAAAATCTATATTATGTCATAGACTTTACATTTTAGTGATAGGGGTTCAAAAAAAAAGAAGAAAAAGATGTTTACCACTATAACCGGTAAACATCTTTTTTTATATCCATCCCTTTTCTTCCGCAATCGTAATTGCTTCAATTCGGTTTTTCGCACTTAATTTTGTTAACACATCTGAAATATAGTTCCTCACAGTACCAGATGAAAGATACAATGTCTTCGCAATTTCATTTGCTGTTTTTCCCTCTTTTGCTAAGCGAAGCACATCTTTTTCACGATCTGATAACGGGTTTTGTTCTTGCCATAGCCCAAACATTAATTCAGGAGAAATCTCTCGTTTCCCCTTCATCACATTACGAATCGCCGCCGCTAAATCTTCACTTGGACTATCCTTTAATAAATACCCATGAACCCCTGCTTTCATCGCTCTTTCAAAATAACCTGGGCGTGCAAATGTTGTTAAAATCATTATTCTACATGAAGATTTCTTCTTTTTCTGCAATTCTTCCGCAACATCCAACCCGCTCTGAATTGGCATTTCAATATCCATAATACTTACATCCGGCTGCAACTTTTCAATTAATTTTAAAGCTTCTTCACCGTTCTCTGCTTGCCCAACCACTTCAATGTCGTCTTCTAAATCAAGCAGAGCCCCGAGTGCCCCCCGAAGCATTCTTTGATCTTCAGCAAGAATAATTCGAATCATGCTCTCACCTCATCTTTTCCTGTTCTAATTACAATTGGAACTTTCACTATTAAAATCGTCCCTGGATGCAGCGCCTTTAGTTCAAGCCCTCCATCAATAAGTGCCAGACGTTCTTTCATACCTAAGATACCATTCCCATCATGACTCTGCTTTTGTAATCCCACTCCATTATCTTTCACCTGCAAAATCAGTTCTCCTTGCGTTTCAAATAAAGAAACCGTACATGCCGTCGCCTTACTATGCTTTACAACATTCGTTACTGCTTCTCGCAAACACATCCCTAAAATATTTTGTTCAAGCGGTGATAATGCACCGCTATTCGCTTTCTGCTTTACCTCTAGTGAAATATTAGCAGCTTGCAGAATCGCCTTTATTTGCTCAAGCTCCTCTTCAACTGTAATCATTCGCATATCAGAAATTAATTCCCTAAGCTGCTTTAAAGCTATGCGAGATGTTTGCGTTATCTCCTTTGCCTCAAGACTAGCACGCTCTGGATTTTTCACAATCAGCTTCTCAACAAGCTGACTTTTTAAAGTAATAAGAGATAACGTATGTCCTAGCGTATCGTGAAGGTCCCTTGCAATTCGCTGACGTTCTTCACGTTTTACTAAATCTTTAATTTGTTCATTGGCTTCGTTTAATTGCATTTTCAACATTTTTTTTTGATTAAAGTTACGCATACCAAATGGTGTAAGAAGCATTAAGATAAACATTGGAATCATATTGATTAAACTAGTCTTGGTTAACTGATCTATATTCACAAATAAAAAAGTACCGATCATTACTACTAAAAGGGCAAGTAATACTCGAAATGATTTTTTTGTTGGTGCAAATCCTATTGCACTGGCAGTGTAAAATCCAAAAAATATCATAAATGGATTATAAATTACAGAGAATATGAATATAATTACAATTTGAACACATGCCCATAAAATAAATGTCTCTTTAACAAAATAAAGTTGACGGTATGCAATGACAAAAACCACTAGCATACCGATTCCAGCTAAAAGCCTCCAACCCGATTCTTGCGTTAAATTGTAAATCGGAAATAGTAGATACACAAACCACATATATGGGAAAAAACCCATATGTTTTGGAAAAAATTCAAACTGCTTTTTTTCTGTCATTTATACCGCTTCCTGTCTCTTTCTTATATATATTGATATTACAACAAAGATAAGGAAATAACCTCCTAAAATCGCGATATTTTCCCATCCTATCGATTTACCATCAACAATATCCCAAGCACCGCTTCCAAAATGATATGTTGGTGTCCATTCCCCGATTGTTCTTAGTACCTTTGGAAAAACTTCGATCGGCATCCATAAACCACCTAACACCGCTAAACTCATATTTAAAATGTTTGCAAGCCCCGCAGCTGCATCTGCTTTCTTAATGGAACCAATAACCGTTCCTAGCGCTAAAAATGGTGTGACACCTAGTAATAACCACAATCCAGCACCTATCCATTGTCCAACCGTTAACTCTACGTTATTAATTAGCATACCTGCAATAAAGATCACAAGTATTGAAAATGCATTTACCACTGTTTGAGAAATAATTTTAGCTGTTAAATATGCACCCTCTGGAAGTGGCGTGATTTTTAAAAGATGTGTCCACCCCTGCCCCTTTTCTTGTGAAAGTCTCACCCCGAAACTAAAAAGTGCTGTTCCTACAATACTGAAAGTAGCCATCGAAATTAAATAGTGTGCTTTCCAAGCATCTCCGTTTTGTGGTACTTGAATGACATTCGTAAAAATGTAATAGAACATCACTGGCATTAATAGTGAGAAAAAGATAAATAATTTATTGCGGAATGTACGTAAAATCTCTATTTTGCATTGCATCCATAATGCCTTCATGCGATTCCCTCCTTTTGATTTGCAACAAACTGTTCAAACGCCTCGTCAAGGCTTCCACGTTCAACAGAAACATCTGTAATAGGTAAGCTCTTTTGATAAATTGCCTGCAATGTAGCATCCGTATCATCCGTTGTGAGAATAACACGCTGTTCATGAAACTGTACTGCTTTAACATGCGGTAATTCTTTCAGCAAATCTGTAGGGATTTTTTCTTTTGCATAAAATGAAATGGTTTTTTGAGAAATCGTTGCCTTCATTTCCTCTGGAGTCCCATCCGCAATGATTTTTCCGTTTGCAAATAATAAAATGCGATCTGATAGTGCATCAGCTTCTTCTAGATAATGCGTTGTTAAAATAATCGTTTTCCCTTCACTTGCTAACCTTCGAATCGTTTCCCAGAAAGCCTTTCTAGATGTGATGTCCATGCCTACAGTCGGTTCATCTAAAAATAATAAATCGGGATTTCCAGCAAGTGCGAGCGCAAAATTCAAACGTCTTTTCTGACCACCTGATAACTTTTCACACCGCTGTTTTTTTTCTGATTCTAAGTTTGATAACTGAAGCAATGTATCTTTTGCAACTGGATTCGTATAGTAACTACGAAACAAATCAATTGCCTCACCAACTGATATACTGTCAATCACGCTCACCTCTTGCAGCATGGCACCAAAGCGATTGCGAACATCTCGATGCTTTGGACTTTTCCCAAATATAGAAACACTTCCTTCTGATGGATCCTTTAATCCAAGCATCATTGAAATCGTTGTTGTTTTCCCTGCACCATTTGGTCCAAGAAGCGCAACAATCTGCCCCTTCTCTACATGAAATGAAACATTATTTACAGCCTTTTTATGTTTAAATGTTTTTGAAACATTATTTACTTCAATAATCTTTTCCAACTCTCCACCTCCGTCATTCCTTATATTTACATTGTATAAATTGGAAGAGATGGAAAACAGTAAAATACGTCATGATATGAATATGACAATTGTCATAAAGTGAAAATTTCATAAGCAGGCAAGTTTATCTCTACAGATTATTAGCACTCACTAATTGGGTATTAACTGGCAGTTTACCTCTCACCTTCCTTCTCTGCTTTCTCCGAGTTTTGAGGTGGAAGTATTTTCAGGGGACTATCTCTATGAGATCACCTCCCCCTTCAAAGCGCTCCAAGAAGCATATGAGCCGTACGCCAGTAGCAGGACAAAAATAAACATGATACAATCGTGTAAGATATATATTCGAGGAAGGACAGTGGTTTTTTTTATGATCATTCGTAATGAGAAGGATTTAGAAGGTTTACGAAAAATTGGCCGTGTTGTTGCGCTTGCACGTGAAGAAATGAAAAAGCAAGCGAAGCCAGGTATGACAACGAAAGAACTTGATTTGATCGGCAAAAAAGTATTAGATGAGCACGGTGCCATTTCTGCGCCTGAAAAAGAATATGATTTTCCAGGTGTAACTTGTATTAGTGTAAATGAAGAAGTTGCCCACGGTATCCCAAAAGATCAAGCATTAAAAGAAGGCGACTTAGTAAACGTTGATGTGTCCGCGGCACTTGACGGTTATTATGCGGATACAGGTATTTCTTTTGTTCTTGGGCAAGATGAAGAAAAAGAAAAACTTTGCCAAGCTGCAGTAGACGCATTTTGGGCAGCAATGAAAAAAGTAAAAGCTGGTTCAAAACAAAACCAAATCGGTCGTGCAGTTTCTAACTTTGCCCATAAAAATGGCTATGCTGTTATCCAAAACTTAACAGGTCATGGTATCGGGCTTAGCTTACATGAGGCACCAAACCATATTTTAAGCTACTATGATCCAATGGATAACGCGCTTCTTAAAGATGGGCTTGTTATAGCTGTAGAGCCTTTCATTTCCATGAAAGCTGACCATATTATTGAACGCGGTGATGATGGCTGGACATTTGTAACACCAGATAAAAGCCTTGTTGCACAATGTGAACATACAGTTGTCGTAACACGTGGTGAGCCAATTATTTTAACTGAACTGTAAAGGATAAAAGGAATGCAAATAGCGTTCCTTTTCCTATACAAAAAAAAAGAGAAATCAAACTGATTTCTCTTTTTTCATATGGATGCCTTACATCTACAGATGATCATCATGCAATGTGGAAACATGACAATTATCGTTTTCAAAAGGTTCTGGCATGAGAAAAAGAAACCCCACCATAGATTTCTTTTTCTCTTCTACATAATCTAAAATTTGGGTACACTAGACATGCAATTTAGGGGCTTTCAAAACAAGAAAGCGAACCTTTGTCTAAAATGATAGCATATACATTCTCTCTAAAAATATGCAAATATGCATATGAAACTATTCTATATAAATCTATTTCAATTTTTCGACATCTAATTGAAAAAGCGACGTGCAATTCTTTTCTCTCTGTTTTCATTTGGCTTTACTTTTATTTCTCAACCTAAATTGATTGAAGATACAAAAAACAAGAGATAAAATAAAGTCGTTATCCGTCTTCTTTTGTCATTCATATAGAATAGAAGAATAGGAGAGGAATATATGAAGAGAACATTGAAACAAAAAATAGTAAGCTCTTTGCTTGCTGCAACACTCGCTGTCAGCCTAGCTCCAATTGGACAAGCAAAAGCTGATTCCCCAACAGAAACTATCAAAACTCCATCTATTACAGGACAAGTTGATGCTAACCGCGCAATCGAACACATCCGTTTTTTATCAAAAACAATTGGCCCGCGCCCTGGTGGTACACAATCAGAAAAATGGGCTTCTCGCTATGTTGGGCTGAAATTACAGTCAATGGGATATGAAGTAGAATATCAACCATTTTCTGTACCAGATCAATATGTCGGATTTATTGATTCTCCTTTATCTCGTTCAAAAAATTGGCAAGCAGGGGCTGTCCCGAATGCTTTAATTTCTACTGAGGCTGTTACCGCTCCCCTCATTTTTGTACCAAATGGGACAAACCTAGACGAAATTCCAAATGAGGTAAACGGGAAAATTGTCTTATTTGAAAGAGGTGCCACAGTAGCAGACTACAACAAACAAGTAGAAAATGCCGTTACAAAAGGTGCAAAGGCGGTCCTCTTATATAGTTTAATTGGCGGCCGCGGTAACTATGGACAAACTTTCAATCCAAGATTAACTAAAAAACAGTCAATCCCTGTATTCGGTCTTGCATATGCACAAGGTAATGCCTTCAAAGAGGAATTAACGAAAAAAGGGAGTGAAATCCTTTCTTTAAAAGCACGACATGAATCAAACCTACAATCTCTAAATGTTATCGCGAAAAAGAAACCAAAGAACAGCACTGGAAATGAAAAAGCTGTTATCGTAAGTTCCCATTATGACAGTGTTGCTGGAGCACCAGGAGCAAACGACAATGCCTCTGGAACCGGCTTATTATTAGAATTAGCTCGCGCATTTCAAAACATAGAAACTGACAAGGAAATCCGTTTTATTGCTTTTGGATCAGAAGAAATGGGACTAATTGGATCTGAACATTACGTTGACAACTTATCACAAACAGAACGCGATCGTATTTTAGGTGTGTTCAATGCTGATATGGTCGCAACAAACTATGAGAAAGCAAAAAATTTATATGCAATGACTCTAGATGGATCTACGAATCTTGTAACGGATGCTGCACTAAATGCTGGTAAACAATTAAATAATGATCTTGTTCTTCAAGGAAAATTCGGTTCTAGTGACCATGTACCGTTTGCTTATGCTGGCATCCCTGCAGCTCTGTTCATTTGGATGGGAGTAGATAGCTGGGACCCGCTTATCTATCATATTGAAAAGGTATACCATACACCGCAAGATAACGTTCTAGAAAACATTTCACCTAAGCGTATGAAAATCGCTTTAGATGTCATTGGTACTGGTGTTTATGATGTTCTTCAAAAAACAGCTATACAAACAGGGCAGAAAGCTGCTTAATTATCATCAAAGCCACCATTTAGAACTGGTGGCCTTTTTATATTGAAATAAATATGCATAAATACATCTCTATTTCAATATATTATCATGTATAATAATAACTATAACAATAATGATTATAGCTAATAAGAATGCATTTCTATTATGAAAAAGATGATACTTGCAGGTACATTAACTTTTGCCGGACTGGCAGGAGTTGCTGCTTTTGTTTCAAAAACAAAAGCTACCGCTGCAACCATTCAAGAACAAAACTTTACCAAATATTATTTCTAATTTCGACATAAAAATAGCTATACAGTCATCCAAAACGTAATGGAACATGGCATTGATCATAAGCTTACATGAGGTACCAAATCCCATTCTAAGCTTATGCTTCAATAGATAATGCACTTCTTAAAGATGGGTTTTTTATCAATTTAGAGCCGTTTATCTCTGTGAAAGTTGACCATATTATTCGCTGATTGAGCCCGATTTGAAAACGCTCTCTTTTCCCGATAAAAAAACCCCTTCAGGTTGCATTCTTTCCTTCACCTTATCGTGAAGTTTTTTGAATACCTACCTAAAGGGAGTAATATCAATAGTAATTTTTTAATTTGTGTACTACTCAGATTACAGTGTAATCAATAATCTAAAGCTTTTTTATTATTTTACTCGCTGACGAGCGAATAGAATTCCACCTAAAAGGAACAATACCATACCTCCAAGAATTGAAATCATTTCCGCTGATGTTCCTCCTGTGTTAGGAAGTAATGTCGGCTTATCATTTTCTGTAGTAGGTGGAACTTTTGAATTGTTATTTGTGTTTGGATCTTTTGGATCTGTGTTTGGATCTTTCGGATCTGTGCTTGGATCTTTCGGATCTGTGCTTGGATCTTTTGGATCTACGATTTTTGTATTCGTGATGTCATAACCATTTACTTCAGATTTGTATCCGTCTACTGCTTGTTCTTTTACTTCATACTTGTAAGCTACACCATTTTCATCATATGCTGCTAAATCTTTAAACGCATATTTCCATTCACTTGCTGCGCTTACTTCTTGTGTTGCGATTACTTTACCATTTTGTAGTAGGTCTACTTTGATCATTTCTGGACGTTCTTTCGCATTATCGTCTTTCCATGTTTTCTTACCACTAACTTCCGTTTTTTCCGTATTCTTGTAGGTATTCGTAATTGTTGTTCCTTCTACTTTTGTTTCGTAGTCGTTTACTTTTACTTCACTTACTGTGTACTTGTACTCGTTTCCTTGTTCATCGTACTTCGGCAGATCTTTAAAGTTGAAATTCCAGTTTCCAGCTTGATCTGCTTTTACTTCTTGTGTTTTCAACTCTGTACCATTTTGAAGTAGTTGAACTGTGATACTTTCTGGGCGTTTACCAAACTTATTGTTGTAATCGTCCCATACTTTCTTACCACTAACTTCTGTTGTTTCTGTATTCTTGTAAGTGTTCGTAATCGTTGTTCCTTCTACCTTTGTTTCGTAGCCGTCTACTTTTACTTCACCTACTGTGTACTTGTACTCGTTTCCTTGTTCATCGTACTTTGGTAGATCTTTGAAATCGAAGTTCCAGTTGCCAGCTTGGTCAGCTTTCACTTCTTGTGTTTTCAACTCTGTTCCATTTTGAAGTAGTTGAACTGTGATGCTTTCTGGACGTTTACCAAACTTATTGTTGTAGTCGTCCCATACTTTTTTACCATTTAGTTCTGTTTTGTCTGTATTTTTGTAAGTGTTTGTAATCGTTGTTCCGTCTACCTTTGTTTCATAGCCGTCTACTTTTACTTCACCTACTGTGTACGTGTACTCGTTTCCTTGTTCATCGTACTTTGGTAGATCTTTGAAATCGAAGTTCCAGTTTCCAGCTTGATCTGCTTTCACTTCTTGTGTTTTCAACTCTGTACCATTTTGAAGCAATTGAACCGTGATGCTTTCTGGGCGTTTGCCAAACTTATTGTTGTAGTCATCCCATACTTTTTTGCCACTTACTTCTGTTGTTTCTACATTCTTGTAAGTGTTCGTAATCGTTGTTCCTTCTACTTTTGTTTCATAGTCGTTTACTTTTACTTCACTTACTGTGTACGCGTACTCATTTCCTTGTTCATCGTACTTTGGTAGATCCGCGAAACTGAAGTTCCAGTTGCCAGCTTGATCAGCTTTTACTTCTTGTGTTTTTAATTCTTTTTCATTTTGAAGCAATTGAACCGTGATACTTTCTGGGCGTTTGCCAAACTTATTGTTGTTGTCATTCCATATCTTCGTTCCTGAAACAGATGTAGTTTTCACCTTATTCGGAATCATAAGCTTTACACCTTTTTCAGCATTTCTATCAATTGTAAAACTTACTTTTGCTTGAGGATCAAAATCTAGATAGTTTGGAGCCGAAATCTCTTGCACATAATATTTTCCTGGCTTTAAATCAGGAACTTCAACCATACCTTCTGCATCCGTTGTATAAATATCTCCGATTTGCTGACCTGACTCCGTATACAACTTAAACGAAACATTTGGTATTACTCTTTCTTCATTGCCTTCCAGGTGCTTAATAATTCGTAGTGTTCCTTTAGGGGGTAAGTCACCGTCAGCACCACCACCCATGTTTATATTTTTAACCCAGGCACTACCTGAATTAGATACTGGCTGTTCATTCAAGATTTGGTAATTAGCCGTATAATCATTATAAAAAAGCTCTTGTGTCTTTCCACTTTCAGTTATAGCAGTTGTATAATTTATACCGAAATCATTACCATTTGCCTTATCCTTATATATCACGACCTCAAATGAGTTATCACCAGTAAAATTAATATATCCATAACCTTGATCTTGAAATTGTTGAAGCTTTAACCACGTCGTGTCATTAATTGATATATTAAAACTATCTTTATTAAGCGTTTGTCCTGCTTGTACTCTATCAGATACAACAACATCAGTATTTACATATTGTTTTGTATCATTCACATTTAAGACCCAACGCACTTCATTAGTATTGCTTGGTTGAATATCGCCACCTTTACTGAAAAAGTTTGTGGCCTGTCCACCAGTTGGACCACTAACCGTTACCGCTTGAGTTGCTAAATTGGTGCCTAGATTTGTATAGATAGTTTTCGTTTCTCCATTTGCTACATTAGTTCCCGCGACTTGAAAATAAAAATGCCCTCTTATATTTTCAAGTTGCTCAACTATATCAGTAAAAGTACAGACCACATTAGTTGTAGTAATTTTACAAGTACCAAAAACCGTTCCCGCGTCATTTTTCAATGGAATATCTCCAGTATATCCCACTAATTCTGAAGGCAATGTTAATGTTAGTGTGTCTCCAGCTTTCATTTGATTTCCAGATTTATCACTAAAATTCACATTTATTCTAGTCTGTTCACCATGTCCTAGTGTCGTTTTGTCAATTGTAAAACTGTCAACAAATCCAGATGTATTTAATTCCTGAGCATTTGCTATTATAGGCACCAAACTCTGACCTATAGTAAACATAAAAATCATTAAAATCGAAAAAATCGAAGTTACTCTTTTTATCATGTCATTCTCCTATCAATTATTAT
>Ga0102589_1005998_pt1 | contig 10241 bp, 4 predicted proteins | sample AraplaMF_Col_mLB_FD_76858 | JGI IMG/M metagenome (GOLD analysis project Ga0102589, IMG submission 76858) | Arabidopsis root microbial communities from the University of North Carolina, USA - plate scrape MF_Col_mLB | ecosystem: Host-associated > Plants > Roots > Endosphere | place: USA... | reverse complement strand
TCAATAAGGGGTATGTGGAAGGTTATCCTGATGGAAATTTTCTTCCTAATAAGAATGTATCTCGCGCGGAATTCGTAAAGATGACCATCTCTGCTCTGGGAATTGAAGTACAGGAATCGAATGGGAAATGGTACGAGTCCTATGTACATGCAGCTGAAGCAGCCGGGATATATAAGGCTGGTGACTTAGAAGATACGAATTGGATCCAAACGTTGACGCGTGAAGAAATGTCGAAGATGGCAGTGAGAGCATTGGGCATAGATCAAGTAGAGGATAAGCAATGGATGTACCTCGCAACGAAAAATGGCATTATGTCCGGTACGGCGCCGGGAGAATTAACACCTAAGGGGAGCACAACGCGAGCACAAGCGATTACCGTTATTGAGCGATTGCTGTCCGCAAAGAAAGGCGACAAATTAGCCGTCGATAAATATGCTGTCGCGGCAGCCGAGATGTACTGGCACAAAACGAATATTTTCACGGTCGCTGAAGAGATTTTTAATTCTCCGGAGAATGATAAGTATACGAATGTGAAGATGGGAATTCGTTCTTGGAACATAAATAAATTAACTGTGTCATCACCAGATAAATCCGTAGTAGGGCAAGTAAATAGTTTAACGGCGATTGATTGGAATGATCCGAAGGATCCAAATCGAAGGTTACTTCCAAGTAAAGATAAGTTAATGCTACGGATAGGGGGTAAACAAGTAAAATTTACAGATGATATGAAAGTTTATGTACTAGTTTGGGACTCTGAAATGGTGGTAAATAAAAAACCAAAGTCATATCCAATGAATCGACTCAACTTAATAGTCCATGGTTATTCAGGTAACCGTAATGGAATTGATCGCGGAACTCCATTCTTTGATTCCAAAAGAGAGCTTTATGGCCTCGTAATTCCAAAAGAAAATTATTCAACGTCAGGCGAGCTTCGTATCTCAATCGAAACTATTTCTCTTGGTGCCCCTCTATATGCTAGTAGGCTTTCGACATCGATCCATACAAGGTAGGGGGTGTTTTCTTGAAAAGAATGAGGCTCTTATCAAAAGTTATACTTACTGTCTTCATCATTAATTTACTTTGTATTTCGTTAAATTCACTATATATATCTGCTTCAGGCGAGATACGTGAAGAAATTGACTACGAATTTAATGCTGGTTCTGATGCCTATGTGTACGGTGGATACATATTCTCTGATAAATCGTCACTTGAAACGAAACCTATGGTGATTCCGTCAAAGCCTGGTAAAGTAATAAAAAAACTTGAATGGGCGGATAAATCAACAAAACAAGTCTTAAGAACAGTCAGCGGCTTTAAATCCGGGAAAACGAAAATTGACATTAATGATGGATTAAAGGATACACTGCAGGGAACAAAGTTAAAAGTAACTTCTAAAGATAACGGCAACTTTGGAAGTATATATTATTGGGATCGATGGTCGATCAACGATCCCGCTAATTGGGACGGAAAACATTGGCGTGCTGGTGCTGGTCGAGTTAGTGTTACAGATAGTAGAGGGTGTGATGCTAATGTTCCTAAAGAAAATATACAAGGTCATTTGCTACCGAAATATCCCGGATGCACGGATCCAAATTTAGAAGCAGATATACCTAGAACTTCCCCATTTTACATAAATGATCCGACTGATTCAATGAACTTGATATGGATTAAAGACGGTGCAATTTCGAAAATTAAGAAGGATATATCGGCTTCTAATGTTCGAATTGATGACAACAACATAATCCCTGATCTTCACAATGGGCCAGGTGGTTATACAGATCCTAGTACAGTGGGAGGAGAAGTAGCAGGTCTAGCAGACTTAAGTATAATTACGATATATTTTAAACAAACCTTCAATAACGATACCTACAATAAATACTGGGCAAATCCAGGGGCCAAGCAGGTCTGGTATTTCTCTAAATTCTTTGTTGACTTCAACTCAGTTACATACCGATACAAAGACAAATTACTTATCGCTACATATGCCGATGGAACATCGGGACTAGAGATTACAGGTAACAAATGTATTGACCCTGGTGGGACTACACAATTGGTTGCCAAATTAACGAAAGTTGATGGCACCACTTGGGAGCTGAAAAACCACGCTAAACTAACGTGGACAAGCTCAAATGCTAGTGTGATGACCATCGACAATTCAGGTCTAGTTACAGCTGTGGCATCTACCGGAACGTCAACCATTACTGCTCATTTTGCTGACTCCACCCAAGCGTTAGATGAAAAGGCAGATTTCTCTATGACCGTGGGAATGGGGAACTCCTGTACCGACGATAACAGCGGAGGAAACCCTGGTGGAGGGACGGGGCAGTGCAAGTACACGATTGCGGCTCCTTCATCGGGAAGCACAGTAACCGGGAATAAGATGAATCCAGATGTAACAGGAATGATCAAAGCAGACAACCGTGGCAATGAGATATTCGATGTCCTCAAAGGGATTCCAACTTCCGAGAATTTGTATGCTAATGTGTTTGCGAATCAATATCTATTTCAACATACGTTTGCTAAAATGTCAGGCAAAGTGAACTATCAGTGCCAGGTAGAGGTTACCTATGCACTGGAGTGGAAGCAGAAGCAACCAGATGTATGCACGACGAACAATCGAGGGCAGCGTGTCTGTACGCCACAACCGGATTTGACGATGAGAGATACAGAATCTAAGACATACAGCTTTTCCTTCCAACGTGACTATTCGTATTGGCAGATCAACAACATCGAAGTGTACGGACTTCAACGAGCAAGCATGAACAACTACGCACTGCCTAATGGCACAGTGACGCTGCAGCCATCAGGGTACTCAGCCCCTTCTCTTTCAACGGATCACAACACGGTTGTAACGGCTCACGTCAAGCCAAAGGATAGTGGTACAATTTCATTTACACCAGCAACAGTACCAGGAATGTATACTAGGCCGAGCGTGCCAAATGATGAATCACAACTCAAAAGCAGGGCTGAATCACAAACGGGAGAGCCAGAAGTACGAAATGATCTTGTGACCTTCAACGGCACAACGATTATGAGCAATAGCTGGACGACGAAACATGGAACGACACCTGTAAGTATTCATTCACCTACGATCATTGGTCAAAATGTTCTCTATCGGAGCGGTATGCTTATTAGCAGCAAGCTCGTCAATGCGGCCAACACCCCAAGCTCAGGCACGATCTTCTACAATCTTGTTCCCGGCAACATTAATGGCGGCAGTGACAAGCAATTCACAATCAACGGCATCAATACCGTCACCGTACATACACCTGTTGTGAATTATTCCTCGATTACGGACGATCGTGAACATAACCAAAAGACAACACCGAACTATAATCGTGCCGCCTTGATACTGGATCGGCCATTTACAATCCGAATGCCTACGAACGGGCAGCATGTGAATTATCCAGGATACGGCGACCGTGATTATGCGAAATATTTCCAAATGAAGCAGGTATGGTTCCCATTCGATGTCTATAGCGCAGATCGCAGCAGATTCATCCCGAAGCGCACGTGGACAGACATACCGGTCAACCAATTAGATACAACGTTCTTCCTGCCTGTCTGGGTCGATGAAGGGGATTATTCGGTCTTATACCGCACGATTGCGGAAAATACGCCGGATTCCTTCACGCATCAGCCAACAGCCAATACGAATTGGGAGAACCATGTGGCGACCCATGAAATCGCAGTCGAGGTCATTGGCAGGGTGTACGATTTCCACGTGACGGACATTATGGACTTCAATTGGGAGACGGTATTCCGCAAGCAGAAGGGAAGCAGTGAGCCTACTGGGAACTCCTATTGGGTGGGAAGCAAAGGAATTGACGGAGATGCGCGCGGCAATGCCTTTCCTTATGAGCTTCCTGTCCGCAAAGGAAGCCACCCAGATTCGTCATTTAAAAATGTAGCTGTGAAGACGGGATATGCGTTCAAGTTCGACCTGAAGACGAAGGGGAATATGTTCGGCTCAGGAGATGGCATCCATCTTAAGCCTACCTTCTACTTCACGGACAGCAAGGGGCAAAAGCGCCAGGAAGTAGACGTCTACTACCATACCGATGAACGGAAATTTATTCGAATTGGCTCAGCTGCGGACAAGGTGAGGCGGAGTATGGAGCTTAATGCGCGACTTCGCAATGTGCCAGAGCAGCGCATCTTAGATGCAGCGGGCGCCTTCTATAAGCTGTTTGCCAGCAGCATGTCGGTAAGCCGTCAAGCATACATCGAGGAATGGGCAAGGGCAGCGAAGAAGCCGACGACAATTGGCAGCTACAGTGATTTCTTCTTGCCGTACCATGTCCGGACATTTATGGGGCCGACAAATGTGCCAACTGGTGTCTCGGAAGCACGTGCATTTTCGTCGATTCAACAGTGGTATGGTGAATACAATCTGCCAGCGAAGCTGTATATTGTGCCGAAGGGCTTTGATTTATCGAAACAGTTCAGCTTTAACGACAAGGCGCCATTCTTCCTGCGCGATGGGTTCCTCATCGTGAACGTTGATATAGAGACGGTACGGGACGGGCAGAAGGGTAAGCCGCATTTGCAATACATAAAAGCACCGCTCACAAATCAATGGAATCGGGAGGGGTTCCACCCGCAATTCACAGATCCGTACGGCGTTACGTTCCAACTAAAGGATGGGGATGTCATGTTCTACCGAGCGGATCAATCATCGGTTGATGATTTTGGAGTAACAGGCACACATTAATTCGGCGATGTATCATGAATGCACGATGAGATGTGACTGTTTGCATCACAGTAATGCTAATCATAGTTGAACGATAATTAGTTGAAAGACAAAGACCCGTAAGACGGACGCTCTGCAAAATAGAGAGCTCCTCTTGCGGTTTTTTTTTCTTTTCGAGGCCCGAAGATTGTCTTCTCGGCTATTTAATCTGCAGGAAATTGATAGATTGTATAGTAGACCGGCTGTGGTATATTTTAGTTTGCCATACCTTGTATAATCTTACCTAACTGAAATGTCGATATTAGGAGGAATGCTTCACATGCAGCGATGGTTAGGCAAGTCATTGAAGCGCAAGTTATCGATTATGCTGCTAGGTGCCATCCTTGTGCCATTGTTGTCACTGGGATTTGTACTGTACAGCATTGCGGCGAAGGAGGCCGAAGAACGAACGAAGCAGTCCAGTCTGGGGCTGCTGGATCAGATCAAGACAAATCTGGAGTTCATCGTGCAGGACGTTGAGAATATGTCCATTTTCCTAATTGCACAGGAGGACATTCAGCGTTATCTCGCGTCTGCGAATCAGGGCAGCGGGCTGCAAATTAAACTGATGGGTTTCTTATCGAACTTTGCTTTTTCCAAATCATACATCTCCAACATCTCCATCTATCCAAACAACGGCAATCATACGCTATCCAACACGACGATTTTCAACAACGGACTCTTCCCAGACAACAAGAACATGAACATCCAACAGGTAAAGGATAAATGGTGGAGCTCTCTCTACACGAACGTGACAACGAACGGAGCAGAGAAGGTCATTTCCTTCGTACGGCCGATAGGGAGCATCACGACATATCAGCCTAAGGGGATGCTATCCATCAGCATAAGCGAAGCAGCGATTGCTGATTTTATGATGAAGCCGGCTCTGAGCAGTGGAGAGAGCTTGCTGCTTGTAGATCGGGACAATCGAATTCTCTCGGGTACGATCCGGGATGGTCTGTCGAAGTCCGTGACGGAACTGCTTCCGAACTGGGATGCACCAGGGATGCAAGAGAGACAGGGCTTTGTCACCTATGGGGAAGGGAAAGATAAGAAAACAATTGTGTACACGACAGTTCCGCATGTAGACTGGCGTCTGCTGGCAGTGATTCCTTATGAGCAGTATCAGGCGCAGAATCAATATGTCGTAACGATAACGGCCATGACGATTGGACTAGCGATGGTTATCATCGCAGGTATCGTTCTGTTCTTAATCATGCGGGTAACGAGGCCGCTGCAGACGGTGGCAGTCTCTTTGAAGGGGTTTCGGCCCGAGGAGGATGTCATTGCGCTTCCGATTACCTCATCTGATGAAATTGGCATGCTCGTGCATAGCTATAACAAGCTCGGAGAACGTGTCCATGTGCTGATGGAAGAGGTGAAGCGGCATGAATCCATGAAGAAAGAAGCCGATATGCAGGCGCTGCAGGCACAGATCAACCCTCATTTCTTATACAACACGCTGGCATCCATCCATTGGATGGCGCTCATGAACAAGGACGCCACGATTGCGCAGATGGTCGGGGCATTAAGCGATTTCTTGCGCTTCAGCTTGAACAAGGGGAGCGAGTATTGTCAGGTCACGCAGGAGGTGCTTCATGCGCAGCACTACGCATCGATTCAGCAGATTCGGTACCCGGATCAATTCGACATCACGTTCCATATCAGTCCTGAGCTTGAATCGCAGTGGATGCTGAAGCTTCTTCTTCAGCCGCTGATCGAGAATGCAATCATTCATGGAATACTTGGCAAGCGATCAAAAGGCCGAATTACCGTAATTGCACAACACACTGCAGATGACCATATACACTTCACCATTGAAGATTCCGGACAAGGGATGCCGCAGGAACAGTTGGACGCACTCCTTCAGCAGATCGAACTTCCACTAGACCAGACACGCAAGCCAGAACACAGCTATGGGCTGCGCAATGTGAACCAAAGGCTCAAGCTGCATTATGGGGAGGCGTCTGGGTTGCAGATTCATAGCGTAGAAGGCGGGGGGACGACCGTATCCTTTATGATTCCTTTTATCGAAAAGGAGGTTGAAAGACAATGAAGCTGCTAATCGTGGATGATGAGGTTATTATTCGTACAGGCATTCATCAAGTCATTGATTGGTCTGCGATCGGAATCACGGCTTTACAGCCTGCTGCATCGGGAGAAGAGGCCTGGCAGCAGATTCATAATGAACAGCCCCATATCGTGATGACGGACATTCGAATGGGGGCGATGAGCGGGTTGGAGTTGGCTTCCCTAGTGAGAAATCATTATCCAGCAACAGAGGTAATCATGCTGTCCGGGTATGATGACTTTGCCTATGCACAGCAAGCAATGCGAGTAGGCGCGCAGGATTACATCTTGAAGACGAGCCGTCCAGAGGAGATCATGGAGGCGGTCTTGAAGGCGAAGCAGAGATGGGAAGCAAGACAGCAGCATGATCGGATCGGACATTTGAATGTCCATCTGCTCAAGAAGCAGCTGCTGGAACAGCTGTTGACGGAAGGAATGCCGGAAGAACAACTTGCGGGCGGACAAGTATTGGAGCTTCTGGAGCTTAAGGCGGAGAACAGAGCATATCAGGTTATTTTCCTCACTGTATCTGGTTGGAAAGATGAACAACTGCTGCTGTTTGCAGCTTCGAATATTATAGGCGAAGCATTGCAGTGTGATATCTCGCTTCGGCCCAATCACATGGTTCTATTATGGAAACAGAAGACGGAGTATGAGCAGACAAGAACGCTGTCTACGACGTTTGCCAATTGTGAGAATCTTCTGAAATGCTCGATCTTCGCGGCATTCGGATCTATTGTTCCTCACTATGAGAAGATACGGCAATCCTACGTGGAAGCCGAGCGAGCATTGGCCTATGTACATATCGTTAGCGATAGAAGGATCATCCAGTATAAAGACATTCAGCATCGAACAGGCGGTAGAACGGTATGTACACGGGAGGAAGAGAATGAACTCGCCACGATATTAACGCAAGGCAATCGGGCGACGCTGGCACATTGGATTCAGGAGATTGTGAAGGCGCAAGTCTTAGACGAACAGACAACGCCTGAATCGCTGCTGGCCTATTTGCAGTCTATATTGGTGTCAGCCTGCCGCTGGCTGGAGCGAATGGTGCCTGAAGAACGTACGCTCAGTGAATTTCGCCATCGTCTTCTGCCGAATCATGAAGTAGAAGCGGGATTGTATCGCGCCTGCTGCGCCATCATGGAACGCTATCAGCAATACGATGAACGGAATCGCGCGAATTCCTATATTCAGCGTGCGATGTTCTATATCAGAGAACATTTGCATGAGAGTCTCTCCCTACAACAGGTAGCTGCCTATGTGCATGTGAATCCGAATCATTTCAGTGAGGTGTTTAAGCGGGAAGCCGGCATGAATTATATTGACTTCGTAACATTGGAGCGAATGGGGCTTGCGAAGGAACTGCTAACGGGATCGGAGCGGAAGATAAGTCAGGTAGCAAGCGATTGCGGCTACGAGGATGTGAAATATTTTTGCAAGCTGTTCAAAAAGCATATCGGATTGTCCCCCTCTCAGTATCGGCAGCACAACTGAAAAAAGTCACCCCATTCACCGAAGAATATCACCTGCTTTACCAATGTCTTTCTTTTATAGTGGTACCAAAGAGATATCGTTCATAAAAGTGCGACACTTCGACAGACAGCGTACAGCGTGGATAGAGTGCCGATGGTACTGTTGGGCAAACACTTTTGTGAAAAATGAACTGAAGTCATGAGGAGGGCTGCACATGTTGAAAAACAAAATGCGTTGGAGCCAAATGGTTATGCTTGTGATGATGCTTACATTGGTGCTGGCAGGCTGCGGAGGTGGATCGACATCCCCATCAGATTCGAGCTCAGGGGCGAAGGTAGATCCGAAGAGTAAGATTCAGCTTACTCTGTGGCATAACTTCACTGGGGAAGATTTGCGCGCCAAGGCGATGCGGGGGATCATTGAACAGTTCAAGAAGGATAACACGAATGTAGACTTGCAGATTCAAGCAATTCCACCGGATGCGTATCGCCAACGATTGAAAGCGGTTGCGGCTGCAAATGAGATGCCGGACGTATTCATTATGCATCCGGGTACGATTGCCAAGGAGTTCTCAGCTGCAGGCTTGATTCAGCCGCTTGATGGATTGCTTGATGCGAATAAGGATTGGAAAGACGGCTACATGCCGAACTCCTTCGATGACTTCACGTTTGACGGGAAAATATACAGTGCGCCAATGGGACTGTCTCCAACGTCTATTTTGTATTACAACGAGAAAATACTAGCGGATAATGGCCTGACTGTACCGAAGACTTGGGATGAATTATTGAACGCAGTTAAAACGCTTAAATCCAAAAATATCATTCCAATCGCGCTTGGCAATAAAGCTCCATGGCTTGCACAATCCAGTATTCTCAGCTCGCTGGCAGATCGCGTGACGGGAACTGAATGGTTTAACAAGGCGGTTGCACAAGACGGAGCGAAGTTCACAGATCCTGAATTCGTGAAGGCGCTTGAGCATTTGCAGGAGCTTGCTACGGTTGGTGCGTTCCAGGAAGGCTTCAACGCGATCGACGGGACACAAATGGAACAATTGTATTCACAGGGCAAAGCCGCGATGATCATTGAAGGCGGATGGGCGGTAACGAATCTAGTCGCAACGGCGCCTCAAGAGGTACTAGACGCCACAGGCGTTGCTGTGCTGCCATCCATTCCGGGAGGTAAGGGAGATCCGAACTCGGTGTCCGGCGCGATCGGGGTTGGACCTGCGCTGAGCAGCAAGGTAGAAGGCGATAAGAAGAAGATAGCGGAAGAACTCATTCTAGCACTGGCTGGTCCGGAAGCTCAGAAGACAACATTAGAGGCGAACCAGCTCGTCAGCTTCAAAGTAGATCTCGATAAGAGCAAAGTGAACGCATTGTTCGCCAAGCTGTATGATCTCGTGAATCAAGTGAAGCGTACACCTGTCTATGATGCGAAATTAACGTCTGGAGCAACAGAGGTCGTCAATAATGGCTTGCAGGAGCTGCTTCTCGGCGGGAAGGCGGAAGATATCGCGAAGAAGATTCAGGATGCGCAGGAGCAAGGGTTGAAGGAGTAGTTTGTGTTTGGACGTAAGGCCATTATTGACCCTACTTACGTATTGGGATCATGCAGCCTAACAAAAGAAAAGGATAGATGACTATGACCGCTGCATCGCGAGCGCGGATGTTTATCATGCTTGGCTTGCTGCCCGCGCTTCTTATTTATTTAGTGTTCGTCGTCATTCCGGTAATCTGGTCATCGTATTATGGCCTGTTTAGCTGGAAAGGCATGGGCGATATGAAGTTCATTGGATTGAAAAATTATATAGAAGTTCTAAGCGATCCAATCTTTTGGGGCTCATTCCGCAACAATCTGTATATCGTGGCTTATTCTGTATTCGGTCAAGTTCCAATTGCCTTGCTGCTGGCGCTGCTGCTCGTGCGCAATCGCTGGTTCGAGAAGTTCATTCGCGCTTCGG
>Ga0102589_1005987_pt1 | contig 10259 bp, 8 predicted proteins | sample AraplaMF_Col_mLB_FD_76858 | JGI IMG/M metagenome (GOLD analysis project Ga0102589, IMG submission 76858) | Arabidopsis root microbial communities from the University of North Carolina, USA - plate scrape MF_Col_mLB | ecosystem: Host-associated > Plants > Roots > Endosphere | place: USA... | reverse complement strand
TGACGCCGCAGACAGCATGTCTTGCGATGCGCGGACTGCGCACGCTCCCACTGCGTATGGAGCGGCTGCAGCAGAATGGTCTTGCTGTGGCTGCGTATTTGGATGAGCTTCCGTACATTGCACGAGTGAACCATCCCGGACTGACTACTTATCCGCAGCATGAGTTGGCGAAGCAGCAAATGAGCGGGTACGGGAGCTTGTTCTCCTTCGAGATGGCGCTTCCGCTTGAGCAGGTGCTTACATGGGCAGATCGGCTGCAAATGTTCCGGATCGGGGTCAGCTGGGGTGGCTATGAGAGCTTAGTGCAAGTTGTTCGTCCACTAGCAGGGCAAGAGGGAGAAGAGCTTGTCCTCGTACGGCTGTACGCAGGGCTTGAAGATCCTGAACTGCTCATTCAGGATATGTGCTGCTCCTTCGAACAATTGGGACTATCGTAGAATTAGAGGTATACAGGATGAACACAAAAGAACTGGCTGCGCAGATAGACGCATCCAGTTCTTTTTGCGTTGCAGCCATTATTTTTCGATACAGAGGGTAATGTTGAACTCGCTCTCCTCATCTTCGATGTAGGCTGCAATCTTGCGCAGCAAGGCAGCGGCCTGTGATCCTGAAGCTGTTAAGTCATATTTGAACTTCATCTCTTCTTGGGATAGTACAACTTGGTGAGAAGCCGGAGAGAAGCTGCCCGTTTCATCTCGGAGCGTATAACTTGCGCTTGCAAGCAGCGACTCGTTGGATGATCGAGGCATAATCGGATTGAATACACTTTTTTTCCCGCATAGATCCTCGTAAATTTGCAGCTTCTTCAACCAATTGTAATACATCGAAGAGCTCTTGAACCCGAAGCCTTCTGCCATCTCATGAATACGATTGCTTAAACGCAGCTTCTTTATGGTATCAATTTGTTCGTCTCTCTCAAGGGATTCAATGTCCTGAAGAGAAGGGAAATTCATACAATCAGCTCCTTAGTGTGATGAAAATCTCATGGATTGATTTGGATAGATTATAATCTGTCAGGATCAGAAATACAATGTGTCAATTGTGTTACGAGGAGCAATTGGTTACATGAGAAATGTACGAGCTGATGCAGAATGTTGTAATAATTGTTGAAATTACTCTTCAACATGGCTCTTTTCGATCTGCGTTAGCTCACTCCTATGAGATTCATGTGGAATGATAATTCTATTATTATATCATAAATTGAAATAAAATTTCACAAGCGTATAATAAGAATAGAGGACAAAAATGACATGTTCTCGCAAGAAACAGGGCTAAATGGATTCAGAAGCAATTATTTATGAAGGCGTTTACATATCATGTAGTGAATTGGAGTCTCTAAGGAGGAGAAAGGTTTGCGCACACGATCATTAGCTGTAAAATCGGAACATATTATCATCGGACTAATGTCAGGTACATCACTCGACGGGATTGACGCCGCAGTCGTTCGTATTCAGGGGGCGGGAGTAGAGTCTCGGGCAGATATGATCGCCTTTCATTGCAAGGAATATGATGAAGAGCTGCGAGAGCGACTGAAGAGATTGTGTACAAGAGGCGGAACGAGTACTGAGGAAATATGTATGATGAATGCCTATATGGGGGAAATGCTGGCACAGGCGGCGTGCGAGGCGGCAAGCAATGCTGGAATTTCGATGAAGGATGTCGATTTCGTCAGCTCCCACGGCCAGACAATCTGGCACCAGCCTATCGTAGATAAGGCAGACCGATGTGCGGTTCCTTCCACCCTACAAATTGGGGATATCTCGATTATTGCCAAGCATACGGGTGTCCCGGTTATCGGAGATTATCGGCCGGCGGATATGGCAGTTGGCGGACAGGGAGCGCCATTAACGCCGTATGCGGACTATCTATTGCTGCGAGATTCGGAAGCGGGCAGAATTGCACAAAACATTGGCGGTATAGGCAATTGTACGATTCTTCCTGCAGGCGGGGATCAGAGTAAGGTAACCGCCTTCGATACGGGTCCCGGCAATATGCTAATCGATCAAGCCATCTATCAATTGTCCGGTGGGGCATATGGATATGACCGCAATGGGGAATGGGCGTCACGCGGGCAGGTGAATACCGAGCTGCTGGATGACTTACTTGCACATCCATACTACGCCGAGCCGCCGGTGAAGACGACTGGACGTGAGATGTTCGGTACGGATTATGCGCTGCTGTGGATCGAGCATGGCAGAATGCTGGGGCTGTCGGCTGAGGATATTGTTGCGACATTCACCGCATTGACGGCCCGCACGATTGCGGATGCCTATCGGCAGTTTGTATTTCCTCAACACCGCATAAGAGATGTTATTGTCAGCGGAGGGGGCGCGCGCAATGTAACACTGATGCGTTGGCTGGCGGAAGAGCTGCCGGAACAGAATGTGACAGCCTCTGATGAGATGGGGTTGCCGGGAGATGCGAAGGAAGCGATCGCATTCGCCCTGCTTGCAAATGATTTTATACATGGGGTTCCGAATAATTTGCCTCGTGTTACCGGAGCTGTGCGTCCAACCATTATGGGCAAGCTGGCCATGCCATAATCCAATCCATAGAACTATGAGTGCTGTGAAGTAGATAGGAATTTCTCAGTAATAGGACTTACGATTGCGTTCTATGATTCATTACAATGATGTGGGAGGATTGGGCGATGCTGGAAGGTCGTCTTGCTGCGAACAACGCACGGCTTCAGGCTGCTTGCGCACTGATTGATGATGCAATAATGAACGGAGATATTCCTGGGGCCGTCTCGCTTATTTGGTGTGGTGGTGGTCATACGCTTGAGTATGCTAGAGGCCATGCAGTGGATACAGATAAGCATAGGATACCAGTCACGATTGATACCATATACGATTGTGCTTCCTTGACGAAGGTTGTCGTGACACTCCCGTTACTATTGATGCTGGTTGAGTCAGATAAGCTTAACTTGGATGATCCTGTGGCCTCGCACATGCCCGAGTTCAGCGGCAATGGAAAAGAATCGATTACGATTCGCCAGTTGCTCGCACATACTTCAGGCCTGCCTCCTCATCGGGATCTGTATTCACATGGATGGTCACCTGAAGAGATTGCTCGCCATCTGGATCGTATGGAAGTAGTGTATCCGCCGGGAGCAGGCTGTCAGTATAGCTGTCTCGGCTATATTGTGCTCGGTAGACTTATAGAGCGCGTATGCGGAGAGTCACTGGCTTCAGCGGCGGAACGCATGCTGCTGAAGCCGCTCGGCATGGTGGACAGCGGCTTCAATCCATCGCTGGAGGCTCGTTCAGGAATAGCGGCTACGGAATATGATTCGCGGCTAGAGGAGCATTGCTGGGGACGGGTACATGATGAGAATGCAGCTGCGTTGGGCGGAGCCGCCGGAAACGCAGGGCTGTTCGCTTCGGCACACGATCTAGTGCGTTATGCCCGCTTATGGGTAAGCAAGGCTGAACTGGATGGAGCGGAGGGCAATTTGCTGACTGACCGCGTCATTCAAGAGGCTCTCCGTTGTCAGACTTCCAATATACCAAATGCGAAGCGCGGACTCGGTTGGGTGCTGCAAGGTGATACCGCTGATTTTGCTGGCACAGGATGGTCAGCCTCCAGCTTCGGTCATACAGGCTTTACGGGTACAAGCATATGGATCGATCCTGAAAGGGATATCGTAGTGGTGCTGCTAACCAATCGTGTGCATTATGGACGGGATAAGAGTGTAACAGAACTGCGTCGCCAATTCCATGAAGCCGTCCTAGTAGCAATTACAGAATAAGTTGATTTGTCAGCATGAAACGGAGAATTCAGGTCTCTTTATCACGATTTTCGTCTAATACCGCCTGCTGTTCGCTTTGAGCGATCGGCAGGCGTTTTTGTCTTTCGCTATAATAGATGAGCCAAGTTTTCATTTTGGTTATGCATATTTCATGATATAGGATATAATGGAAATCAGCTGTATGTGGAAATATGTCGTATTTTCAATATAAAAGGAGTATTACGATGACATTACCGATTCTTTATATGGTCATTCCTTGTTATAACGAGGAGGAGGCCTTGCCAATTACGACACCCGTACTCATCGAATTGCTGAAGGGACTCGAACGGGATCAGCTTGTATCAGCCGACAGCCGTATCGTGCTTGTTGATGATGGGAGCCGAGATGGAACGTGGCAGCAGATCGAGAAGGCCCGCGCCGCTCACCCCGTTATTTCCGGATTGAAGCTTGCTCGCAATGCCGGCCATCAGAAGGCGCTGCTAGCCGGACTCATGTACGCGAAGGAGCATGCAGACTGCATCGTGTCACTAGACGCTGATCTTCAAGACGATACCGGAGCCATTCGAGAATTCGTACGCAAGTTCCATGAAGGATACGAGGTCGTATACGGTGTTCGCAACAGCCGAGCAACAGATACATGGTTCAAGCGCTGGAGTGCTGAATCCTTCTATAAAGTGATGCGCAAGATGGGTATCCCATTGGTATACAACCATGCAGATTATCGTCTTATGAGCCGGAGGGCTGTAGAGCACTTGAGCGAATTCCATGAAGTGAACTTGTTCTTGCGAGGAATCGTACCGCTGATTGGGTTCCGCTCCACGACGGTAGCCTATGACCGCATGGAGCGTGTTGCAGGTGAATCGAAGTATCCTCTTCGCAAGATGCTATCATTTGCTTGGGATGGCATTACGTCGTTCAGTATTAAGCCGATGCGTCTTGTAACGATGCTTGGCTTCATCAGCCTGGGAGCGAGTATTGTTGCTGGAGGCTATACGCTTATATCCAAGCTGGCAGGACATACCGTGTCCGGCTGGGCTTCGTTGATGTTCTCGCTATGGTTCATCGGCAGCATTCAGTTACTGGCGTTAGGTGTGATCGGAGAGTACATTGGGAAGATATATAATGAAGTAAAACGCAGACCACCTTATATTGTGGAAACGGTGCTGTCTGACGCACACGTGGCACAGGCTGAGGCGCAGCCTTCCTGGCCGGGTGCCCAGCGCGCAGAGGTAAACCGATGAGCCGTAGGCAAGCAGCCAGTAAGGGCTGGCTGGGACTGTTCAGCCGCTATGCGGTTGTCGGCGTGATTAACACATGCATCGGACTTGGGCTTATTTATGCGCTGATGCACCTTGCGGGCTGGGATCACTTCGCATCGACATTTGTCGGGAACACCATAGGGGTGCTGTGCAGTTATGTGCTCAATCGGCGCTTTACGTTCCAATATGAGGGGGCGCAGCTCAGCAGCTTCATTCGGTTCCTTGTTATTTCCTTGCTCTGTTATGCAGCGGCCTACGTGCTGCTTCATCCCGCATTCTCAGCGCTGGTTACAGGAATGCTAGGCTCACTGCCGCAATCATGGCAGCAATCGCTGATTGTGTTATGCGAAGCGGGCGCTTACACCGTAGCTTCGTTTGTGCTCCATCGACTGATTACTTTTGCTGCACCATCGTCAGCGTCAGAGCCTTCATCCCGTGCGGCACGAGCGAGTGACGGACACCTCGGAGAGGACTATGACAACTACCGCAGTGCTGAACGCCAATAAATAAAATGAGGCGCTTCCCCATCTCGGGGAAGTGCTGTTCTTCTTATAAGGGGAGTGATTCTTGGCATGAAACGAAAAGATTGGGTATCTTGGGGCTCCGTTCTAATCGGCGCTATTATTTTGACGTGCATATTGTTTACCTCGCCTTACATCGGAGTAGCAGATAACGGAGACTTTGATCGTATCGTTCGGAGCGGGGGGATATCGCCGCTTAATGACTCGTTTACATATGAGGACAAATATTTCGGATTTAGTCATTCCAAATATGATTACGGCCCATTTGCCGTCAATTATGCGTCTTCGCAGGTGTTGTTCGTCTTCATTGCAGGGCTTATTGGACGGGTGCTCAATCCATCCTATTTCCCGATGCAGGCAATGGGCATTGTATATTCATTGCTACTATTAAGCACACTGTTCGTCATTGTCCGCTACGCGTGTGCAGGCAAGCGGTGGCTGCAAATCACAGCAGCGCTCTGTGTACTGTTCATGTTTTTCGATATTGGATATGTCGGTTATTTTCATTCCTTTTTCGGTGAGTCGGTTTCTCTGCTGTTTCTATTGTTGTCCACGGCGATTGCAGTTACTTTGGCAAGGCAGCAGCATCCTTCACTCACTTGGCTGGTCCTATTGTTTGTCTGCGCGTTTATATTGGCAGCCTCCAAGATACAAAATGCGCCGGTTGGCTTGGTGTTTGCTTTATATGGGCTTCGATTGTACAAGAAGCGGCCGGATCGAGCTTGGAAGCGGGTAATAGCTGGGGGAGCAGCCTTCATGATCGCGACAACTGCGCTCATCTATGTGTTCGCGCCTAAAGAGTTAAAACAAATCAATTTATATCAGACGATCTTTTTCGGAATTTTAAAAGATTCTCCGCATGTGTCAGAGGACTTGGAAGCATTGGGCATCCCCCAAAAATATTCAGTTCTCGCTGGAACGAACTATTTTCAATCCGATGTCCCGATTAAGCAGGATGCGGCTGAACTTACGGAACATGTTTACTCCAGACTTGGACATATGGACATTGTTGGCTACTACTTGCGTCATCCAGGTCGGATCATTGACAAGCTTGAGGCTGCCGCTGCACAGGCGACATTCATTCGTCCTTATTACCTAGGGAGCTATGAGAAGGAATTGGGTGAGCCACGCGGTGCATTATCGTATACCTACAGTACTTGGAGTGAGGGCAAGAAGAAACTAATTCCGAAGAACTTTACCTTCTTCTTCATCTTCTTTGTACTATACATTGGCATCGTGCTTAAGGAGTACATTCGGAATAAATATAAGCGCCAGATGCTGGATGTCACACTCATCGTAGCCTTGATAGCGATTATCTCGGTTGCGGTGCCGCTTGTCGGCGATGGGGAAGCCGATCTGGGCAAGCATTTATTCCTCTTCAATGTGAGCTTTGATATTATGATCGTATTTACGGTAATTTGGCTCGTGTCACAGGTGCGCCGAATATTCGACCGTTCGCCGGAGTTGTAATAGTGGACGAAATACAGTCATGATATAGCTACGCATATGGAAAATCCCCTCGGGCCGCAGCTGCACATCGTGAGATATCGATGATGCAGCTACGGAACTCCGAGGGGATTTTTATACTGCCTAATCTGTTATAGATCCTTAACATTGTTATGCATAATGGACAAGATTCTGCGGAACGTTTCCACTTCTTCCCCTGTTAATCCTTCAATCGTTTTCTGGTAAGCTTCAATGGATGGGGCAAGTATGTCTTCTTTGATTTCTCGGCCTTTAACTGTCAAGTATACGCGAAGTGATCTGCGATCCGATTCATGCGTCACTCGATAGATAAAGCCCTTTTTCTCGAGTTTGAACAGCATGCGAGCTACATTCGTCTGGTCTTTATGCAGCCGCTCAGCGAGTTCCTTCTGTGTGATTCCTTCCTGCTCCCACAACACCACTAAAATTTCCCACTGATCGACAGTGATGTCGAAAGGATTTACAACCTTCTGATAGTAGTTATTAAGCTTCAAGTCTGCCCGATGAACGATGACTCCGATATACTTTTCTAATTCCAAATGTGGACCCCCAGATTCATTCACATCGTTATTATTAATGTTCAAACACGCATGTTTTGAACAACCCTTATCGTTGTTATGACCATTATAGGTAAGGACAAATAACGTGTCAATGAATCGGGACAGTTGTCGACGGAGCGATGAATCAGGGTTACTTCCGTGTCGGCAAGGGCTGATCTGCTGTTTTCCCAACAACCCTCATCACGATCTCGGCAGCTCGCACATATCCTCCTGCTTCACGCAGAGACTTGCCGATGGCGCTGGCTTGTTGCTTATAGGAAGGGGTATGCAGCACTTCGAGTAGTGCGCTTCGCAGCACTTCTGGCGTGAGACCTTGATGATCCACGATAACTCCAGCTCCCCGGTTCTTCACCTGCATTGCAACCATAGGCTGGTCGGACGTTAATGGAATCATGACGAGCGGCACATCGTAGTACAAGGCCTCGCTCGTACTGTTCATGCCAGCATGTGTAATGAAGACATCCACTTGCTGCAGCACTTCCAATTGAGGCAAGTAGGGCTCAATAATGAAATTGTCTGGAATCAAGCTAGCAAGCGGCTCCATATTTGTTTCTTTGCCACAGGATAAAAGGAATGTAATGGGTTCATTGCGAAAAGCCTCAAAGCATAGCTTGTAAAATTCAATGTTGTTGTTCAAAATGCTGCCTAGCGAGATATAGACGGTATGTGCGTAAGGAAGCTGGTTGCGATTCAAGGTAAAGGTTGGGGCATCCATGCGCGGTACGATGGATGAGCCAGTGAACACATAGCTGTCGTCCAGCAATTCTGCATTTGGCTGCAAATCACGGCTGAGATGCACGACCTTCAGCTCTCCATATGCCTTGAAAATATCAGACATGTCAGGGACGGATAGTTGATAGCGATCCGCTAATTGCCTCGCGATCTCCATCGAGGAATCATAGATCGCCTGAATTTCCTGCTCCTCCTGCTCAGTCATCTGATGTTCTGCTCCGAGCGGTTTCGCGAATACGAACGAAGTGATGGAGCATACAGCAGGGATACCAAGCCGCTCTGCAATGATTTGTCCTCCCCAGCCGCCTAATAAGTAATCATAAATCAAATAGTCGTAAGAGCCCTGCTCAGTGAGAGCTAGAACCTCCGGAATGATAGGTTCAATCATGCCGCGCAGGATGAAATGAATAAATTGATAAGGATGCTTGTAAATCATCGGCTTCAATATCGGATCATCCGCAAATGATCCCCGGGCGTACGTGTAAGTAATGACCTTTGCACCTGTTGCTTCAATCCGTTTGCGATATTCCTCGGTGCACACATAAGTGACTTCCTCGCCACACTTTACGAGCTGCTGAACCAAACCTAACGATGGATTCACATGTCCTTCAGCAGGAGTAATGACAACCAATGCACGTGCCAAATCGTCCACCTCCAATAATGGATACTACATAGATGAATGTGACTGTACAATGCTGTGGGCTTTCATCGTAATGCGGAAAGACGTAACGAAACTAAGAACAACAAAGCAGAGCTGTAGACCCAATGCCATCATGACACCCGTGAAGATTCCCAATTGCAGGCTTTCACTTAGAGCTACAAGAGCCCCACTTATCCCTATGCTTACAGCTATGCTGAATGAATCGATGAATTGGAGTGCGGCGGATACCTCGCCCTCCTTGCCTTCCTCAGCTAGCTGCAAGGCAACTGCCCCAATTGTTGGGGTGGCTAGCCCGACCCCAAATCCGGTAATGACCTGCGAGATCAAGGCAAGAGCAACGCCGCTGCCTGACAGTGCAATAGAAGTGAGTACTAGCGAAACACCCACAATCATGATGCATAAGCCAATCCGAATTCTCCTCTGGCGGCCTTCGCCTAGGTCCCGTCGGTCAAGGCGAGCTTGCACCCATGCGGCGCCAGACCAACTTAATGCCCCAGCTGCTACGATTAGACCCGCGAGATCCTCAGTTATTCCTCTTACCTTCGTTAATCCGAGCACGACATAGCTCTCCGTTGCGAAATAGCAGGCGATGTAGAGTGCTCGGGTTACGATGATGGCAGGGAGACCACGCGTTACCGTGAATGTCCCCTGAGGCAGCAGACGACGGAGCGGATGTACCATAATGGCAATCCCAGTTCCGGTGAGTACTACGCCCAACCAATCAGTAATTCGGCCTAACCCAGTCAGCAGCAATCCTGTTCCGATAGCGAGCAGTATCGCGTATAACTCTTTGCGTCCGCCTCTGACCTCAGAACTGCTTGATTTCTGTATGCTCCGGAAAGAAGGCAGTGTCATACAGAGTGCGAGCACGATAAGAGGGAGCACGAGCCAAAACACGAATCGCCACGATAAATAGATCGAGATGAGGCCTGCGACATAAGGTCCGATTAATGCAGGAAGAACATAAGCAGCTGAGAAAGCTGCCAATATAGAGGTGCGCAGCGAATCCGGGTATCGAACCGTTACAATGTAATAGACACAGGTGACAAGGGAGCCAGCACCAAAACCCTGCAATGCTCTTCCTGCAATGAGCATATACATATGGAAGGAGAGAGCAGCTATGATGATGCCAATGACAAAGATAGAGAAAGAGACGAGAACGGATACAATAACGCCATGCCGATCAATTTGTTTGCCGATAACCATGGAACCGATAAGTTGAAATAATAAGAAGGTACTAAAGATCCAGCCGTACAAATGGATGCCTTGCAGACTGTGTGCGAGTGTGGG
>Ga0102589_1005984_pt1 | contig 10263 bp, 7 predicted proteins | sample AraplaMF_Col_mLB_FD_76858 | JGI IMG/M metagenome (GOLD analysis project Ga0102589, IMG submission 76858) | Arabidopsis root microbial communities from the University of North Carolina, USA - plate scrape MF_Col_mLB | ecosystem: Host-associated > Plants > Roots > Endosphere | place: USA... | reverse complement strand
CACCTGGATTAATCTCCATCCATTTATACATACAACCGATATCATCAAACTTTAACGCTTTTCCATTTTCTAAAATGACTTCTGTTGCAAATTGATTATCCATTACCCCAATTTGGCAAATATCACATTTATCATGTTTCTCATCAATTGCCACAGCCTCTACTTGTTTCTTACCACATCCTACTATTGTAAAGACAAAAAACAAGCATATAGCAAGCATCACATACTTTGTTCTCATTTCATTTCCTCCCTAACCGTATCTTCCACTAGGAGAATATCAAAAACTTGTGTGAGATTTGTGAAAAAACAATGTTCTTTTTGTAATATATGGAACAAAAAAGATGTGTAGTCATATCTACACATCTCTCATCATTCACAACCTGTAATTAATAAATCATCTTCTAACTTAACTAATAATGTATCTGTATTAATTTGCTGTCCAACAACTACATTTACTAACCTTATATTTCCACTGATACCGATCGCAACTTTTTCAAGTTCACCGTTATTTTTTCGGATCATCATTAATTTTTCCCACTCATATACGTAAGAAGATTCTTTAACAAAAATCTCTTCTACTTTTCCTTCATAAGAACTATAAATCTCTTCCATTCTCGTTTTCATATAAAATCTACTCCCTATTTCACACTTCAATATTTTCATCTTATTCTACCATTCTTACGGAGAGCAGCTTACTTTTTAAAAATTCAAATTAACTTCTGTGAACAAAATGACCAAAATAAAAATTATGCTTCTAATGATGTTATTTTTCAAATTATTTACCATTTGAATGATTGATTTTATGATAAACAAAAAACATTTTATCTGAATTTTCATTACATTTTGAAAGCGCAAACATTTTCGAGGGGGAGATTACATGTTAGCACTACTTGGATTTGCGATGGTATTTGTCTTTATGTTTTTAATTATGACGAAACGTATGTCGGCACTAGTAGCATTAATATTAATTCCAATTACTTTCGCATTAATTGGCGGTTTTTATGCAAATATGGGACCTATGATGTTAGAAGGAATTCAAAAACTAGCGCCTACTGGTATTATGCTTATGTTTGCTATTTTGTATTTTGGAATTATGATTGATAGCGGTTTATTCGATCCTGTCATTAGTAGGATTTTGAAATTTGTAAAAGGAGATCCTTTAAAAATTGTTGTTGGTACAGCGATTCTTACTATTATCGTTTCATTAGATGGGGATGGAACAACAACGTATATGATTACTGTTTCTGCAATGTACCCACTATATAAACGCCTTGGAATGAATCCACTTATATTAGCTGGGGTTGTTATGTTAGGAGCAGGAGTAACAAATCTTACACCGTGGGGCGGACCGACGGCTCGGGTTATGAGTGCTCTTGGACTAGACGCATCAGAACTCTTTACACCACTTATACCAGGAATGATCGCTGGTGCAATTTGGGTCGTTTTCGTTGCTTACTATCTTGGCAAAAAAGAAAGAAAACGTTTAGGCATTATGGATGTACAATATTTAAAACAAATGCAAACGATGGATGAGCAAGCTGCAACAGTAGAAGCTGCCGTTCATAAACGCCCTAAGCTTCTATGGATTAACTTTTTATTAACTGTTACCTTACTTGTCTGCCTTATACTAGAAGTTATGCCGTTACCTGTTTTATTTACAATTGCTTTCGCGATTGCTGTTATGCTTAACTATCCAAACTTAGAACAACAGAAAGAACGTATTGCTTCTCACGCAGGAAACGTATTAGCGGTTGTTTCTCTCGTATTTGCCGCTGGAATTTTCACCGGTATTCTATCCGGAACAAAAATGGTAGATGCAATGGCTCAAAGTGTAGTCACTCTTATACCAGACGCTCTTGGACCACAACTACCAATTATTACAGCTCTTCTTAGTATGCCGTTCACATTTTTCATGTCTAATGATGCATTTTACTTCGGAGTATTACCTATTTTAACGAAAGCTGCCGCTGCGTACGGAATTAGTGCAGCCGAAATGGGACGCGCTTCATTACTTGGTCAACCTGTTCACTTATTAAGTCCTCTTGTCGCATCCACTTATTTATTAGTCGGAATGGCCAAAGTTGATTTTGGTGAACATCAACGCTTTACTTTACTTTGGGCAGTTGGAACGACAATGGTGATGTTGATTACTGGAATTGTAATTGGGATTATTCCAATATAAAATAAAAAACAGTAGCGGACATATATCCTCTACTGTTTTTTATTATGAAGAAACAAGAAAATATCTTCTTTCTGGTCTCCCTACACTCCCATATATAAGCTCCGCATGAACTTTCTTTCCTGATATTAAATACTCTAAATAACGCCTCGCTGTTGACCTGCTTACTCCTACCATTGTACTTAACACTTCTGCCGTAATTCCTTCTTCATTCACTGTTAACATATGCTTTTTTATTTTTGCTAAAGTTAAGGGGTCTATCCCTTTCGGCGCATATTCTATTTCATTTCCCTTTACGCCTCTTTGAGACCATAAATGTTCTATTTGTTCTGTAGATAATTGATTATTTTTCTTCAACTGCACAATCTTTTTTTGATAACTTTCCAGACTCGCCTTAAATCGATCAAACATAAGCGGCTTTACGATATAATCTGTTACTCCGCCTCGTAAAGCGTGCCTCACTACATCTGTTTCCGATGCAGCTGTAATCATAATAATATCTGTATCATGTAAATTATGCCTAATATATGTGACAAGTTCCGTTCCTTGCATATCAGGTAAATACACGTCTAATAAAACGAGTTGCGGCTTCACAAGATCTAGCCATTCTTTCGCTTGTTCTCCAGTCGTCGCTGTTCCAATTACTTTAAATCCCTCAACTTTTTCAGTAAAACGACGATGAATATCCGCAATTCGAATATCATCTTCTACAATCAATACTTCAATCTCCTCACCCATTACAATTCGCCTCTCTCTTTTGGTAATGCGATAATAAATAATGCACCACCTAAATCCCCTTTTTCGATTGCAATACTTCCATTTAAATCTTCTACTAACTCTTTCACTTTTGCTAATCCATATCCTCGCTTCCCGCCCTCTTTCGTCGAAAAGCCTTTATAGAATATGCTAGTAATAACTTCATCATGAATTCCTTGTCCTGAATCTTCCACTTCAATTACTATTTCTTCGCCAATATCAGTTACAAACATTCTTACCTTCTTATCATTCTCTTCATTTCTTTCAATCGCTTCAAATGCATTCGTAATTAAATTCCCTAAAATAGAAACGACATAATTACTCTCAATGTGCGGGCTTAATTTGTCTAAGCTACTTTCTCGATCTAGCATAAAATCAATCTTCAACTCTCTTGCTCTATTATAGAATCCAATTAAAATCCCACCTAACCACGGATTTTGAATTCGCTTCATAATAAATTGGACAAAATCTTGATATACCGCTGTTTCCTTATGAATAAGCTCTAAAGCATCCTCATATGATTCTAACTGAATAAGACCTGAAAGCGTATACAACAAATTGTTATATTCATGTGTTTGCGCTCGTAATGCCTCTGTATATTGCTTCGTCTGAGATAATTCTGCTGTTAATTGATCCATTTCAGATTTCAAACGCAAGCTCGATACAACGCCAGTTACTTTATTCTTTACTTTAATAGGTAGACGGTTCGCAATCACAGCCTGCCCTTTTATATTTAATTGACGATCAAACTGTTCTTCACCAGTTTGAAATACATCTAGTATTGTTGAATTAGGAATTACATTTAAAATAAATTCTCCAATAATATTTCGTTGTTTATCTAGCGAAAGAATATCATAAGCCGCTTGATTGACTAAACTAATCATGCCATTTTGATCAATAACAATAATCCCTTCACGTACAGATTGAATCACTGTACTATGCTCTTCATATAAAGATGAAATTTCTTCTGGCTCCATCCCAAACATCATTCTTTTTATACTTCCCGCTAAATATATAGAGCCAATTATTCCAATTAAAAGACCAATTATTGTAATCCAAAATACACGCTTTCCATACACTTCTACGGCTCCATGAATATCATCCATTGAAAATCCAACAGACACCACGCCAATAATTTCATTTTCCTGATTACGGATTGGAACTTTGCCACGTAATGAAGGGCCTAATGATCCAGTTGCTCTCGAAACATATGATTTTCCTTCTAATAGAACCCCTTTGTTATCTCCACCAACCATTTCTTCTCCTATTTTATCTCGCTTAGGATGTGCATATCGAATCCCCTCTTTGTTTCCAACTACAATAAAATCAGCATCTGTATCAATTCGAATTTTTTCTGCAATTGGCTGAATAATAGAAGCTGGATCTTCTTTTTGAAAAGCTTCCGTTATTTCAGGTATAGCAGCAACTGTTTTCGCAACATGCAAAGCCCTTTTACCAATTTGCTCTTCTACCGTTTCAGACAATATGTAATAAAATAAATAACTTGTTAATAGAAGTACGACTAGAATAAGTGTACTAATTGTTATTGTAATTCTCGGTTGTAGTTTTAACTTTTTAAATTTCAAAACCATTCCCCTAACATAATTAAAGATAGAATTTAAAGAATTTACAGTCTTTTATAATTACACCTAATCATAACACGGGTACTCTATATTTCTTTATTTTTTATCTTCATAAAGCAAAACTTTAATCTCCCCACAAATAGCGGGATAAAAAAAGAAACGAAGTACAATTACTACCTCGTTTCTTAACATTGTTATTATACTTTAAACTTTCCAATCATCTCTTGTAATTCTTCTGCCATTTGCGATAAATGAACTGCTGCTGCATTGATTTCATCTACTGAAGCTAGTTGTTCTTCTGAAGAACCAGCAATATTTTGAACGCTTGCTGCATTTTCTTCAATCGTAGCTGCAATTTCATTAATAGATGCACTAACTTGTTTTGCATCTACTGTCATTTGTTTCGCTACTTCTACCATACTATCAATTTGTACAACTGTATCATCTGTAGACTTCAATATTTCAGCAAAGCTTTGCTTCGTTTCATTTGCAACTACAAGTCCTGATTGTACTTCTGTTCCAACTTGCTTCATAGAACTTACTGTCTCTTTTATGTCAAATTGTATCTCTTTTACTAGTTTTCCAATTTCCGTAGAAGACTGTCCTGATTGTTCTGCTAACTTTCGCACTTCATCTGCTACAATTGCAAATCCTCTTCCTTGCTCTCCAGCTCTCGCAGCCTCAATTGCAGCATTTAATGCTAGTAAATTTGTCTGCTCTGCAATATGTTGAATCACCTCAAGGATTGCTCCAATTTGTTTCGATTTATCATCTAACAACACAATCACTTTATCAGATTGTGAAACAGACTCATGGATTAATTGCATTTGATTCACAGTTTGTTCAACTAACTTCCCACCATCTTCAGCCTTTTTCTTCGTATACATAGATGCTGTGGATACTAATGAAGAACTATCTGCAACACGCTGAATTCCTTCTGTAACTTCTTCTAATAATGTTGCGCCTTCTTCAACTTCTTTCGTTTGTATTTCCGCTCCACTCGACACTTGCTCTATCGCTTGTGTAATTTGTTCCGTCGCTTCACTCGTCTGCTTCATACTAGCTGTTAATTCTTCTGAAGATGCCGCTACATGACTTGCTGAAGTATTTATATTAGAAATGACCTTCTGTAATGATGCTGCCATCTCGTTAAAACTTTCTCCTAGCTGTCCAATTTCATCCCTAGAATGAACTGTAATGGATTCTGTTAAATCGCCTTCACTAATTTTTTTCGATGATATAACAAGTTGTTTTAACGGATTAATAATAGAAGCAATGATGAAGTAAATTAAAATCCCACCAATTATTAATGAAATACCAATAACAGTTATCGTTTTATAGAAAATAGGTTCCGCTGCTTCAATAATTTCTTTTGAAGGCATAATTCCTGCTATTTTCCATCCAGTTATCTTATTTGTTTTAAAAGTGATATGGCGCTCTTCACCATCTAATGTGAAATTAAAATCACCTATTTCTTGTTTATACAACTTTTTTTCAAGCTTCTCTTCTACCTTATCCCCTGGCTTCATCGTTGGATGCGCTACTACATTTTTATCTTGATCAAAAATTGCTACATATCCACTTTTACCGATATTAACCATCTTCGAAGTGTTTACGATATCATTAATAATTAAATCAATACCGAGAACACCGCTCTTATCCTCATTTTGTTTTGCTATTGTAATAACAATATTTCCTGTCGTTTTTGATTTATATGGAGCTGTAATAATTACTTCTCCACTTTTTTTCGCTGCCTCTTTATACCAATCTCTTTCTGTAGGATTATATCCTTCTGGCATTTGAATAGACGGTGATTGAATAAACTGCCCATTGCTGGTTCCAGTATAGATGGCTTCCAGTTCTGGATGTAACTTATTATATTCTTCTAGTTTATTTTGGATATTTTGTATTTGATCCGCTTGGTAACTTGTTTGTGTGAATAACTTCGTAAAATAAACTGCATCTACTTTTTTACTATCCAATTCTTTATTAATTACATTATCCAAAATTTTTATATTGTCTTTCGCCGATTGTGAAATCGTTTCATTAAAATTTGTCTTCGCTTGCTGATAAGACGTCCAACCAATTACAATACTTGGAAGAATTAAAATAATAACAAATGATACAAGTAACTTTGCTTTTAAGCTACTACTCCTTAACTTTCCTTGAAACATGTTTCTACCCCTCCATACCGTTTTAAATGTAATGGTCTTACATTTATTTCTTTATATAAATCATACGATTAAAATGTATCAATGTGACTCTCTATATCTTTCTCTATTGAAGAGTTGATACATACCTTTTTCATTCTATATAATTTATATAATTAAAACAATATATAAAAATGTATATTATTCGAAATATTATAATTCACAGAAGAACCTCTAGTATCTCACTTACTAGAGGTTCCTCCCACTTTGCTATTCTTTATCTTTTGCTACTTCTTTTTTCTCATCTTCTACTACAGATACAACTGGTTTATCGTTGGACAATTGTTGTACTGCTCCTTTTCCAGCAAATCCTTCTAATAACTCTTTTAAGTCAATGCCAGAAGAAGCTTTTAATGTTTCTTGCATCGTTGCCATTAAATCAGTCGCATAACCTGCAACTTTTCCGGCGCCGCTATTTTTACCACCGCCGCCTGTATCGACAACTGTAATTTTATCAATGTTGCTAAGTGGGCTTGCAACTTCCTTCGCATAACTTGGAAGCATGTTAAGAACCATATCCATAATTGCCGCTTGGCCATATAACTCAAATGCCTCTGCAATTTTTTGCTTCGCTTCTGCTTCTGCTAAACCTTTTAACCTAATAACATCTGCTTCCGCTGTACCTTGTGCTTTTTGTACTTCTGCTTTTGCTTGACCTTGCGCTTTTTCGATTTCCGCCTTCGCTAAACCTTCTACACGAACTTCTTCTGCACGTGCTCTTGCTTCCGCTTCAATTTTATATTGATCTGCATCTGCTTTTTTCATTTGCTTTACTTTTTCTGCTTCCGCTGATTGCTCAACAGCATAGCGATCTGCATCTGCTTTTTTCTTTACTTCTGCATCGTATTGCTTTTCACGACGCGCAATCTCTTTTTCTTCTAATTCAATTTGTTTCTCACGCTCAATGATTTTAACGCGCATTTGCTCTTCTGTAACACCTTGTTGCGCTTTAGCTTGTTGTAATTCGTAAGAAAGATCCGCATCTGCGCGAGCTTGTTCTTGCTCTCTCTTATAAGATTGTACTTTTAACTCTTTATGTTTTTCAGCTTCAGCGATTTGGGCATCACGTTGGTATTCAGCTTCTTTCGCTTCTTTCTCAGCACGAGCTTTTTCAATACGAGCTTCTTTTTCACGCTCTGCATTCGCAATTGTTGCATCACGCTTAACTGTCGCAATTTGCGGCTGACCAAGTGCATCTAAGTAACCGTTCTTATCCATGATTTCTTTAATTGTAAAGGAAACGATGCGAAGACCCATTTTCTTTAAATCTGTAGAAGCTACTTCATGTACCTTTTGAGCAAATTGCTCTCTATTACTATATGCATCTTCTACTGTCATAGAAGATAAGATAGCACGTAGATGCCCTTCTAAAACCTCTTTTGCTTCTATTTTCAACTCTTCTGTTTCTTTTCCTAAATATTGTTCAGCTGCTGTAGAAACTTCTTCAATGGTAGATCCTACTTTAATAATAGAAACACCGTTTACTGTAATCGGTACACCTTGTTTCGTATACGTATCACGTGTTCCCACTTCTAATTTGTAGTTTAATAGACTTAAAGGCTCTGCTCTTTGCATAATCGGAACTACGAAAGTACCGCCACCACGAATAATCTTAATCTTCTTTCCATCATCAGTGGTAACTACATTTTTCCCGCCGCCAAGCCAGTTTCCAGTAACAATTAATGCTTCATCTGGTCCAACTGTTCGATACTTTGTAATGAATACTAAAATGAGTAGAATTAATATTGCGAGTAATACTCCACCGATAATTAATGGAATCGTCATGTAAATTCCCCCTTATAATTTTGGTTTCTTTAAAGAATAAGCGATGTTCTGTACAAGCAAAACACCATCTTGGACTCCCTCGATAATAACTTCAGTTCCTTGTGAAATATCTTTCTTCCCAACTGTTTTAGCTAGGATTGCATTGTTTCCAAATTGGGAGGAAATTAATACTTCACCAAACCCTTCTGTAGGAATAGTCGTAATGACCTCTCCCTTACAACCGATGAATTCATCCATACGCTGCACTGTGTTTTGTTCTGCTTCTGCAATCGGCTTTAAAATTAATATTTTCATTATGAATACACCAATAAAGGATATAGCACATGCAGCCCCGAAAATAAGAATGCTATTAAAGGAAAATAAATATTCTCCTATATAACTAAGTCCACATAACATAGCGAAAAAACTAAGTAATAAAGTAACAACGGATACCGATCCGCCTCCAAAACTAAATATGGATTCAAATATATCTCCAAAAAAGATATAAATCACAGTGAGTATAGTAGCAATAATAAATCCATATAAATAAATTGTTTCAAGTGGATAACCAAACAAAACCATTTCTTATCCCCCTCTCTTAAACAATCCCTTTTTTGTTATGTGTATGCCCCACCTCTTCCAAAGATTATTGTTCTTAATTTTCAGTTATTTACCCTTTAAAGAAAAGCCTGTAAGACAGGCCTCTAAAAAAGAACAGGAGAAACCTATTGTGACAGGCTCCTCCTAGTAAATAACCGATATATTATATATCTATATAATATACTATTTTCCACAAAAAGTAAAGTTAAACATACATTGGAAAAGCGCTTATTTAACTGATAATTCATACGTTCCATCGCCATTATCATATTTATATACATACAAATAATACTTACCTGGTTTTGCATTACATTTTGCCTCTATATGATTTCCATTAGCTTGACCGTAAGCGGCATAATTTTTCATATCTGATTCATGGTGAAGCACCCATGTCATCCCGATTCCATACTCATTTAAAACAGAAATATCGATATTTTTCGTTGATGCTACATTAAATGTATAAACATCGGTGTGATCTCCGCCAATAAGGCTACCTTTTATAGTAGTGTTTAGCCCGATACGATTCGCTTCCTCTGGACGATTATTTGGTTCTGATTCTGTTAAACTTCCATCTTTAATCGTAACAGTGGTTTCGTTTCTGCTCTCTTTACCTTTATCATCTTTTACTCTTAACGCTACTTTATAAATGCCTTCTCTTTCATATGCATGTATTGGATTAATTTCTGCACTTGTGCTGCCATCTCCAAATTCCCATAAATAAGAAACAATTTTTCCATCTTCATCATTTGAGCCATCACTTTTAAATTGAATTCCTTCTTTTACAAGCCCATTATAAGGTCCATTTATATTAACCGTTGGAGCTTTATTTTCTCCATCATCTTTTGCGATACCGTGGAAGACTACATCATATTCAAATTCATTTGAACTATTCACACGATAATTGACGAAGTATGCTGTAACAGTTTTGTAGCCACTCCATTCTTTTTGCGCCAGTTGTTCTAGTGCTTCATTTACTCGTTTACTCATTTCGTTCCAATCTTCAGATTCACCTTTTGTTACACTACCTGTAAATGTGCCTTCTAGTGTAAATGTATTAAAGAATTGGGAGCTATGTTTTGTCATTTTTGCCTCTTTCATTGGCAACGTATCACTAATTTCTTTCTCTACTGCTGTTAACGATTTTGGTGCATGTTCAGCTAAATAATCATCT
>Ga0102589_1005980_pt1 | contig 10271 bp, 8 predicted proteins | sample AraplaMF_Col_mLB_FD_76858 | JGI IMG/M metagenome (GOLD analysis project Ga0102589, IMG submission 76858) | Arabidopsis root microbial communities from the University of North Carolina, USA - plate scrape MF_Col_mLB | ecosystem: Host-associated > Plants > Roots > Endosphere | place: USA... | reverse complement strand
TGACCATCTTTGACTTTTTGTTTCAAGTCCTTTATATTGAATGTGTAATGATATTAGTTAGGAGGGGTTATCTTGAGTTATGTACCCGTAGTTGTTGAACAGACGAATCGTGGCGAAAGATCCTATGATATTTACTCTCGATTGTTGAAGGATCGCATCATCTTCCTCGGAACAGAAGTGAACGATCTCGTGGCGAATTCGATTATCGCCCAGCTGTTGTTCTTGGCTGCAGATGACCCGGAGAAGGATATTCATTTGTACATCAATAGCCCAGGCGGTTCAATCTCAGCCGGCATGGCCATATACGATACAATGCAGCACATCAAGCCGGACGTATCTACGATTTGCGTGGGCTTGGCAGCTTCCATGGGAGCGTTCCTGCTTAATGCAGGTGCCAAGGGCAAGCGTTTCGCCCTGCCGAACAGCGAAATTATGATTCATCAGCCGCTTGGCGGAGCACAAGGGCAAGCGTCCGATATCGAGATTCGCGCACGGCGCATCTTGAAGATGCGCGACACGTTGAACAAAATTTTGGCGGATCGCACAGGTCAACCACTTGAGCGCGTGGAGCGCGATACGGATCGCGACTACTTCATGTCTGCCCAAGAAGCGTATGAATACGGTCTGGTTGATAAGGTTCTTGGCAAAGAGTAAACAGTAAACGTGATACAGCCTCTCTCATGCAATCTATTTTGCATGTAGAGAGGCTGTTTTTTATTGCTTATTTCAACTGACATGAATAACGAAAAGCTAGGTTTACTTAGGTAAGAATGATCGGCAATGACTCGAAACCGAACATAAACTCGCTCTGGATGCGCTTCAACGGCTTGGAATGATCACATTGGTAGTTCGGGAAACGATCGAGCATTGCATTCAACGCTATCCTCGCTTCCAGCCGTGCAAGTTGGGCCCCCAGGCAGAAGTGGATACCATGACCAAACGCTAAATGCGGGTTCGGCTGACGACGAATATGGAAGAGATCTGGCTGCTTGAACACAGACTCGTCATGATTTGCTGACCCGATCCACAACATGACGAACTGCCCTTCAGTTAACATCAAGCCATCTACTTCCACATCCTTCTTCACACGGCGAAACATTAACTGTACCGGCGAGGTAAACCGCAGCACTTCTTCAATAGCGCCAGGCAGTAAAGAACGATCGGATCTAATATCGTCCCATGCGATGCGCTCACTGTCGAAACACGCTAGAGCAGAAGAGAGCAAATTCGTTGTCGTTTCATTGCCAGCCACAAGCAGCAAAATACAAAACCCAATGAGCTCAAAGGGGGATAACGGTTCTCCGTCTGACGTTGCATGCACAAGCCTAGTGATCAGATCATCCTGTGGATTACGGCGGCGTTCTTCTGCGATCGCCTCGAAATATACAGCCATCTCCTTCTGGCAATTGCTATTGCGGTCAATGTCACCACTCACTAATGCCTCCGACCATTCTCGAAACTGATCTCGATCATGTACCGGTATGCCGAGTATTTCTGCGATTACAATAATCGGGAGCGGAACTGCGAAGTCTTGAACTGCATCCATTCGTCCTTTGCTTTCCACCTTATCTAGAAGCTCATCCGCCAATGCTTCAATTCGTGGAATCATCTTTTCAATGGATCTAGGTGTGAAGGCTTGTGAGACTAATGTTCGAAGCTGGCTATGCTTCTGCGGATCGGTGCGGAGGATGCTGTATTCAATCGGCCGCTTGTCTTCGCTTCGCAATTCGGAGGAAAAATGATTGTAATCAGCAAATATCCTCTTAATATGATCGTATCGGTACGCATGCCAGAACGTCCCCCCCAGCAGCTGAGGATTCTCTGAACGCAACAGAGAGCTCTCTGACCACAACAAAGGACTCTCTGACCGCATAGTTTTGTAATGAGATAATGGCAGCACTTCATGCTCTTGAATCCATTTCATCATTCAACCTCTCCCCTCCTTAACCATGCAACATAGCTTCAGTCACAACTCTTCCTCGATTTACAGGGATTCGAAATAATATCTTGCATTATAACTAATATATGTAAATAATAACCTACATAGACCTAGGCCTGTATGCACTGAAACAACTTCGGGTCGATCTGTTAAATACCGAATTCAATTCATTTAGCTACAAAAAAAGGACCGCATCGCGCAATGCCGATGCGGTCTATATATGTTCTAGGGGTAAACTGTAAACCATGAGAAAGATGAAACGGATCACCTTGTGCAACGGAAGACTCCGGTTGACCAAGGCCAGTAATCGCTGCCGGCAACCCTCCTTCGCAAGAACTCATCTGTCATTCGGTCCATTGTTAGAATACTAGAGTTACATTAAAGAAAACTGAACCGAACCTTAAAATAAGATAAAAAGCAATTCCCTCAATGGCTATACACCTACAATGTCCACTCTACAGAAATTGTTGTACACACTACGAAGTCATTCCATTTCCGATTGGAATCGTTTACAATATGAATATTGCCGCTTTTTTTCAATTTCTCGCTTTACAGATGAAGCGAAACGTATACAATAATTACAAATCATCAGCATCTTTTCTCTATTTAAATTGTCTTCTTACTAATTGCCAGATTCACTTTATAGCAAGATTACATCAAGAGACTACTAGGAGGCTTGTCAGGATGAGTTGGAACTATTTTCGGTCGAAGCTGCTATTACAGTACATATGGTCGTATATATTGATTTTTCTCATCCCATTAGTGGTTCTCACGATCTTTATCTATCAAAATGCCGTAAACAATCTTCGTTCCGAAATTGAGCAATCGAACGTGAACCAGCTCAATCAGGTGAAGCTGAACATCGATTCTCGCATGACGGAGCTTCGAGACATTGCTTCTCGCATTGCTTATGATGAACAATTGACACCTTATATGATAAGACATCCCTATTACAGCCGCGATGCGATATCCGCACTCGGCAAATATAAAGCAAACAGTTCCATTCTAGAAGAGCTATTCCTTTTCTACAGGAACAGCCACGCCATCTACTCGTCAAAAGGAATGACCAATGTAGATGTCCTCTTTGATCAATACTATCTATTCGAGGACTGGAGCAAGAAGGATATTATTAAGGAGCTGGAAACTGAGCTCTATCCTGTCGTGCGACCAGCGGAATCCGTTAACTTAAGCATGAATATTACCAAGTCCATGCTTGCGTACATGATCCCAATCACTCCTAACAGCTCGTCTCCACACGGAACAGTGCTGTTCCTAATGGAGGAATCGAAGCTAACGGGGCTTATGGACACCATTTTGAATGGATTCAAAGGCAATACCTACATCTTCGACGAGAAGGGCCGTGTTCTTACCCAGAATAATCATGGAGAACCTATCCCGAAAAATGAGATTCACTTGCTGTCAGAGCTTGGTTCCGGCATCCATAGCTTGAAGCTGGATAACAGGCAGCAATCTGTTGTGTCCGTTAAATCCTCTATGAATGGATGGACCTATGTAACGGCCATGCCGAGCGAGCAATTTTTCGGACGTGTGTTCCATATTCAGACCTTCTTCATGCTCGCGTTCGCTGTAGTGGTCATCGCCGGCATTCTGGCAGCCGTATTCCTAGCTCGCAAGCAATACCATCCTATCCATGATCTTATGGAATTCGCTTTGTTGAATGAAGAAGCCTCTGCTGCACAGCCGGCGCCTAAGAGAGGAAATGAATTGGAGTGGATTCGTAAAACTCTGCATGACTATAGTGCCCGCGTCGATATTCAAGAGCCCTTTGCCCGCAATCAATTTCTGCTCATGCTGCTCAAGCATGGGAAGCTGGACAACCCAGAATCTGCACATATTATGGAGATGATCGGCATTGAACTGACAGGCAAATACTATTTCATCATTGCAATCTCTTGGGACGAGTATCCTGGCATCGCAGATGCCTTGCAGCATCGTCAACAGATTGTAGAGCTGCTCGAGGAGATCGAAATTCCGGAATACGGTGCACACGCATATGGCATTGAACTGCCGCATTTTGATCAATTCGCACTCATCGTCAGTATGAATGAGGACTCAAGAATCTCCGTGGAGCACCAGATGGAACAAATCGTCGAAGCTCTTCGAATCATCGTGATGGAGAGCACGCACCTCATCCCATCCATTGGTGTTGGTAATGCCTATGAGGATGCAGCGCTCTTGAATCAGTCTTATATCGAATCAGCTTCTGCGCTGGAGTATCGCATGGCGAACGGCAAGGGCAGCATTACGTATTTCAACAAGCTGTCCCATACACCAAACGATACGTTCTGGATCGCTAAGGACTCCCTGCTTAAGCTTACACAAAGCTTGAAGCAGGGCAATGATACCGTTGCAATGCAAATGATTGAAGCGATATTCAACAAGCTGAAGGCAGAGCGCGTATCGATCTCTCTCCTTCGCTGTATTTGCTTCGATATTATGAATACCTTGCTGAAGACAGCGTCTGAGCTCGGCTTGAACGAGTTAATTCGCGATATTCCGAGCTTCACCTCCTTCGAGTCACTGGAGGAGCTTGAGAAGAAGCTTCAGCTCCTGGCCGCACATATTTGCGAACAAGTAGAGCGCAACTCGGAAAATGAACAGCTCTCTTTAATGGACAGCGTCATTGCGTACGTCGATCAACAGTATACCGACTACAGCTTGAGCTTGGAAGCGACCGCACAGAAGTTCTCTATCTCGTCCTCTTATCTCAGCCGTTCGTTCAAGGAGAAGACAGGCAGCAACTTCTCTCAATATATATGGCAGCGCCGCATGGATGAGGTCATTCGCCAGCTGCTGACGACTAGTGATCCGCTTAAGGACATCATCGTCAGGGTCGGATATTTGGATACGCCGAACTTTATTCGAAAGTTCAAGAAAGAGACGGGATATACACCAGGCCAATACCGGAAGCTTCATGCTTCAAGCGAGCAAGCAAAAGCCGCCGCAGATGCGGACGATGAATCTATAAGCTAAGTGCATACGTACAAAGAAAACGAGCACCAAAGGCAGAATAGGAAGCCTAAGGTGCTCGTTTTCTTTCCGATTAGCTTATTTCACAATTTACGAGGTTACAACTACGTTTACTTTCCTGAGTTCCATTGGTCATAGGCTTTTTGATAAACCTCAACGATTTTCTCAGCGCCCATCTTCTTCAATGTACCTACATACTTATCCCAATTCGCAAGCGGTTCTTGCCCTGTTACGAACTTCGCTTCCATTTGCTTCACGTAAGTGTCGAGGTCAGAGCGCAAGCTCGATACTTGCTGCTGATCAGCCTCGGACAAATATACGCTCGGGAATGGAACTTTCGCGATCGGATTGATTTTTTCCTCTGTTTCTTTCTTCAACCACTTCTCGAATTCGCCTTCGAATCCACGTTTCACTTCTTCTGTCATGACTTTCGGAACGATCGTACCGTAGTCCGGCGTCAAAGTTGCACGATAGTCCTCACGATCCTTACCATCCGGTACCGGAAGTTGTTTCTTTGTATGGTCTTCCTTGTTTGCATACTCCCACAGCGTGCCTTCCGGGCCATAGCTAAGCAATTCGGAGCCTTCTACCGAATAGAAGAAGTCTACCCAACGCATGGTTGCTTCTGGGTTTTTGTTCTTGTTCGTAATCGCGAATACGCCCTTCATCAAACCTGGATGCTTCGCTGCAACCGGTTCGCCCATCTCGCTTTTCACAGGAGCGTACATCGGGTCAGTCATGCTAGGCTCGCCGCCCAATGTGAAGTAGGCATGGTAATCAGCAAACAATGCCACTTGATTATTTTTCCCTTTTGCTTTCTTTTGCTCATCCGTTTGGGAGAAGGTTTCATGATCTAACAATTCTTCGTTCCACAACTTGTTCAAGAACGTAAGATAGCCTTTGTATCCTTCCTCCATTGGAGAGTAGTGAACTTTTCCTGCTTTATCCGCATAGATGAATTCGCCATACATCCCCCAAGAGCCGAACAACCACATGCGAATGTCGTCAAGCTTAACGGAAACAAGCGGAACTTCATCCTTCTTGCCATTTCCGTTCGGATCTTCTTCTTTTACCCGTTTCAAGTATGTGTATAGTTCATCCGTTGTGGATGGTACTTTGTCCATGCCAAGCTTCTTCAAGAACTTGCCGTTATACCACAATGGACCACGATACCAGCCTGCATCCAAGTCAATGCTTGGCAGGGAATAAATATGTCCATCCGGCGTCGTAATCGACTTGCGAATATCTGGATTGTCATTCAGGATTTTGTTCAAATTCGGTGCATACTTCTCAATAAGTCCTTCCAAAGGAATCAGTACGCCTTGGCTGCTTCCATAGTTGATTTCATCTGCAGACTGCAATTGACCGGAGAAGAACACATCAGGATAATCGCCACTAGCAAATACAAGGTTGCGTTTTGTATCAAAGCTGTCGAGAGGTGCATTTCGGTATTCGAACTTAATGCCAGTCTTCTCTTCCATTTGCTTTAGCAAGGCCATATCCTTCCAGTTTTGAATCCCTACGTCTTGTCCCATCATCGTAAGTGTAATAGGTTCCTTGACGATCGGGAAGCCTTCTTGATTTAAGTTGCTAAGTGCTTCCTCGCTACCTTTGCTTCCCTCTGCGGCAGGCTTGTCTGACGATCCGCATCCTGCGAGCATTGTGAAGATCAAGGTCATAGACATCAATAATGCCCACGTTTTTTTCCATTTTTGCATGGCAATGATCCTCCCTTTTGATGATTATTATACTCTTTGTCCTGCTTCTATAATAAGCAAAGGCGAGCCTTCGTTTATTACCGTTCATAGATTCGACAATGACAACGTACATATCTTTCATGCTCACTAGACGAAATAGACGAGATTCGTTACTGATGAATTTTACTCTGGATACATTCACAAGCGCATTCTGAAATTTGCAACAGTCTGTTCAAGCTATCCTTTGACCGATCCAATCATAACCCCTTGCACGAAGTACCGCTGCAAGAATGGGTATACCACGATAACTGGTAAAGTCGAAACAATAATGACCGAATATTTGACGAGCGATGCGATTTCTGCCTTGTTGTTTAGCGCAGCGGCAACCGAACTGCTTACCGCAGCACCAGTCGTTTCTGCCGACATTTCCTGCAGAACAAGAATTTGACGCAGGATCATTTGCAGTGGATATTTCGACTCTTCATTCAAATAAATGAGAGCGCCAAAGTAGCTGTTCCAATGTCCAACCCCATAGAATAATGCCATAACAGCTATGATCGGAGCTGACAACGGCAAAATAATCTGCAGGAATAACCGCATGTTGGTACAGCCGTCAATGCTTGCTGCTTCCTGAAGTTCTCTAGGTATCGTGGATTGGAAGAATGTCCGTGCCACGATGATGTTCCAGACTGATGCTGCACCCGGCAAAATTAACGCCCACATACTGTTGATTAGCCCCAATTCTTTAATCAACAGATATCCCGGAACTAATCCGCCACCGAAGAACATTGTAAACAGAAACATCCCCATAAAGAAATTGCGTCCAATGAAATCCGATCGACTCAATGCGTATGCTGCCGGTAACGTTACGGCTAGGTTAACGCAAGTACCTACAACGGTATATAAAATGGTGTTCCCATAACCACTCCATATCTTTGAGTTCTCGAACACGCGTGCGTATCCGTCAAATGTGATTCCTTTTGGGAACAGCCACATTTCACCGGAGGCTACCATCTTGGGATCACTGATAGACGCGCTTAGAATATACAACACAGGATACAATACAAGAATCAAAGCTATCGTTAAATAAATATAGTTACATACGATAAAAATCTTGTCCGCTCTCGTTTCTTTCACAGTAGCAGCCATGTTCCATTCTCCTCCTTCCTACCACAAGCTTGTTTCGCTCGTGCGTCGCGCGATTTGGTTAACAACGATGAGCAAAATAGCATTAACGATCGAGTTAAATAAACCTATCGCCGTGGAGAAGCTGTACTGCGCATCTACTAGACCTGAACGATATACAAATGTCGATATGACATCAGAAGATTCCATGTTGAGTGGGTTTTGCAAGAGCAATATTTTTTCAAATCCGACACCGAGAATGCTGCCCATGTTCAAAATGAGCAAGATTGTAATCGTTGGAATAATTGCCGGAATGTTAATATGCCAGATACGTTGGAACCGGTTCGCACCGTCCACGACGGCTGCTTCGTGCAGCTGTGGATCGACACCGGACAAGGCTGCCAAATAAATGATTGTCCCCCAGCCTGTACCCTGCCACACACCAGACAAGACATACATTGTCTTAAACCATGCCGGATCCGTAAGGAAAGAGGCCGGTTCAAATCCGAAGAACTTAATGATATGAATGATGATACCAGTTGAAGGAGACAGGAACGTAATAATGATACCTGCCATGACGACAACGGAAATGAAGTGCGGTGCATAGGTTATCGTCTGTACCGTTCGCTTGAATATCCCATCCTTAACTTCATTAAAGGCAAGCGCCAATATAATTGGCAGCGGGAAGCCTATCGCCAGCTCATACAAGCTGATGCTCAGCGTATTCCACAACAGATCCCAGAAGTAGTACGAGTTGAAGAAGCGCTCGAAGTGGTCGAATCCGACCCATGGGCTCCCCATAATCCCTTTCGCTGGGATGAAGTTTTTGAATGCAATTTGAATCCCGTACATCGGGCCGTAATGGAAAATGAGGAAGTACAAAAATGCAGGAGCAATAAATAAATACAACTCCCAATTCTGAAGCATCTTCTTCCACGTCGGTTTCTTCTTATTTGGAACCACGTTCATTGAAAGGGCACTCTGTCCATTTCCTTGCATCGTGTCCACTCCCTCCCTTCAAATGATGGCATGGTTGGCACAGTCACTTTCATTGATGAAACGATGAACTGTGCATGAAGCCATGCTAACGCTTTCATGAGAACATTTTAGGCATCCTTTACCAATATCGTAAATATGTCGATTCCGCATTGTCGTTAACATATCCTTTACAACCGCGCCACTGCGCGTTTTTTGATCACGCCCCCTGCGTCGGTACTACCTCAGTTGCAGGCGAAATTGGTACATTTTGATGTTACCGATCACACACCATATATTACACATTGTCAGGAAAAACATATCGAACAAGGCTGAATACAACGCTTAATGTTCAGCTTCCAACCCTTCCATCTATTGCTGAATTCTGAATCAGGATGTATGATAGTTCTATAATCATAGAACTAATGAAGTTATAAACTTACAAACATGGACACATGTATAAGAAAGGGGAAAGATTCAATTGTCTACTTATCTTCTTGTTCACGGAGCATGGGATGGCGGATTTGTATGGAAGGAAGTCGCATCCCTGCTTCGACAAGCTGGTCATGCTGTGTATACTCCCTCCCTTACTGGTCTTGGAGAGCGAACACATCTAGCTCATCCAGACATTGATCTCCATACATTCATTCAGGATATTGTAGGGGTATTTACTTATGAACAGCTCGAGGATGTTATTCTTGTTGGACACAGCTTCTCCGGAATGGTAATCACCGGGGTAGCTGAAATTGTGCCTGATCGAATCAAGCAGCTGGTCTATGTTGATGCCATGATTCCCCGGCATGGAGAGTCTGTCGCAACCCTCTCAGCTCCATACTTGGATAATCCCTATCCAAATACTGTAGATGACGACACACCGGCGTTTATTGCACCACCTAACTTAACAGATCCACGTAAATCGCCAATGCCGACCCGTTCGTATATGCAGGAGCTATCTATTACCAATGAGCGTGCCGCTGCCCTTCCTCGCATCTACATAGAACCGCTGGATCATCCTGATAGTTGGCCGATGGCTGCCTTTTTCCGCGCAATGGCCTTACGCGCCCGGGATGCTGGCTGGCGCCATATGAGTCTCGAGCAAGGAGGGCATTGGCTCATGAAGACTCAACCCGAACCGTTGTCCAAGCTGCTCCTGAATCTGTAATCAACATAAAAATGCCCTTAATCCTACATATAGGTGTGGATTAAGGGCATTTATTGTTCAATCAATACTATGCGATTATCTTCCGCTCTTTAGTTCTGTCCACAAGCGATCATACAATTGAATATTTTTACCAACATCACCGAGCCATTCTGTACGATTCAGTTCTTCGTCAGTTAAGTTAATCATCTTGTTGTCCAGATACTCTTTGCTATGGTGCTCTTTTGCCTTCGTCACAGGATTGCTGTAACCGATAGTCTCATAGTTCTTCGCACTGTTCTCTGGATCAAGCATGAAGTTGATGAACTTCTCCGCTAATTCCTTATTCTTCGTACCCTTTGGAATCGCATAGTTGTCCGAGAAGATCGTGCTTCCTGTCTTTGGA
>Ga0102589_1005979_pt1 | contig 10271 bp, 8 predicted proteins | sample AraplaMF_Col_mLB_FD_76858 | JGI IMG/M metagenome (GOLD analysis project Ga0102589, IMG submission 76858) | Arabidopsis root microbial communities from the University of North Carolina, USA - plate scrape MF_Col_mLB | ecosystem: Host-associated > Plants > Roots > Endosphere | place: USA... | reverse complement strand
ATCAAATTTTCACCATATCCAAAATGTATAGTCATTTCAAAACAACTGAGCTCGACGACCATACATTCCCAGTACCTACCAATTACGATTACAGCTATCGGAGTACATGGGGTGACAATAGGGGCTGGGGCGGACGCCGTATTCATGAAGGCACAGATATTTTTGCTAGCTATGGTACACCAGTGCTCTCCACCTCTTATGGAATAGTGGAAATAAAGGGTTGGAACCAATTTGGTGGTTGGCGCATAGGAATTCGAGATAATCATAATTCATATCATTATTATGCCCATCTTGGTAGTTATAATAAGAAAATTAAAGTTGGGGACCTTGTCGAACCTGGAACTGTTCTCGGTACGGTTGGTAGCTCTGGCTACGGTAAGGAAGGGACGTCCGGAAAATTCCCGCCTCATCTTCACTACGGCATCTACAAATTTAATGGACGTACAGAATGGGCATTTGATCCATATCCATCTTTACTGCAATGGGAACGACAAGCCAAGAAAAGCAAGGCAAAACAGTAATTAAACGTTGTACACAAATAAAGAAGGATAGATAAAATTGACTTTATCTATCCTTCTTTTTGCTACCTATATCCGGTATTTCAATTTACGGAGTTTTGTAAGGTATTATTTCCTTTACAATAGCCGAGTTTTGTAACTTATTAGACAAACTTTATAGAGATAATTTTACAACAAGTGCTTTTTTATTCAGTTAGGTATAAATACATATAGGCATAAAAAAAACATCAGAAAATCTTTTTAGACATATACATTTAACTACCTATCATTCATAACTATGATTCGTTATTGTACTAAAAAACCATTTTTAAATTTTTCCATTAAAAGGGCTTATGTATATATCTAATTAGTTATAAAATATATTTGTACTATAACAATTTTTATTTCGATTTTTTTACAGTTCTTCATTGAAAATGAACAATAAAAGGATGGGAAAAGATGAAGGGAATATTTCAGTTTAAAACACTTAAAGCCCGAATTTTAAGTGCATTTCTTCTTTTGATTGTGTTAGTTGTTTGTTTTACAGCCTATACGTACATTTCTAATAACAAGATGGAAAAACAAGCAGAAGGTTTAGTAAAAGAAGATTTACAAGTCTTAACTGCAAGTAAAAATTTAGCAATGTCTATGAGTGTTCGTCTCTCTGCAGCTTTAAGTTATGTTGTATCAGGTGATGAAAAATACATAGAAACTTTTAATGAATATCGTCAAATTGCTGAGGAAAATAATAGTATAGTGGAAAAATACGAAAATACGCCTGAGCGTGCGGCACTAGTAGAAATGGCACGTACATGGAGCAATCGCGTAAATACCGAAGTATTCGATGTTTATAAAAAAGGTGATAAAGAATTAGCCTTGAAAAATTTAACAGCTATCAATAATCTCGTAACCGAAGTTCGTGTTGGTTATGAAGAATTGGCCGATAAACGCTCAGATGCCATTACTCAGGTGGGAGATGACGTAGTATCGACAAGTTTAAGCAATAAAACAGTTGGACTAATTGTTAGCATTATATTGACAATCGCAGGTATCCTAATCGCTATTGTCACTGCTAGCAATATTTCTAAACCTATTACGGTTGTCTCAAAGCGCATGAGCGAATTAGCGGATGGCAATCTACAACATGAACTACTTCCAATAACGCATCAAGATGAGATTGGTCACTTAATGCTGTCCGCAAATAATATGAATGAAAAATTAAAGAAAACAATAAGCTCAATTCATACTGTTTCCGAAACAGTTGCAGCGAGTAGCGAAGAGCTGGCCCAGTCTTCTAATGAAGTACAATCAGGTACAGAGCAAATTACCGTAACTATGCAGGAGCTAGCCTCTGGCACTGAAACACAAGCATCTACAGCAGGTGATTTAGCCGAAACAATGACATCTTTCCAACGTAGTATTCATGAAACAACACAGGAAGGCATTGAATTAAATGCGCATTCAAATCATGTACAAGAACTAACAACTACGGGTAAAGGCTTAATGGTACAATCAACACAACAAATGGCAACCATTAATGAAATTGTTTTAGATTCAGTGAAAAAAGTTGAAGGCTTAAATGTACAGTCTGCGGAAATTTCCAAGCTTGTTTCTGTCATTGATGATATTTCAAATCAAACAAATTTACTGGCTTTAAACGCTGCCATCGAAGCAGCTCGCGCAGGTGAGCACGGAAAAGGTTTTGCAGTTGTAGCCGATGAAGTACGGAAGCTTGCAGAAGAAGTTCAGTTCTCTGTCACAGATATTTCAACAATCGTCAACCGAATTCAAAGTGAAACTGGCAATGTAACAACCGCTCTACAATCAGGCTATGAGGAAGTAAAAAGAGGAACCGTACAACTAAATCAAACAAATGAAACATTTGAACAAATTTCGGAAGCCGTTGAGGAAATGATTCTTAACATAAATACCATTTCAAGCAATTTAAATAAAGTTGCTCAAAATTCCGAATCCATTAATGTCTCCATCGATGAAATGGCTTCTATTTCCCAAGAGTCTGCAGCTGGTGTAGAACAAACAACAGCAACTGTAGAGGAAACAGCTGCTACGATGGAGGAAATTTCAAGGGGTGCAAATCATCTTGCTAGTATGGCTGAAGAGCTAAATAGCCAATTACAGCAGTTTAAAATTTAAGGTTCGAAGTGATACTTGATCACTTCATGGCGATTCTACCTAAAAAAGCTATCTCGACATTACGGTCGAGATAGCTTTTTCCCCTTAATACTAATGCCTAATTGGTACCCTTTCCAACTCATAACGTTTTATAATCACACTGATCTTCTGAAACCATTCCTCACATAACTCCAGCGCTTCTTGATACTCATCCTCTTCTCTTGATAGAGGTTCACTGTTATCCATAAAAACATATTCTAGAATAGGGTTAGATAAGTTATCAGCTACAATTTTCAACGTCAACAAAGACATAGTGTTAGACTCAGGGTCCTCTTCATCTATTTCCTCTTCTTCTATATCCATATCTCCACCAAGTAATGAACCACTTATGTAGTTATTGCTCATCCTAGCAATATACATGTCGTCCTCTACTATAGCTACTTCATATATTTTATTGAATGGAATTTCTTTTTTTTTCAAATCTTCTTCTAAATCTTCTCTACTTACGAGGATCAATGTATTTGTAGGTTCATTTAGTAATAAAGCACTTAAACAATCATTTGAGATGATGCACTGTGTATGAGGGATAGCCATAAGCTCCTCCTCACTCACCTCTTTCATTTCATTTAATGTATTGATATAGATAAATCGTTCTTTCACATACCGGAAAATCCCTGCTATTACTAGCACTAAGCCAATTAAAAAATATGCCTTATTAAATATAGCCGTTTCGACTGAATTTGCTAGTAATATATAAATCATCCCAAGAAATATAAGAAAAAAGGTTTTCATCCATCTCCCACCCTCAAAAGATAATCGATAGGATTATTTCATCCATATTAATAGAAATTTTATTCTAATGATTATCTTTTCATTCTTAATTTCTTTAGGAATTATTCGTGCTACTAGCATCTACATCAAACTTTGAAACGGATTTTTCAAGTTCCTCCGCCATTTTGTTCAGTTTTAAAATAGAATGAAGGATATCTTGATTGTAGCTTTCTTGTTCCATCGTACGCTCTACAACACTTTCTGTTGCCTTTGCAGCCTTATTCGCAAGCATCGTTGTTTCCACAACTCCTGCTGTAATCTCCTCAGAAAATGCAGACATTTCTTCTGAGGTTTCAGAAACTTGTTTTGTATGAGATACTACGCCCTGAATAGATTGGAGAATACTTTCGAATGATTTTCCGGCTTCTTCTACAGCTTGTAAACCGTCTTCTACATTATCAGTGACAACATTCATAGTTTGCACCGTTAAGCTTGTATCCTCGTTTATTTTAGAAATTAAGTTTGAAATGCTATTTGCCGATTTTTCTGATTGCTCCGCAAGCTTCCTCACTTCTTCAGCTACTACGGCAAAGCCCTTTCCAGATTCACCTGCTCTAGCCGCTTCGATCGCAGCATTTAATGCAAGTAGATTTGTTTGTGAAGCAATATCACGAATCATATTTATAATAAGTGATACTTCATTTGATTGACTCTCTAGTTTTTTAATAGCATTTGCGGATAATTGAACGGATTTATTAATAATATTCATTTGATGAACTACTTTTTCAATATTTCCATTTCCAAGCTCTACATTTTGTAAGCTAATAGATGATAATTGAGATACATTTGAAGAAGCCTCAGCGATTTGTTGAATTCCCTCCGACATTTGCTCTAATGTAGTTGAGCTTTCCTCTGAGTTTTTATACTGTGCATGTGCGCCAGCCGAAACTTCCTGGATGGAGGCTGAAATATGACTAATCGCTTCATTTGCCTTTTCACTACTTTTTGCTACTCCGTTCGTCGTATCGATCAACTGCTTTGAGCTAGCATTGATTCCAACGATAATATGTTGCAAATCCAGCACCATTTGTTGGAATGCATTTGTTAAAACGCCAATTTCATCTTTTCGATTTGTTCCTATTTTTACAGTTAAATCACCATTACCAACTTGTTTTACTTGTGATGTTAATTTTCTCATTGGCTTCGTTAAATAATCTGTAAAGAAGTAAACAATGCAGATACCTACTATTAATACAATTAGCGTAATCAATATAATTTTTATTTGACTAGCATCCATGTCCGCATAAACTTCTGTGGCATCTAAATCTGCCCCTATTAACCCTATAACTTCGCCTGCATCATTTTTTATTGGCGCGTAGATAGCAAGCACAGCTCCGTATTGTGAATCATTTGATAGTTGAAATTGTGTTTTCCCTGTTTCAAATACTTGCTTTATTTTAGGATAAGAATCTGGTGATTCCTCTTTATCTCCTATCGTTGAATCATCATTTGGTACACTATCTATCATATAGTAGTAGTCATATCCCTCACCATTTTTTATGCGGGTCATCGTATATAAACTAGATACCTTATGAAGCTCTTTAACAGAGCTCAATCCTTTTTGTAATTCGTAATAATAGTCATCTTTTTTGGCACCAATCTCCAAACTTTGATAGCCTTTAATATCTATCTTTGAGATTGCCTGGTCAATCATATTTAAGTTCTGCTTACCAACTGTCTCTTTCACCAGCTCCAATGACGAACGATAAATAAAAAAGCTAATCAGTAAACACGAAATAACAAGTAAAATAGAAAATACCATTAACATTTTAATTTTTATGCTACTTCTCATCGTTGATCTCCTTTAACCTCTTTTGTATGTAAATAATTACTGAAAAATTGAAAATTTTAGTAACAATAAATTTTACAACATTCCCCTTAGTACAATGTTAGTATTTCTGAAATATTCAATATTTTTGCCAAAGCTAGCTAAAATTGGGCATTTTTGAGCATTGTTTTCTGCAAAAAATAAAAAACGAGAGCATTGAAAATCAACGCTCTCGTTTCAGCTTGTCGATAAAAATTAAATATAAAATAATGTAAATCAATTAGCAAAGGTTGATTTACATTCTGAGTTGGCGCTTTCCGCGCAAGCTATTCTCGAAGGAGTCGCCACGCTCCGTGAAAATCAACTAAGAAAAGTTAAAAACAGCTACAACACAATATTGTAGCTGTTACTATAATTTAAAATAATCAATTACCCCTAAATGATCATTCATATTAAAATTACTTATCCGTTTAGTGTCATGACTAAAACTGCCGGTATAAATGACACAGCAAACATACTCGCATACCACATCGATGTACGGCGTAATGAAAAACGAACTTGTTTCTTTTCTGCATAAAAAATGTCTATCATAATTGCAGCAACAACAAGTGGGATAGTAACACATGCGATAGCAACTAATAAAATTTTTAAACTAAACATAAAAGCACCCCTCTGTTCGTGAACATTTATTTTCCATCTTTGTGACAACTTTATGTCAATTTCAGTGTACACAATTCCGTCACAAATTGTCAACTACATTCAACTAAGAAAAATGTGCTTTTTGCAGAAAATTTTCATCTTATTATAGATATTCACGTAAAAACCCTCGAAAAAAAGCAGTTGCGAAATTGCAACTGCTTTGTTTCTGATTAATTTATAGGCTATTAACTAAAATTACCACTTGACTAAATACAACTCCGTAGACTTCACACTTTAGTATCGAGCCATTTTAGTCTCTATATTTATATGTTAACCCTCTTAAGAAATTCCTTACAAAGCGATCGCCGCATTCTTTATAGTTACGATGGCTTGGATTTCTTAAAATGGCACCTAATTCACCTTTCGAAACGTTAACGCCACCATCATATAAAATATCGAGCATCTCCTCACTCGTTAAGGCTAACGCTATCTTCACTTTCTTTAATAGCATATTATTAGGGCTTTCTTTCCCTGAAACAGGCGGTGGTCCTTCTGGCTGACCAGACTTAGGCTTTTGCGGACCTCGTTTAAATGTAATAAACCCATTTAAAAAAGCCTCTACCATTTTATTATTACATTTGATGTATTCTTCTGGCGCTTCTTCCTCATCATTAACTTTAATAAGCATGTTCAATACTTCTTCCTTCGTAAAGTCCATACCGCCCAGCTTAAAAATTTCAACCATATCTTTATTTTTAATATCTAATGCATATCTTAAACGTATTAAAATATCATTGTTCGTCATTTTAAAAACCTCCATTTTAACTGTAAAGCGCTTCTAACAATCGTATCTTCAAGATTGTAGCATTACTTTATTATAGCAGAGACATTCACAATTTTAGCTAGCTTTCCAAAAGTTACTTTACTATAGTATTTAGAATGCGCATTTTACTTTTTTAAATGTATGATTAGCCAACTCTCGACCATTCTAATCACAAGGAGGTGAGAAAAATGGCTAATCGTAGTTCAAATAAACTTCTAGTTCCTGGTGTACATGAAGCTGTTACTCAATTGAAGTATGAAATCGCACAAGAATTTAATGTACAATTAGGGCCAGAAGCCTCTTCTCGTGCAAACGGTTCAGTCGGAGGAGAAATTACAAAACGCCTCGTAGAAATGGCTGAAAAACGTTCAAAAGGTTTATTATAATAATTAATAACAAAAAGAACGAATCCCTTTTATAAATTGGAATTCGTTCTTTCATGTTTTTACTGTTACATCATTCTACCGTCATCGTCAATCAACATTGTTTGATTCGAAATTATCAAGCAATGCACGCACTTCATCTGTTGATTTCGTGTTCATCAATTGATTTCTTAATTCACCAGCTCCACGGAATCCTTTAACATAAATTTTGAAAAAGCGATGAAGCCCAGAGATTGAACGTGGTAGTACTTCCGCATATTGATCTTGAAGATCAAGCTGCAGTCTTAAAAGATCAAGGTACTCTTTACTGCTATGCTCTTTCGGCTCTTTTTCAAAGGCAAAAGGATTTTTAAAAATACCTCGCCCAATCATAACGCCATCAATGCCATATTGTTCAGCAAGCTGCAGCCCAGTTTGACGGTCAGGAATGTCTCCATTAATTGTTAGTAGCGTATTTGGTGCGATACGGTCACGCAATTTTTTGATTTCCGGAATTAGCTCCCAATGCGCATCTACTTGGCTCATTTCCTTTCTTGTACGTAAATGAATAGAAAGGTTCGCGATATCCTGTTTTAAAATATGCGTTAGCCACTCCTCCCACTCACTTACCTCTTTAAAGCCAAGTCGTGTTTTCACGCTGACAGGTAGTCCTCCCGCTTTTGCTGCTTGGATAAGCTCTGCCGCAACGTCGGGACGCAGAATAAGGCCACTACCTTTCCCTCTCGATGCCACATTCGGTACAGGACAACCCATATTAATATCGATGCCTTTAAAACCTAGCTCCGCCATACCAATACTCATTTGTCGGAAATATTCGGGATTGTCTCCCCAAATATGTGCCACCATTGGCTGTTCATCTTCTGTAAAAATTAAACGGCCTCGCACACTTTTCATACCCTCTGGATGACAATAGCTATCCGAGTTTGTAAACTCTGTGAAAAATACGTCCGGTTTACCGGCTTCACTTACTACATGACGAAAAACAACATCCGTCACATCTTCCATTGGTGCAAGTACAAAAAATGGTCGCGGTAAATCACGCCAAAAATTATCTATCATGTCAAACTCAATTCCTCTCAATATGGATACAACTTTAAACTCTCAATCAAAAAAATATGAAGCAAATGTTCTACTTCTTTACACTTATATCATGCTCAATAACTGATTATCAAACACAAATACATTTGGCATTTATAATTTGCGAAAATCGGCAATGTTTATTTTAACGGAAATCGGTCCTGAATGATATGGTTATAAACAAAAAGCAGATGGCATAGATTTTTGAACTGAACCCCGATAGAGTGGACACTTTATTCCAAAAACATAAAAAAAGCAATTCAAGATAACGGTTAATTTATCATAAAGCAATCGAAATATAAACCCTTTGATATCAAACCCACGTTCTTGAACTGCCTATTATAATGTTCTGATACCAATTATGAGGTGTATAATTTTCATCACATATATCAAAAGTAACCTCTTCTATTCAAGCATAAGATTCAACCAAAACCATTCTATGCTTACACAAAAAGGATGGAATATTCACTCCATCCTTTCAGAGTTCTATCATTTACTAATCAATCACCCTAGCAACATCCCTACCACAAGTCTTGCATTTCCCCTTCAATACAGGGGCATATTCTCCCTCTTGTATCGTGTACTGCACAATTGCCGTTACACCACAATTGCCACAAAATACGTTTTTCACGAGCATTTCTCTGATATCTTTCGGAATAGAGAGCCATTTTTTTGCTGCGTCCATTATGATTGCTCCTTTAGAGTTAGTTCCGTAACAACCTCCACATGCGTCGAATGCGGGAACATATCCACAGGTTGAATCTCCTGTGTTTGATAGCCCCCATCCTCCAAAATTCGTAGGTCACGTGCTAGTGTAGCTGGATTACAGGACACATAAACAACACGCTTAGGACGTTGCTCTAAAATCGTCTGAAGAAGCGCCTCATCGCAGCCTTTGCGTGGTGGGTCAACTACTAAAACATCCGCTTCTTTGCCTTCCTTATACCAACGTGGAATGACTTCTTCTGCTGGCCCGGCCTCGAAATACGTATTTGTAAACCCATTTAATGCTGCATTGCGTTTTGCATCTTCAATCGCTTGTGGGACAATTTCAACACCCATAACAGCTTTTGCTTGTTGTGCAAGGAATAATGAAATTGTGCCGATACCACAGTAAGCATCAATCACTCGTTCATCGCCTTGTAAGTTAGCGTAGTCTAATGCTTGTTTGTATAGAACTTCCGTTTGCTCAGGGTTTACTTGATAAAATGAACGAGCTGAAATTTCAAAGCAAACATCGCCAATTGTATCAATAATGACGTCCTTGCCCCACAGATTTACGGTTTCATCACCGAAAATAACGTTCGTTTTGTCGCTATTAACGTTTTGCATAATAGATGTAACATTCGGGACAAGCTTCTGGATTGTCTCAATAGCAGCATCTTTTTGCGGGAATTTTTTCTTTTTAGTTACGAGAACAACCATCACTTCACCAGTTGCTCGTGCCTTACGAACAACTACGTGGCGCAGCATTCCCTCATGCGATAATTCGTTGTATGGTCGAACACCAATTGCCGCTAGTTCCTTTTTCAAACCTGTAAGAATAGCGTCCGCTTCTCCAGTCTGAATTAAGCATCGCTCCATATCCACAATGCTATGAGACTTCGTTTTGTAGAAACCAGCAATTGCTTGTCCTTCTTCATTTGAGGAGAAAGGTATTTGCGCTTTATTACGATAATGCCAAGGTTCTTCCATGCCCTTCACCGGTAGAACAGGCGCATCAATTTTTCCAATGCGCTGCATGACATTACGCACCATGTTTTCTTTCCATTTTAACTGTCCTTCATAAGACAGGTGCTGTAATTGGCAGCCGCCACATTGTTTAAAATATTCACATGGCGCATCTACACGATCTGGTGATGGCTCGAGAATTTCTACGACCTTCGCAAAGCCGTAGTTTTTTAACGTTTTTACAACATGTACTTCCGCCGTTTCACTAGGAAGTGCACCTTGGATAAATAATGGATAGCCATCGACCTTTGCGACGCCATTGCCATCATGTGTTAAATCTTCTATATAAACTGTTAGTCGGTCATTCTTTTTCACGGGTGCTGACATTCGTACATCCTCCATTTCAATCTCTTTATTGTAGCATGTTGAGGCGGATGAAAAAAGAACAA
>Ga0102589_1005975_pt1 | contig 10277 bp, 6 predicted proteins | sample AraplaMF_Col_mLB_FD_76858 | JGI IMG/M metagenome (GOLD analysis project Ga0102589, IMG submission 76858) | Arabidopsis root microbial communities from the University of North Carolina, USA - plate scrape MF_Col_mLB | ecosystem: Host-associated > Plants > Roots > Endosphere | place: USA... | reverse complement strand
AGCCGATACATCCAAAAGCAACTACTAGGGATCATCGGCTTGAATTTGCTATTATACGAGCCGAACCGCTAGTAATTCGATTTAAAATTTCACTTACCAAATTGATAGAATACGTTATATGTGGGGTTTCGTCCCCACACGACGAACCAGCCTCAACCCCAAAAGCAAACGAAAACCTTCATTTAAAACCGTTTATTTTGTTTTTTAAGCGTTCGTTTTTATTTTCATGACAAATAGTATTATTTTAGATCCATATTCTTTAAAACGGATTTTGAAGCGTCTGAATGATATCTCACATTTTGTTGTTTTCTGTTTTAAATTATAATCTTGTGTTTACTTATTTTAGGTGGATCTCTTTTAGTATTTTAAAGTAATGTTTGATTACAATTTATAAAAAATATGTTATCTACAGCAGGTGCACATTTAATGCTATGAAGGGTACCTTGTGTAAACCTCGACTCTACTTTTAACGAAAAATACGTGTAATTAGAAAGTTTTGAGTCGACCGTGAGTGCACATCATGGAAATTTTCGTGTACCCACGTTTAAGCTAGGCTTTGCCTAGCCCCAACCCCTAGTTGGGCCCAAAAACCCCTTATGCTCTTCTCTCTTTTTTGATTCGGAATTTCCAATTTTATAAAATGACTTGTTTTTCAATTGAATTTTATTATGTAAAAAAAAATAAAAAAGTAATTTAAATTTTGGTTTGTTGCAAGGTTATTAGCAAATTTTTTGTGGCGCGGCCATGGTCTTCGCTATATGGATTAAATAATCATTTGTTAAGAAGAAAATGAAGTATGACTTAGAGATCTGAAGAACTCTGTTATTTTTATATGACAGAAGGATATAAACCTTAGTAAAATGAATTAGTAAAAACCTAGGTTTTATACCAAGGTTTCAAGGTTGATTTTTTTGAAAATAACCCTTGATATTTAAAAAACTTAGGTTTTTATCTAGGTTTTAAAGGTGGGTAAAAAGATGGATAAAAGTAAAAACCTAGGTAAAGAAAAACCAGGTTATATAGCGATGACCGTTAAAGAAGTTGCACTGTGTGTAGATGAATCGCCAAATGTTATAAGAAATTGGATGAAAGAATTAAGAACGTATATTTCTTTGGAGAAAAATGAGTCGGGTTACAATGTTTTTAATGAAAAAGCTCTTGAGCAGATGAAAATAGTTAAACAATTACATCGAGAACAGAATTACTCAATAAAACAAATTGAACATTATTTTGCTACAGGTGGAGAAAGTATAAAGCCTGTACCTAGTAAAGAAGTTGGAGAAATTTTAGCTGAAGAATTAAAAGCATTAAAAAATGAAGTTAGTAGACTTAGAGAATATAGTGAGAAACAAGAGGAATTTAATAAATTGTTAATTGAGCAATTACGAAAACAACAGGATTATATTGACAATAAGTTAGAGAAACGTGATCAGAAGTTACTTGAAACGATTAGAGAAGTACAAGAAACAAAATTATTAACGGCATCTACAGAACCAAAAGGTTTTTTCGCGAGATTATTTGGAAAATGATTTTTTGAGATTTGGTAAAGAACTTATTATTAAGGATTTAAGGGGATAATTAGTATGAATAAAAAAGTAAAAATTTTAAAATACACTATGGTTATATTAGCTTGTATTGCAATTTTTAGTACAATTTTACCTAATGTTTTAGATCCACATGAAACGATGGCAGGTAAAATTTCAATTGCGACTTTTGGGATAGTAGGTACCTGTTTACTATTTTCTATAATGTATTTTATTGTGAAAAAGGCTATTTTAAGAGGATAAGTTGTTGCATTTCTAATGAAAAGGTATAGGATATATGTTTTTAAAAGCTTCGTATTTTGATTTTATTAATTTTATTATCCTTATTACAGTTATTCTAATTCTATGGAGATTAAAGATGTTGTCTAATAAAAAAATATAATGTTCCCAAAGTATTTCAATGGTTTCCCAAAAAATGGGGGAAAAGAAAAATTTCAGAACAGTTTTTTCAATCAAGATTTGATGCTGAAGGTAAAGGGATTTGGATTACTTATTATGCTGTAGATTTATATGTTGTAACTATCCCATTACAAGTAAAAAAATATAATACACTTTAATGTTCTGTTTTTTATTAAGAAGTTTTAAAATACAGTAAGTGAAATTATAGGTATAATTTTATGTGAATATTAAAGTTAAAAAGCTAATTTCCATAGAAAATTAGCTTTTTATTTATTGTTAGTAATAATTATCGAATTAAATAAAAAATGTATTTAGAAGGAATCGTGGTTGCCGCGCATGTGGAATCGCTGAGTCCTGGCGTTTATGCCGCGAAAGTTCCTTGACGATGAGGGGAACCCTCATGCAAACTCGCCAGAGGTGGCCCCAGAAGGGCGATTTTCGCCCGCTGGGGTTGGCTTTGGGAGTTTGAGGGTTCGGAGGCTCGTGGTCAAGGGAACCGTGGAATAAAAAGCGAGGACGGACCCCAGGGCAGGGCAAAAACGAATGTCTTCGCCAAGATTCGTGGTTCTAATGTTAGAAAAAGGCGAATAAGAATATAGCATACATACAATAAGGGAATGCAGTACAGATCAGCATACAAGCATTCCCTTGCTATTAAAATGTTGTTTTTTAAGTATACTTTTATTTACGTAAAACATTGGGTTTTATGATATAAAATATTATATTTCAAAAAAGTATTGCTATTTTTGTAAGCGCTTACTATAATGAAGGTACAGAGATTTACAAAATCTTAATATAAGAATAAAGGAGGAAATAATATGACAATCGCAATGGCTGTTTTAAAATTTATAGGTGGAATCATTCCATTCGTACAAGAGCTTTTAAAAGCAGTAATGTAAGTTTATTATTCAGCAATTATTTATAAAAATTATCATACAAATGATCTGTATATCAAAGATGAATTGATGTGCAGATCATTTGTGTGAGCAATGTTTAAAAAAGAAAAAGAATCCCAAAAGAAATAAGGGATTCTTTTTTTGATTAATATATTTGTTTTATCATAAAAAAATATTGATATATAATCGTATATGGATATAATTATATACGGATAATCATTATTATAATAATTGGGAGAGAAATAAATGAAAAAAATAATTATTTCGGGTGTATGCGCAGCGGTATTTGGTACGACTTTTTTTGCGCAGAATTCTTTTGCTGAAACAACAAGTAATAACTCAAATCAGAATATAAAAGCAGCGAGCGTTCAAACAAGTAGTTTTATAGATGTACCTCAATCGCATTGGGCGTATAAAGAGATTCAGTACATGGCTGATCATAATATAATGCTAGGATTTGGTAATGGTTATTTTGGTGCCAAAGATAAAGTGAAACGTGAAGAATTAGCAATATTTTTATATAGAATGATTAAGATTCCTGACGGTCCTTATAAGAATCCTAAACCTTTCAATGACATAGATGGTTCAAATTTCGAAAAGGAAATTGTGGCAGTATACAATAATGGCATCTTTCCTTATCTGAAGGATGAAAAATTTGATCCTAAGCGTGATATAAAACGAGCAGAAATTGCAGTTTCGTTTAGAACTGCCTTTGGATTAACTAGGAAATTTGATCATCAATTTAATGATACGCAAGGTCACTGGGCAGGTGAAGAGATTAAAATTTTATATAGTAATGGTATAACTAGTGGTATAGGTGATAACAAATTTGATCCAGAGGGTTTCGTAACACGTGAACAGTTGGCTGTATTCTTATATAAAGCTATCTCAGCATCATCAAAGCCGCTCCAAGTAAACTAACTATTTAAAACCGGCTCATATGAGTTGGTTTTTTCTTTGCAGGAATTTATAAAACATCTGTATGATAATTTTAGTGATTTTTTTAAGTATGTTAAAAGAGTAATGTAAGAAAATGAAGTATATATTGATATAAGTAATTTTTTAGACGTTATATAATTTATTTAATATTTTTAACAAGGGAAAGAAGGCTAGTAGGGGTATCGCCAGCATTTCGGAAAAAAACCACGCTAAGAGCATGCAAGATTTTATACAAAAAATAGGGAGACATAGGGAACCATTGGGCAGCTAAAAGACGCACTAGAATAGGAATGTATAAAAAGATGTATAGAATCATAGAAAAAGACAAAGGCGGATTCCTTGTGAGAGTAGGGATCCGCCTTTGTCCTTGCTATCTATAATATTGCGTTATGTTAATCGAACATGTATAGGACATACAGGGAAAATCTGTATCTAACCTACAACTTCATTGGTATAATATGTATACATAAGATTATGAAATGGAGATGGAAAAGATGGTAAAGATACATCCTTTTACTATTGTTACTCTGTTTATCAGTATGTTGACCATGGTGTTATATGCAATCGAGAACTTCTCACAGGGCAACATGGGGACGGGCACTATGTTTATCGGACTGAGTATCATGTTCTTGTCTATGGGGACTTATAGCATTATACGAAATTGTAGATTGGCAAAACAATAAAATACAATACCATCTCCAAAATGAAGAGAGATTTGCTGTTTATTTTGAAAGGAGTGTAAACCTTTGAACAAATATCAAAAAAATTCCCTCATGGTCATGATAGGACTTCCTGTTTTTTTTTCTCATTCTGTCAGTAATTACAAACAAATGGGGATTCTTTTTTTGGAGTTTACCACCGAGCTTTATATCTGGAATGACAGGCTATTTTGTAGCAAAAAACTCTTCTAAAGATATGAATAAAAATATATAGTAAAGGCTGTATTTTTAGGTAAAACAACTTCCGCTTTTGATGCGTTATGTTAACCTCACATGTATAGAATATACAGTTAATTTAAAAGTGAAAAGAGTAATTCTTATGTTGTTTGTTGGAGTTTGGAATGCCTAAAATAAAGAAATAAGGGTAGAGCAAAAGACAGTCCAACTGTTACTGTTGCAATAATACATATCCACCAATATCTAATTTGGTATTTTTTTGTTTCGCTATATAAAAATACCCAAAATACTAAACAAGAAATAAAAAAGTCTGCAGCAAAGAAAGTAGATATACGATTAGCAAATAATTCTTGTGAAAAAAGAAGCAGGTTAAATCCATTTTCCATCAAAAACGGAATGAAATAAGAGTAGGGTACAACTGCCCCAATTATTGATAACAGTATATATATTTTCTTCACATATAATCCCCCTTAAATCAATTAATCACATAATCTATATTTATTTTAAAGGAAAAAATTGTATTTTATAAGCCTATTTAAACATTTTAGGGATTGATTTTGATTCAAGTTTTTACTTCCTCTAACGAAAATTATGTAAATGAGGTGTCCAAATGGACGGCTTATTCTATTTTTTGGCTAACTTGTTTTTTTTCCAAAATGCTGGCGGTACCCCTGTTAGATTTGAAATGTACCAAGTATATTATTTTTCTATTCTTTATTGGTTTCGATATGTTTAAGTGTGATTTGTGGTGTACTATGATTGAGCATTTCTTGCAACATGGGGTCCCACTAATATGAAGGAATAAATTGAATTTTTGAGGAGCAATACAAGGTTTCAAAGCCATTTTTGACTGAGGATACAAAAGAACGGATTGAAAGAACATTAAAATAGATTAATACTCCATAAATTAATACAATGTAATATAATGTAATATGTATGTTACATTATTTAAAAATTGAAAGGAGTCATTGTAATGATTATTTGGAGAGGTAAAGGAATGTTAGTAGCCTTAGCATTTATTTTAGGGTTTATGATAAATGCAATCCTTTTTAGTTTTTTGCAAGTGAACACGGAAGATAAATCTGGATTTATTTTGCAAGGAATATTTTCGACTATATCTATAGCGATGATTAATTATTTTTTCACTAAAAAGTTTATATCTGATAGTGTACGAACATTCGTCGATGAAAAAACCGGAGAAAGAGTTCAAATAAAAGATAAATCTTCATTATTTTTTATTCCAAATAAGTATTGGACTTGGATTATTCTAGTTTTAGGTGTTGTAATTATTATTAATGTTAGTGCGCAATTATCATAATTTTTTTATTATATAAGGGATCACCATATCATTTAAAAAAACTCTGATCTTTTTAAAATCAGAGTTTTTTATATTAACTACTTTTAATAATTTAAATTACATATATTCATAAATTGATTTTATTTAAAATAAAATTTTTATCCATGGGTTTCTGTACCTCTTTATTTATATTGTTTTGAATGTATACTTTTCTTGCTGATTTTGAGGATATCAGAGGATTTTGTGTGGGGTCAATGTTTTCGGCGATTTGAATGTAAACAAATATTCAAAAGTTTATTTTCAGTTTTGTAAAAAAACAAAAAAGAACTTGTAGAAGGACTACAAGTTCTTTTTTTAGATAGTACTAATGTTAATGGTCAAACAATTTAAACAAATACATTAGGATTTTATATATTTGTTGGTTGGTATAACTGATAGAAAAGATTAACTAAAATAAATAATAATGTTTTACTAAGACCAAATCCATTGATCATCATTAGTTTGATTTGAAGTTTTCGATTCTTGAATTTTTTCAATGTTGTTTTCTATGCTCCAATTTATAGAACTTCCACCCCATTGTGCAAATTCCATATTATTTACTTTAACTTTGTCACCGACATTAAGTTTTTGTCCTTGTGTTAAGTAAACTTCTAGAATTTCATCTCCACCGTTGATTTTAGGATATTTAACAAGTACATAATCTATAGGTACGTCTACGTATTCATCAATTTTTCCTTTTTCACTAATTTCTCCTACTACATAATCAGGTCGACCATTTTCTTTTAAATGCATTCCTGGTGTTAATGATTTATTTTCAATAGAATTTGCAATCATATATTCAGTAAAATTACGCATCATTGTACCAGTAACTTTCACTTGATCTCCTATTTTTACATTTGGTATAGAATCAAAATTGATACTGATAGGATCTGTATATTGTTTTAATTCTACAAATATAACATTATTACTAATCTCAACTACACGACCTTCAATTGTTGATATATTTGATTCAATAGAAGCTGCACTAGCTTTTGTTACTTCTAATCCTGGTAAATTTGTTCCTGCAAGTGCTGCAGCTCCTAATGCACCAGCTAAAATGATTTTTTTCATACCCATTTTATAACATCTCCATTCATGTTGTAATTTTAATATTAACCTTACTGTAACTGTTATAGTTACAGTAATAATGATTATCAACTATAAATTATATGCAATATTACATATTAAAAAAGTAGAACATTGAAATTTAGTGTTTTAAAAATGAAAGCAAATTAATATTCAAAAGTTTACTTTCATTTTTATTGTTTTTATAACTAATTTTCTCAATATAGATATCATATTTATTTATGGTTTTAATATTAAAAATTTCCAGAAATTACAATATAATAGAAATGTGATGGTTATCACCCTATTGTTTTCTCCTTATGCTAAAGATAAGATCGAGTCCTTGATCTTATCTTTTTTGCTGTGAAGAAAATAAATTATAAATGTACGTTTTAAGAACATAGTTTTTGAGATGAGTATTAGGAAAGTTTTTTTACAAAAAACAGGCGAAAGTCGCTTGTTATTCGATTGTCCCAAAATAATCGTTTTGGGGACAATTCAAAATCTTAGCTTGCTGGGCATGTGGTGGGACCCAAATATGCAAAATTGCATATTTATTATGAAAATCCAGAAAACTCAACACTTTAAGGTCTTGTACAACCAAAATTACAGGTAAACAGATTGAAATAATATGAATTATTTCCCATTTTTTACAATTGACTACCTTTACAGAATGTATATGTATATATATAATTTTCAAAAAATATAAATATTCTGTTTAAAACAGGATGTAAAAACAAAGGAGACAGAAATATGAAAACAAAGAAACAAAGTTTAGTAGTTTTATTGTCAGCTGGTATTGTTGCTACATCAATTAGTTTACCGACATCTAGCTATGCAGCTACATCAAATAATGTGCTGTCTACAGAGAAGTATAATGAGGCTATCAAGTCTACAGAGTTTATTTCTGGACAGCTGACTACACCATCTTCAACAAAAACTGAGGATGTAGTATTTCGATATGTTGATGAAAATAAGGACAAATATAAACTAGGTACCAAAAGTGCTAAAGAATCATTCACTGTAAAGAAACAAGAAGATGATACGTTAGGAGCAAAAGTTGTTCGATTACAACAAACATATAATGGTGTTCCAGTATGGGGATCTACACAAGTTGCACATGTTGATAATAAAGGAGTATTAACTGTTTTTTCAGGAACTGTTATTCCTGATTTAGACCAAAAATTACAACAACCAAATCAAAAAATTTCTGCCAATGAAGCAGTGTCCTTTGCTGAAAAGGAACTAGGATTTAAACCAAACTATGATGTGAAACCAACATCTGAACTTGTAGTATATGCAAAAGATGACACAGTATCCTATGCATATTATGTTCATTTAGGATTTTTATCCCCACAACCAGGTAGCCATGATTATTTTGTTGAAGCAGAGACTGGAAAAATCCTAGACCATATTGAAGTCTTACATGCAGCAAAAAATCCAAGAAATATTACCGAAACAGTAACAACTGGGACAGGGAAAGATTCATTTGGAAATACCAAAAATTTGAACCTCTTAAAATCTAATAATACTTATTATTTAGCAGATAAAACGCGTGGACAGGGAATTTATACGTATGATGCACAAAATCAAGGAAGTGATGATGACACTTCGTTTCTTCCAGGTGTCCTTTTTAGTAATAACACTAACAGTTTTACAAGCAAAAATGCACAAGCAGCTGTAGATGCTCATACTTATGCAGGAATGGTATATGATTATTATAAAAAAGTTCAGGGAAGAAACTCCTATGACGGAAATGGGGCTAAAATTGTTTCATCTGTTCATTTTGGACAACAGTATGGAAACGCATTTTGGAGTCCGGAACTAAAACAAATGGTATATGGGGATGGAGATGGATCAACACGTTCATTTACAGCTGCAATTGATGCTGTTGGCCATGAACTAACACATGCAGTTACAGAGTCATCATCCAATTTAATATATCAAGATGAATCTGGCGCACTTAATGAAGCAATGTCAGATATTTTCGGTACATTAATTGAATATTATAATAATTCAAAACCTGATTATTTAATTGGGGAAGATTTATTCTTCCAATCAGGACAAGCCCTTCGTTCTATGAGCGATCCAACACAATACGGTGATCCAGACCATTATTCTAAACGTTATACAGGAACAAATCAAAGCAAATTAGTACACACAAATAGTGGGATTATCAATAAAGCAGCGTATCTCGTTGCAGAGGGTGGTACTCATTATGGGGTAACTGTAAATGGTATTGGTAAAGATAAAATGGGTAAAATCTTTTATCGCGCAAATACTCAATATCTAACAGAATCGGCAACATTTTCTCAAGCAAGACAAGCCCTTGTACAGTCCGCCGCAGATTTATATGGAACACAATCAGCTGAGGTTACTTCCGTAAATAAAGCATTTGATGCTGTTGGTGTTAAATAATTTTTATTTAACATAAAAAGATCCCTGAAATGGGGTACCGCCCCATCGCTATCAAGCTAACTAAACTAAATTTCCTTAAAGTGAAAAAATACGCTATTCTTTCTGTAGAATCATAGGAAAGGATGGCGTTTTTGATGAACTAGAATTGTTTTCTAAAGAGTTGCAACGATATATGTCACCTGATGATTTAGAGAAATTAGCTAGAGAGATAGGATTTTTAAAACATTGAAATCATTTTTTCGTATTCATCATTGTAATTCTGTAAAATTAGAACGATTAGAATGTCACTTATACGGACAATTAATAAGTATCCTTCTTTGTTCCTCCACCATGTTTCAAATGCGTCAATTACTCCTCATCAAGAAGAAACGAGAATTAAGCGAATATAAAGCGATTTATATTATTAGGCTATGTTTTAAATAGATGTTGAAAATTAATATATTAATAGAAGATATACTATAATTAAGCCATATATACATACAGGTTTGGAGGTATTATTATGGCAAGTGTTAATTCTTTGATTTCAGATATTCAAAAACTATCAGTATCTCAACAAGAACAGTTGCTTTCCTATTTAGAAGACCTACTTGTATTAGGTACACAAGTAGGTCAAGTAACACAAGAAGTCAAGGAATTTAGATTTGCCAAGGGAAAAACCTGCCCACATTGTAGTGCTGAAACTGTATCAAGAAACGGCAAGTATAAAGGGAAGCAACGATATATTTGTAAATCCTGCAATAAGACTTTTACTGACTTCACAAACTCTGCCACTTACAAAAGCAAG
>Ga0102589_1005971_pt1 | contig 10284 bp, 9 predicted proteins | sample AraplaMF_Col_mLB_FD_76858 | JGI IMG/M metagenome (GOLD analysis project Ga0102589, IMG submission 76858) | Arabidopsis root microbial communities from the University of North Carolina, USA - plate scrape MF_Col_mLB | ecosystem: Host-associated > Plants > Roots > Endosphere | place: USA... | reverse complement strand
TGATCCTGAATACCGCGGAACTTTAAAACGCGCTGGATTATTAACTCGTGATGCACGTATGAAAGAGCGTAAAAAATACGGTCTTAAAGGTGCACGTAGAGCTCCTCAGTTCTCAAAACGTTAATTTATATACGTTCAAAACTCCTTTCCACTTTGTGGAGAGGAGTTTTTTTATTTTGGAAACATGTTTTTTTACTATGAAACTTACTGCATAATTTCCTAAGCAGATGTATAATACAAATGTCGTATATGAAACTTCTTAGATTATTAATTTTCCTCATACTGACTTCAAAAAGTATGGTGGAGTATTATGCGTATTGTTCATTATTATGCTGGCAACAATAGGTTCAATGGGGCTACCTTTTAAGGAAGTCACATTAATCTCAGGTATTAACTGTAGATCTGTTCTGTGGCCAGTGTAGTAGGAAATTCATCTTCAGCTATCTCAATAGCGGAATTGGAAAGCGAATTTGATAAAGACAAAGGGCAACAGTACATGGATTCTTTAAAAGAATGTAAAGTTGCGTAAGAGATAGGAGAAAAATGAAATGACAGTTACTGAAAAGAAACCAAACATACGAATTGAAAAAGATTTTTTAGGGGAAAAAGAGTTACCAGTAGATGCTTATTACGGTATACAAACTTTACGTGCTGTTGAGAACTTTCCTATTACAGGATATAAAATACACGAGGAACTAATTAAAGGCTTGGCAATTGTAAAGAAAGCCGCAGCACTTGCAAATATGGAAACAAAGCGCTTGTATGATGGGAATGGCAAGGCAATTGCAAATGCCGCTCAAGAAATCATTGATGGAAAATGGCATGACCAGTTCATAGTCGACCCAATTCAAGGTGGAGCAGGGACATCAATGAACATGAATGCAAATGAAGTTATCGCTAATCGTGCGCTTGAGTTAATTGGTAAAGAAAGAGGGGACTATTTCTGTATAAGTCCTAACAGTCATGTGAATATGTCACAGTCAACAAATGATGCATTCCCTACTGCTATTCACATTGCAACGTTAAATATGTTAGAAAAATTATTAAATACAATGGAAAATATGTATGGTGTTTTCGAGACGAAAGCAAAAGAATTTGACCATGTGATCAAAATGGGGCGCACTCATTTACAGGATGCTGTTCCCATTCGTTTAGGCCAAGAGTTTAAAGCTTACTCTCGTGTGCTTTCTCGAGACATTAAGCGTATTAAACAATCTCGTCAGCACTTATATGAAGTAAATATGGGTGCGACTGCCGTGGGAACTGGCTTGAACGCTGATCCTCGCTACATCGAACTTGTAGTCAAGCATCTTGCTGACATTAGTGGTTTATCACTTGTTGGTGCTGAGGACCTTATTGATGCAACTCAAAACACAGACGCGTACACGGAAGTATCAGCTTCACTTAAAGTTTGTATGATGAATATGTCTAAGATAGCCAATGATTTACGTTTAATGGCTTCTGGCCCTCGTGCCGGACTTGGTGAAATTACATTGCCTGCACGCCAACCAGGTTCTTCTATTATGCCTGGTAAGGTTAATCCTGTTATGGCTGAAGTTATAAATCAAGTGGCATTCCAAGTAATTGGAAACGATCATACAATTTGCCTAGCATCTGAAGCTGGACAGCTAGAACTAAATGTTATGGAGCCTGTACTCGTATTTAATTTACTTCAATCAATCAACATTATGAATAATGCATTCCGTGCATTTACAGATTACTGCTTGAAGGGTATTGAAGCAAATGAAGAAAGAATGAAGGAATATGTAGAAAAAAGTGCTGGTATTATTACAGCAGTTAATCCACATATAGGCTATGAGGTTGCAGCAAGAATTGCGAGAGAAGCAATTTTAACAGGTCAGCCAATTCGCGAATTATGCTTAAAATATGACGTATTATCAGAAGAAGAGCTTGATTTAATTTTGGATCCTTATGAAATGACTCACCCTGGAATTGCTGGTTCAGTCCTTTTAGAAAGACAATAAGCTGTTCATGTTAAGCAGAAAATTGTCTTAGAAGCCAGTGCTTGCTTAATATGTGCTCAAGTAGGGCTCTTTCGTTCTAAAAAATAATTTTGTTTAAAAGACTCTCAACCATTTTTGGTTGGGAGTCTTTTTGAATTGCACGAAGAGGAACGAATAATATGATATTCATTTTCATATTATTTATAATGAAGATTAAAATTTTTTAATAAATTTACAGAACGTAAAAACTTAAAATCAATTCTAAAGCTCTTAACTTGTCACTTATTTTATAATGTTGGGAGTGATCTCAGTTGGGTTTGATTGAAAGGATATTTGGTAAAAAGAATATCCAGGATGCTTCGCAAAAAATTGAGTTACTTAACGATGCGGGAGATGGTCTTTTTACTCTTGGAGAAAAATTATTTAGAAGTGATGTTATTCGAGCTTGTATTAGACCAAAAGCTAGAGCGATTGGAAAACTTAAACCAAAACATATAAGAGAAAACCTAACTGAATGCAAAATTAATCCAGATCCATGGATTCGAATGCTATTTGATGAACCTAATCAATTCATGTCAGGTCAAATGCTTCAAGAAAAACTCACCACGCAATTAGAGCTAAATAATAATGCTTTTGCCTATATAAAACGAAATGAATATGGTTATCCAATAGAAATTTATCCGATTCCATGTACAAAAGTAGAGGTGCTTGAAAGTAAGCAAGGGGATATATTATTAAAATTTACTTTTAGAACAGGTAAAGTAGTTACTCTACCTTATGAAGACATTATCCATTTAAGGCAAGATTTTAATGATAATGATATTTTTGGAGACAGTCCTTACAAAGCTTTATTGCCACTTCTGGAAATGATTGATGTAGTTGATGACAGTGTGATCGAAAAGACGAATAGTAACAACTTAATAAAGTGGCTATTAAATTTTAATGAAGTACTTGATCAAGAAGAAATGGAAAGAAATGCTGATGATTTTGTTACTAATTATATGAAATATACTGGTGAAGGGGTCAAAGTAGGATTTTCACAGCCTTCATATGACTTAGAACAAGTAGATTCGGATAGTTATGTTCCGGAAGAAGAGCGATCGATTGAAGCGATAAACCGCATATATAGTTTTTTTAATACAAATGAGAAAATCGTCAGAAGTACTTATAATGAAGAGGAGTGGAATACGTATTACGAGGGTGTAATCGATCCGCTTGCCATCCAGTTCGGAAATGAATATACGAGGAAATTCTTTAACAGAAGAGATAGAAGTAATGGAAATCGTATTGTATTTGAAACATCCAATCTGGAGTTCGCTTCGTTAACCACAAAATTAAATCTTTCAGCAATGGTTGACCGTGGTTCATTAACACCGAATGAATGGCGAACAATCATGGGACTTGGTCCTATTATTCAAGGGAATACGCCTATTAGAAAAACGGACACTGAACCAATTGATCAGAAACAAAAAGATAGAGAATGGGAGTTAGAACGTGAGCGAGAAAAGAAACGAGAAGAAGAAAGAGAGAAGCGTAGGGAAGAGTGTAAGGCAGAAAGAGAGAGGTTTAGGCAAGAATGTAAGGAGGAAAGAGATAGATGTAGGGAAGAATGTAAGGAATTCTGTAAGGAAGTCTGGAAGCTTCCTGAGAAAGAGGAAAAAGAAAAATGAGTTCACTTTTGTATAAGAAAGGCTGTTAACTGTACTTTGTTAATGGTCTTTTTTATTAGTGAAAAAGTCCAAAATTAAACTGTTCCATCAAATCAAGATTCTTGTCCAAACAAAATTGTCCGAGTATTCATAAACTAAGTAGTGTAATGTACTAAAAGAAATGATGGAGTTGTTTATATGAAAAAGGATGCAGTAATTACGCTTTTAGGTAGCTCTGGAGGAGTAGCGAAGGCGGTACTTTCAATTTTTAATAAGGTGATCCAAGATCAGGATGACCCAATACATCATGTATTAATAAAAACGCGTTTTCATTTAATTGATATAAAACAAAAGGAACTTTCTTATTTTGAAAGTTTTTTACCGCAATTAATTGATCGTATTACTTTTCACGAGATGAATCTTAATGACCTTAAATTATTTAAGAAACATCTTGAACAAACGAATACAGAATTAGTAATCGATGTCTCGAGGGCAGATTCAGTTGAAATCTTAAGCTGCTGTAACGAATTTGGAATAAAGTATATCAGTACTGCCTTAGAAAGCTCACTATCGGACGAAGCTGAGACACTAAATGATGGCTTTCTTTTGAAAGAACGGTTGAGAGTATATGAAGAAAATAAAAATACATTTAAAAACACCTCTGCCATTATTGGATCAGGAATGAATCCAGGTATTGTACAATGGATGGCAATCGATTTAATGAATAAATTCCCCTTTGAAAAACCTCTAGCATGTTATATCGTTGAGCACGATAATTCTTTTTATGAAAACCCTACACTCGCTCAAAAAAATACTGTCTATACAACTTGGTCACCTGACTGTTTTCTTGAAGAAGCAGTTACAAGCTATCCTATGTTTGTAAAAGAAAATATCCCTATCTTTTTGTATGATGACGTTTATTCAGTAGAATTTAAAGTTACATTAGGTAAAAAAATATTTTACGGTTGTCTTATGCCCCATGAAGAAGTTTTTATAATAGGGAGATTATTTAATCTTGAGAGCGGGTTTCTGTATCGAGTAAACGACCATACGACAAATTTGATTCGAAATCATTTGAACAACAGTGCAGAAATATTGGATTTTGATAAAAAGCTTTTAGATCCCTCAACAGCTCCTCTAATCGGTGAAGATTTAGTTGGTGTTTTATTAGTTTATCCTGATAAAGAAAGATTTGTGTATAATGTCATGAACAATCAAAATGCTTATGCTGAATATGGAACAAATGCTACTTATCTCCAAGTGGCATGTGGAGTGTACGCTGGTGTTGCTAGCTTACTGTTAGATTCCATTGATAATGGAGCATATTTTGTAGATGAGTTACTTTTAAATACAAATAGCCAATATGGGACGTATTTAAAAAGTCATATGCCGCATTTTATATATGGAGAGAATGCCAAAAGTGATGGATCACTGCTACAAAGAATGAAACCATATAAACAAAATTAATCGGTCACAGTCAATTAGATGAATAATTTAATTGGCTTTTATTTGTTTACATATCCAAGTTAAGTAAGAAAATTATTATTTTTTTATGGAAGAAATTAAGTTTGTAGTTTTTGAATGAACCGAGGCCTTTCGTCTTAGACTATGGCTACGGGGAGGTTTCAACATGAATGTTATTATGAATTTCCGAGAAAAAAGAAGAGAAAAACAAATTACTTTTGAAAAATGTATACTTAAAGAGCTTAAAATAATGCACTTAAGATCTCAATTAAAGGAATCCTTTTCCTATTGTATAGAAGCTGAAGGTCAGCAAAGAAAAGCGAGAGAAGATTATTGTCTTGAGTTAGCGGTAGAAACGTATTTACTCGGAGCAAGATATAGTCGATTTGGATTTTATGGCGAAACAGTTGAAGATGTTAAAAATCGATCTGCAAAAGAGGCAGAATGGTTAGTATACCTTTTTTATTCATCTGTCTTTGGTCGAAAGGATGATATACAAACTGAACCGTTTAATCAATGTAAATCCTTTTTACAAAATTGGTGGTTGGACGGATATGTAAAAGGTGAAAGAAGACATAGACTTCGCTTATCAAAGTAAGTCATATTCTCTCTAGTTGTCCCATATATTTTATATAGGACAATCAGGGGGAGAAAAAATGAAAAGATGGCAATTAATTGTTATTATTATCACTTTTGTTTGTTTGATTTTGTGCGTACCTTTATTGCAAAAAACATCAAAGACATGGAAATTAAAAGGGTTACCATTAGATGGAAAAGTAATCGTATTAGATGCTGGACATGGTGGTCCTGATGGTGGGGCTTCGGGTGGAGATGTCATCGAAAAAATAGTCGCACTATCTATTACTAATAAGTTAAGGGATTATTTGCAAGAGCAAGGTGCTACTGTCATTATGACAAGAGATGGTGACTATGATTTAGCTGAAGATGGTATGAAGGGTTATAGTAGACGGAAAAGTGTTGATTTAAGAAAAAGGGTAGAAATGATTAATAATTCAAATGCTGATTTGTATTTATCAATTCATTTAAACTCTTTGCCAGGTACTTCTTCTAAAGGTGCACAAACATTTTACTATGGTTCATTAATTGAAAATGAACGGTTTGCAAAATATGTCCAAGCAGAACTTCGCGAAAGTTTAAACAATACACATCGTTTAGCAAAAACAATCAATCATGTTTATTTAATGAAATATTCAAAAGTTCCAGGTGCGTTAGTGGAAGTTGGTTTTTTATCTAATTATGAAGAAAGCCAACAATTGAGAGAAGAAGAGTATCAAGATCAGCTCGCTGCAGCTATTTATAGAGGGGTCATACGGTACTATACAGACAAAAATGAACCGCCGAATTAATCGGTGGTTTTCATTTGGAGAATTAAAAAATGTTACTTAAGACTATCTAAGTTTCCTGTGTTATACTATTTAGTATATTAAGATAACGAGGTGTGAATATGCTTACTAACGAACAAGTATTATCACTTTTAGGAACGATCAACGAACCTTTTTTAAATAAATCATTAGCTGAAGTAAACTCAGTTAAAGAAATTTCAATAAAAGAAGAAAAAAGACATGTAAGTGTTAAAATTGCTTTGCTAAAAACTGGTTCAGCTGAACAGATGCAAATTCAAACACAAATTGTTCAACTATTAAAACAAAATGGCGCTGAGACAGTTGGTATTCGTTTCACTGAATTCACTGAAGAAGAGAAAAGTCAGTTCAATCAGAACGAAGAAGGGCAAGATGTATCTGGTCTTTCACTACTAGACAATAAAAAAGTTCAATTCCTAGCGATTGCAAGTGGAAAAGGTGGAGTTGGGAAATCAACTGTATCTGTAAACCTTGCTGTATCTTTAGCTAGATTAGGTAAAAAAGTTGGGATAATTGACGCAGATATTTATGGATTTAGTGTACCTGATATGATGGGGATCGAAACAAGACCTGTAATTCGAGGAGAACGTATTATTCCTGTAGAACGATTTGGCGTGAAAGTAATTTCAATGGGATTCTTTGTTGAAGATAACTCACCAATCATTTGGAGAGGTCCAATGCTTGGAAAAATGCTACAACAGTTTTTTACTGAAGTTGAATGGGGAGATCTAGACTATTTATTACTTGATCTACCACCTGGAACTGGAGATGTAGCATTAGATGTACATAGCATGCTGCCTTCATGTAAAGAAATTATTGTTACAACTCCTCATCCTACAGCATCAATTGTAGCTGCGAGAGCGGGCGTAATGGCATTAAAAACAAACCATGAAATAATTGGTGTTGTAGAAAACATGAGTTATTTCGAAAGTGAAAAAACTGGTGAAAAAGAGTATGTGTTTGGAAAAGGCGGAGGAGAAAGGCTTGCTAAAGAGCTTCAAACAACTCTATTAGGTCAATTACCATTAAAGCAACCTGACTGGGATGAAGCGGACTTTGCACCATCAATCTATGATAAAGACCATCCGACAGGTAAAATTTATACTACGATCGCAAAACAAGTTGTAGAAAAAATTGCCCTAAATAAATAAGTCTAATCAATACCCTTTCTATTTGTTAAGCATGTTTTTTATGATAGTATTGGTTATGGATTGTTCATTAACCAATATAAAACATGACAACGATTCAAAGGGTATTTTTATTTTGTTTAAAAAGCGACTGGGAAGTTAATAAACAATTTATATATGGCATTTTTAGATTAAATGTAATGCGAATAATGCTTTGTGGATATGGGGGAGCAGGAATAGAATGACGAGTCGGAAATGGGTTCGATTATTTTTAACAACATTACTTGTTGGAGCAATTAGTACAATTATCACTGGTATTCTTTACGGCTATAAAGAGTATTTTAATTACTTACAAGATAGTCACTTCAGTAAGTTACTTATTGAAGTATCGTTTTTGTTTATTTTAGGACTAGTTTTTAGTGCTGTAAGTCAAATGGGATTTTTCGCTTATTTAACCATTCATAGATTTGGATTAGGATTTTTCAAATCCAGCCAATTATGGAATACAGTCCAAATTGTTTTAATATTATTTTCACTATTTGATTTAGCATATCTTCGTTTTGTTAAATTTGGTGAAGGAAAATCATTTTTAGGTTATCTAATATTTCCACTTGTTTTAATCGTGTGTAGTCTCGTTGTTGCATATATAAAAAGTAAAGAAACGAATAAAGGTGCTTTTATTCCAGCGTTATTTTTTATGATCGTAGTAACAATTGTTGAATGGTTCCCTGCATTAAGACAAGATGATCTTTCATGGTTAATATTAATGCTAGTACCATTATTTGTTTGTAATACGTATCAATTAATAACATTACACAGAACGTTAAAAAGCTAAGAGAAAATTCTCTTAGCCTTTTTATTAGGAGTTTTTGTAAATTTTATTTTCTATAAAAATTGAGATTTAAAAATTTCCACTCTAGAATGCTCGCTTTTTAAGGGGCGGGTGGAGAGTCTCATTCTCGTAAAATTGACTAGGGGCTCAATTATCCCACATCTCCAATTTCAATCAGCCTTTTTGTTAATAGCTTGATCTAGCAATACCTTTTTAAAAACAACAATCTCCATAGAAAAAACAAAAGTCTATATTTAATTAACAATTTTTGTGCTTGTCTTTGTATTTGAAATCATTTCTGACACGGATACATTCTTATAGCCTTTACTCTTTAAGTAAGACCAAATTAAAGGAATGGCTTTTGGTGTTTGCAATGCTGAGTCACTAGCATGAAGTAAAATAATATCACCTGGATCAGTATCTTTTTTTACCTTTTTAAATATTTGATTCGTCCCTGGGTTTCGCCAATCTTCTGTATTGACGCTCCAATGTATAACTGAAAGATTATTTCTAGATGCTAAGTTTATAACATCTTTATTATATTCACCATTTGGCGGTCTAAATAAATTGACGTTTTTTACCCCTAATCGTTTAAATACTTCGGCTGAATTATTTAAATCTCGTTGCATCTCTGTTTGGGTTAATTGCGTGTAACTCTTATACCGATAACCTAGTGTCCCGATTTCATGACCTTGTTTGAGAATCGTTTCGACTATTTCTGGGTGTCGTTCTGCCCAAGAAGCGGATAAGAAGAACGTCGCGTTTTTAATTCCTTGATTTTGTAAGACGTCTAATACTTTAACTACGTTTTCATCTCCCCAGCTAATATCGAAAGTTAGTGCCACATTGTTTCGAGAAACATCGCCCTTATAAATTGCCACTGGACCTTTATTAGTTGAAAATGTTGAGAACGTTTTAGGAGCTTGTATATAAACTAAGCAAGCTGTGAAAAATGCAATAATAGTAATTAATGATAATTGCTTTAGCTTTTTTTTAGAGGTGATATAAAAATAAAATAGCATTAATCTCCCTTCTTTCTTGTCCAAGTTCTTATTTAAAGGATATGAGTTTTTACATACTTGTATGCTTAAAACAAAATATAAAAAAATGAGTTTTGGCGATTGAAACCGAGTTTGCTCTAGATGATGCATCGCTAAAAACGAAGGAGTATCATAATGTTTGGCATTCTTTTAGGTAAGGAACATGTGTTAGAAATTGAATCACTTATCCTGAAGTCACTCAATGAATTAGAAAATGAATTGGCAACTGAAAATTTAAATGGAAGATTAAAAACGGAACTATTGAATAAAAGGACAATACTTAAAGAAGTTTATTTAAGACTTCCTTTATAAAAGGCTTTGTTAAGATTAATTTAGATTAGTATCGGCAAGACCCTGCAAAAAAACGGATCAGCTTAAACCAAAGAGTGAGGTATGAGCTAGGTGAAACTGTGGTTTGTCCTCGGAAAGGGGAGCGAATTTTATTGAATATCAACTATATTTTTATTTAATGTAAAAAAAGTGAAAATATCTGTTGACTTTAACTTTCGAAACATGATATATTATTCTACGTCGTCAACGAGACAAACGAATTCTTTTCGAAAGAATAAAGTTTTGAAATTATGTTGACAAGCTCTTATATGAAATGTTAATATAAGAAAGTCGCTTACGAGCGATGAGTGATCTTTGAAAACTAAACAAAACATGAAGTAAAACGTCAATTATTAGTTTTAGAGCAAAACAAGATTTAAACTTAACTATTATGGAGAGTTTGATCCTGGCTCAGGACGAACGCTGGCGGCGTGCCTAATACATGCAAGTCGAGCGGACTTGTAGGAGCTTGCTCCTGCAGGTTAGCGGCGGACGG
>Ga0102589_1005968_pt1 | contig 10289 bp, 11 predicted proteins | sample AraplaMF_Col_mLB_FD_76858 | JGI IMG/M metagenome (GOLD analysis project Ga0102589, IMG submission 76858) | Arabidopsis root microbial communities from the University of North Carolina, USA - plate scrape MF_Col_mLB | ecosystem: Host-associated > Plants > Roots > Endosphere | place: USA... | reverse complement strand
GGGGGTGGGCGCGTAGAACTGCTTGTCGGTGCGGAGGAAGCGCAGGAAGGCGGGGAAGTCTCCCTTGATGCCGACCTGCCTGATGATCGTCTCCATGTCCGCCTGGATGCGCGCGACTTCCTCCAGGCCGATCTGGTGGATCTGGTCGGGATCGAGGTCGAGCGTCGTGTACTCGCGGATCTGCTGGCGGTAGTAGGCCTCGCCGTCGGGCATCTGCGATGCGCCCAGGGTGGTGCGCGCCTGCGGCACGTACTCCTGGCGGAAGAAGGTCAGCAGCCTGGCGTAGGCCGGGACCATGCGATCGCGGATCGCCGCCGCGCCGGCAGCACGCAGGCGTGCCTGTTCATCGGCCGGGATCGACGCCGGCATGCGCTTGAACGGCTCATAGAAGTTGGACTGCTGCGGATCCTTGACCTCGGCCACCGCCGCGATCGAAACATCGCGGCCGTCGAGCACCGCACGCGGCACGCTGAAGCCGCGCGCCAGGCCGGCACGCATGTTCGCGGTCTGCTCGTCAAAGTAGCGCGGCACGTCGGCCAGGCGGTCGATATAGGCGCGGTAATCCTCGGCCGTGCGCATCGGGCGCCGCGTCATGAAGCCCAGGTTCGACCAGAACGACGAGTCGGAGTTGAACGGCATCTCGTAGCCGTGCAGGCGCACGTCGGCGGCGAGGTTCTCGACCTGTGCCTTGTAGACGGCGAAGTTGATGCGGTTCTGCGGGCTCAGCTTGGCCGTGTCGATGCCGTCCAGGCGCTTGAGCACGTCCTCCCAGACCTTCAGGCGGGCGGCCTGGCTGGCGGCGTCGACCGACGGCAGCTTGTGCTGGTCGGACGAGCCGTCGTTGTCTTCATCGGCGGCGCCGGTCTGCGCCTGGCGCCACTTCCATTCCTGGTTGTAGATGGCTTCGAACCGGGTATCGGCCGCGCCGGCATGCGAGGCGAAGGAAGCGAGGGCGAGGTGGCCGCAGAGCAGGGCCGCAAGCAGTGGTTTCACGGGAAGGACCGGAGTGATGGCACGAAGCGCCGATCTTCGCATGCGCGCCCCGGGTCGGGATCAGTGGCTCGCCCGGTCCCGGTGCCAACCGCGGTGCTTGATGTCCAGGTACAGGCTGTAGGCGGCGGTGAAGGCCGGGAACAGGTTCTGGATCACGCCGACCGAGTCCTGCTTTTGCGAGAACACGAAATAGCTCAGCGTCATCACGCTGCCGACCAGGCTCATGTACCAGAACAGCCGCGGGATCACCGGCTTGCCGTGCTTGCGCGAGGCGATGAACTGCACCAGCCAGCGGCCGCCGAACATCAGCGCGCCGGTCAGGCCGATGATCTTCCACGGCGACATGTGCAAACCGGTCCATTCCAGCCAGGAAATGGATTGGTTCATGAAGTCGATTGCCATCGTTCCGGCCTCAGCTCAGCTCAGCTCGCGAACCGCGGTGACCTTGCCACGCTTGATCAGCCACGCCACGCCGCGCAGGTCGCTGATGCCGACCAGGGCGCGGTTGAGGTTGTTGTACTTGGACACGCCGGCCGAACGCGGGCGGTGGTTCACCGGCACGCTCACCGTCTTCCAGCCCGCGCGCTGCATCAGCGCCGGCAGGTAGCGGTGCATGTGGTCGAAGTAGGGCAGCTCGAGGAACGCGGCGCGCTCGAACAGCTTGATGCCGCAGCCGGTGTCGGGCGTGTCGTCGCGCAGCATCCGCGAGCGGATCGCGTTGGCCCAGCGCGAGGCCCAGCGCTTGCTGCCGCTGTCCTGGCGGTTGACGCGCCAGCCGGCGAACAGCTTGATGCCTTCGCCGGCGGCAGTGGCGTCACGCTTCTCGAGCAGCTTGGGGATGTCGGCCGGGTCGTTCTGTCCGTCGCCGTCGAGCGTGGCGATCCATTCGCCGCGCGCGGCCTTGACGCCATTGCGCACCGCGGTGCTCTGGCCGCTCTGCTTGACGTGCGAGATCACGCGCAGCTCCGGCACCTCGGCCTTGAGCGCCTGCAGCACCTGCAGCGTGTCGTCGCGCGACTGGTCGTCGATGTAGACGATCTCGAAATCGGTCCTGCCGCGCAGCGCGGCGGTGATCTCGTGCACCAGCGGGGCGACGTTGTCGCGCTCGTTGAAGACCGGCACGACGACCGAGAGTTGCGGGGTGTTGTTCATGGGGCGTCAGGCCTTGTCGCCGAAGTAGGTGCGGCACCAGTCGACGACCCGCGGCAGCCCGGTCTCGATCGGCGTGGCCGGCTCGAAACCGAAGGCCGCGTGCGCGCGTGCGGTGTCGGCCATGGTCTCGACCATGTCGCCGGGCTGCATCGGCTTGTAGACCTTGGTGGCCTGCTTGCCGGCCGCGGACTCGATGACCTGGATGAAACGCTCCAGTTCCACCGGCGTGTGGTTGCCCAGGTTGAAGACGCGGTGCGGCGCCGCCGGCGGTGCCACGTCGGTGGGCGGCGGGTTGTCCAGTGCGCCGAGCACGCCGTTGACGATGTCGTCGACGTAAGTGAAGTCGCGGCGCATCTTGCCGTGGTTGAACACGTCGATCGGGCGGCCGGCCAGCACCGCGCGCGAGAACAGCAGCGGCGCCATGTCCGGACGGCCCCAGGGGCCGTACACGGTGAAGAAGCGCAGGCCGGTCGAGCGCAGGTCGTACAGGTGCGCGTAGGTGTGCGCCATCAGTTCGTTGGCGGCCTTGGTCGCCGCGTACAGCGAGCGCGGCTGGTCGATGCGCTGGTCCTCGGAAAACGGAGGCGTCGCCGAGTCGCCGTACACCGACGACGAGCTGGCATAGACCAGGTGCTGCACGCCGCGATGGCGGCACAGCTCGAGCAGGTTGACGAAGCCGGCCAGGTTGCTGTCGACGTAGGCGTGCGGGTGCGTCAGCGAGTAACGCACGCCGGCCTGCGCGGCCAGGTGGATCACCTGGGTGGGCTGCACTTCGTCGAACAGCGCCGCCAGGCCGTCGCGGTCGCCCAGGTCGAGCGTGCGGATGTCGACCTCCGGGCACAGCGCGGCCACGCGATCACGCTTGATCTGCGGGTCGTAGTAGTCGTTGTAGTTGTCCAGGCCGACGACATCCGCGCCGCGCGCGCGCAGGGCGCGGCAGGTGTACGCGCCGATGAAGCCGGCAGCGCCGGTAACGAGGATGGTCATGGGTGGGGTCCGGGGGTGACGTCGTCCAAGCGGCCTGTCCGACCGGCGCCAATGATGCCCGATCCGGGCAATAACCGGCGGTGAATTTGCCTCGGGCCAGGTCGGAAAGCGGTCGGAACGCCGATCAGTCGTCGTTGCCGGGATGGAAGTCGAAGCTCAACGTCAGCTTCAGTTCCGCCAGGCCGGCGCTGAGCTCGGGCTGCAGTTCAAAGCCGAACGCCTGCTCGCCGAACAGACCCACGAACAGCCCGCAGCGGCCGCCCTGGGCAGCAAACGCGTGCAGGCAATCGCGGTGGATCGACAGGCGCTGGTGCACGGCGCCGAGGAAATCCTCGATCTGCTCGCGGCTCCATTCGCGCGGCTGGCCATCGGGCGTCAGTTCGGCATAGCCGTAGCTGTCGCGATACACGCCCTGGCCGCCCTCGAGCGGCTTGGCCTGCCCGGCACGCCAGCTGCGCCGGGGCGTCAGCCCCAGTTGTTCGAACAGCGGCGCCAGGTCGGCGCTGGGATGGGTGGCACGCAGCGAAACGCGGTAACTGTAGGGGTTCATCCAGCCATCCTGGCTTTGTACGGTGACGGCCTGGCGGCGTTGTTACTCGGCAGTGCTTCCGCGCAGCTTTTCCAGCACGCCATCGAGCGAATCGAGGTCGTTGTAGTGGATCACCAGGCGGCCCTTGCCAGCGCGGCCGTGCATCACGTTGACCTTGGTGTTGAGCGATTCCGACAGTTCGCGCTCTAGCGCGGCGATGTCGGCCTGCGGCTTGGCCTTGGCGGCCTTGGGCTTGGAGCCCGACGTGGGGATCACGCCAGCCGACAGCTGCTGCACGCGGTGCTCGACCTCGCGCACCGACCAGCCGTGTTCGGCGGCCTGGCGGGCCAGTGCGATGGCGGCCTGCGGGGTCAGCGCCAGCAGGGCGCGGGCGTGGCCCATTTCCAGCGCATGGGTTTCCAACAGCACCCGGATCTCGTTGGGCAGCTCGAGCAGGCGCAGCATGTTCGACACCGACGCACGCGAACGGCCCACCGCTTCGGCGGCCTGGGCGTGGGTCAGGTCGAATTCGTCGATCAGCCGCTGCAGCGCGGTGGCTTCCTCGAGCGGATTGAGGTCTTCGCGCTGGATGTTCTCGATCAGCGCCATCGCGACCACGGTGCGGTCGTCGACTTCGCGGATCACCACCGGGATCTCGTTCAACCCGGCCAGCTGCGAGGCGCGCCAGCGGCGTTCGCCGGCGATGATCTCGTAGCGCTTGCCGCCGATGTCGCGCACGACGATCGGCTGGATCACGCCTTGCGCCTTGATCGACTCGGCCAGCTCGGACAGCTTGTCCTGGTCCCAGTGCTTGCGCGGCTGGTACTTGCCCGGCGTCAGCGAATCGACCGGCAGGCTGCGCAGCACATCGCCCTCGATGGCCTCCAGCACCGGCGCTTCGGCCGCTGCCTTGGGTCCCAGAAGGGCTTCGAGGCCGCGGCCGAGACCGCGCTTCTTGGCTACGCTCATGCCGTGGTCTCCTTCGCTTCAGGCGGACGTGCTGCTGCCTTGGCGGCCTGATCGCGTTCGCGCTGGCGGCGCAGCACTTCGCCGGCCAGGCCCATGTAGGCGATGCCGCCGCGGCTGGCGCGGTCGTAACCGACGATGCTCTGGCCGTGGCTGGGCGCCTCGGCCAGGCGCACGTTGCGCGGCACGATGGTGCGGAACACGCGGTCGCCGAAATGGTTGGTCAGCTCGGCCGAGACGGCATTGGCGAGGTTGTTGCGCACGTCGAACATGGTGCGCAGCACGCCCTCGATCTCGAGCTTGGGATTGAGGTTGGCCTTGAGCGCTTCGATGGTGTCGACCAGCGCGCTCAGGCCTTCCAGTGCGTAGTACTCGCACTGCATCGGGACGATGATCGAATCGGCGGCGGTCAGCGCATTGAGCGTGAGCAGCGACAGCGCCGGCGGGCAGTCGATCAGGATGAAGTCGTAGTCCGGGCGCAGCTCCTGCAGCGCCAGGCGAAGGCGCTGCTCGCGGCCGGGTTCGGCCATCAGCTGCACTTCGACCGCGGTGAGGTCGATGTTGCCCGGCAGCAGGTCGAATTCCTCGGCGGTGCGCACGATCGCGCTGCGCACATCGGTCTCGCCCAGCAGCACTTCGCAGATCGAGTTCTCGAGTTCGCGCTTGTTGACGCCGCTGCCCATCGTCGCGTTGCCCTGCGGATCGAGGTCCACCAGCAGCACGCGCTTGGGCGTGCGCGCGAGCGCAGCGGCCAGGTTGACGGCAGTGGTGGTCTTGCCGACCCCGCCTTTCTGGTTGGCGACGGCGATGATGCGGGCCATGCGGCTCGTCCTGGGCTGTGTGCGGAAGTGGACCGGCGTGGGGCCGGACCGTGGATTATGCCCGGATGGGGACCCTTGCGCGTCCCCGCCTTGCTGTCTGGGCAGTACGCTGGGCAATAACGACGGGCGTGGCGACGAGTGGCGACGCCGGATCAAGCACTTGCGCCGGCCGGGCGCCGGCGATGGGCTAGCCCGTGCGTCCCACCACGACCAGATGCCGCTCGGCATCCAGCCCCGGAACCGTGAGCGGCTGCACATCCCGCACCGCCCATCCCGCCGGCAGTGCCGCGATCTCGTCGTGCGGGTAGACGCCCTTCATCGCCAGCAGGCAGCCGTCGGGTTTGAGCAGGTGCCCGCCCAGTTCGATGATCAGCGGCAACGTGGCCAGGGCGCGCGCGGTGATCGCATCGTACGCGCCCGGCTCGGCCACCGCCTCGATGCGCGATTCGGCCACGCGTGCATCGCGCAGGCCGAGCTGGCGGATCGCCTCGCGCATGAAGCGCGCCTTCTTGCCGGCACTCTCGACCAGGGTCACGTGCAGGCCCGGCTTGACGATCGACAGCGGAATGCCGGGCAGGCCGGCACCGGTGCCCAGGTCGGCGAGGCTTCCGCCGCGTGCGGCGATGTCGTCGACGAACGGGTGCATCGCCAGCGAATCGAGCAGGTGCTTGCTCACCATTTCCTGCGGATCGCGCACCGCGGTGAGGTTGTAGGTCTTGTTCCAGCGCAGCAGCAGCGCCAGGTAGTCGAGCAGCGGCGCCGACAGGGCCGGGTCGAGGGCGAGGGCGCGCAGGCCATCGTCGAGCGACTTGCGCAGCGACGGATCGAAGGGAGCGGGGGTATTCATCCGGCGCGCAGTATCGCCGATGCCACCCGGTTGTTGGAGCGGGCGCTACTGGCCCGGGCGCCAGGCCAGTGCGCCGAGGTAGTCCTGGGCCGGCTGCAGTTCGTGCAGCTGCCACTGTTCTGGTCTCCCCAGGGCCGGATCGCAGGCGACCAGGCGCAGGCCGGCCTCACCGTCCTCGAAGCGCAGGCGGTCCAGGCCGAACGAGATGCCGTGGCCGTGCGCCTTCAGCACCGCCTCCTTGGCACACCACAGCCGCAGGAAGGCGTGGTCGCGCACCGCCGCCGAGGGCGCGGCATGCAGCCAGTCGACTTCGGTAGGCGTGAAAAAGCGCTGGGCCAGTTCGAGGGCGCGGGCGCGCGGGCGCAGCCGTTCGAGGTCGATGCCGACCTGCACGCCCTGGCCCAGCGCGATCAGCAGGCCGTCGCCGCTGTGGCTCCAGTTGCAGTCCCAGCCGGCCAGGTCCCCGCCCAGGCGCGGTCGCCCGCGCGGGTCGCGGGCCAGCGGCAGGGCCGCGGCGGTGACGCCGAGCTCGGCGGCCAGCCAGTCCCGCGCCAGGGGTTCGGCCGGCTGCCGCGGCAGGTGCGGACGCCAGGCCCAGCGCACGGCGCCGGGGGGCAGCGTGACGTCAGGAGGCGTTTCGGGGGCGGACAGGGTCATGAACTTGCGTTTGGGTTCGCAGGCGGCCTCCAGCGTAAGCTAATGCGGGGAAAGTCGGCGCCAGCCGCAGGAATCACGTCAATGTCCGCCGTCGTCGACGCCAGCATCGCCAAACGCTTGCCCGTGCCGCTCACGCACGGCGACGGCGCGCGTGCGATCGCCTTCGACGCCGTCGGCCACATCGAGCTGGACACCTTCACCCAACAGGTGCGGGCGGTGGCGGCGATGCTTCCGGCCGGTCGCCATGCGATCAACCTGTGCGAAGACCGCTACCACTTCCTGGTCGCGTTCTGCGCGGCCGCCGCGCGTGGGCAGACCACGCTGCTGCCGCCTTCGCGCGCACCGGCGGTGATCGACCAGGTGCGCCAGCAGTACCCGGACAGCTACTGCCTCGGTGACGATGCGCTGGCGGTCGCGCCGCCCGATTGCGTGCACCTGCCACGGCCATTGCCGCGACTCGACGGCGCGCCGTTGCTGCTCGACCCCGAAGCGGTGGTCGCGATCGGATTCACCTCCGGCAGCACCGGCCAGCCCCGTCCCTACGCCAAGACCTGGGCCAGCTTCCGCGCCAGCACCGCGCAGAACCTCGCGGCGCTGGCCGGCCTGATCGACGAGGCGGGCATCACCCACGCCATCGCCACGGTTCCGCCGCAGCACATGTACGGCATGGAGATGTCGGTGCTGCTGCCGCTGCTGGGGCCCATCGCGGTGCACTCGTCGCGGCCGCTGTTCCCGGCCGATGTCGCGCGCGCACTGCATGACGCGCCGACACCGCCGCTGCTGGTGACCACGCCGGTGCACCTGCGCGCGCTCGTCGCCGACGCCGTCGATCTGCCTCCGCTCGCGGGGATTGTGTCGGCGACCGCGCCATTGCCGGTCGAACTGGCACGGGCGGCGGAAGAACGCTTCGGCTGCGAAGTGCGCGAAGTCTTCGGCTCCACCGAAACCTGCGTGATCGCGCGCCGTCGCACCGCGCGCGAAACGGCGTGGACGCCGCTGCCGGGCGTGCGCCTGGCGCCACAGCCCGACGGCACCGCCGTGCATGCGCCGCACCTGCCCGAACCGGTGGTGCTGGCCGACCTGGTCGAAGTCGATCCGCGCGATGGCAGTTTCGAACTGCGCGGCCGCAACGCCGACATGCTCGAGATCGCCGGCAAGCGCGCCTCGCTCGGCGACCTCACCCGCAAGCTGCTGGCCGTGCCCGGCGTCGAAGACGGCATCGTCTTCCAGCTTGATGAGGCCGATGCGATGGGCGTGCGCCGCATCGCCGCGCTCGCGGTCGCACCGGGGCTCGACGAAGCGACGATCCTGTCGGCACTGCGCCAGCAGATCGATCCGGTGTTCCTGCCGCGGCCGTTGCGTCGCGTTGCCGCGTTGCCTCGCAACGAGACCGGCAAGCTGCCACGAGGCGCACTGGCTGCATTGCTGCACGGCTGAGAGCGGCGGTTTAACAGGCCAGATCGGCGATCAACGGCGCAGATCGACCCTGTTTTGGCCACATTTTCTGACGTCGCCATCACGTCGACCCATACAGACTCGCCTCGCCCCAACCCTTGGGGCGCATGGCCGCTGATGTATGCGGGTCAAGGAGACACGAGCATGATGGGTATCCTCGTCTGGCTGATCGTCGGCGGCATCATCGGCTGGGTTGCCAGCCTGATCATGAAGACCGACGCGCAACAGGGCCTGTTCCTCAACATCATCGTCGGCATCATCGGCGCCTTCATCGGTGGATGGCTGGGCGGCCTGGTCGGGCTGGGCGGCGACATCAACAGCGGCAACTTCAGCATGAGCGGATTGCTGATGTCGCTGGTGGGCGCGATTGTCCTGCTGGCGATCGTCAATCTGTTCCGGCGCGGCCGCGTGCGCTGACCGCTGCGTCGCGACGACAAACAAAAGCAAAAGGCCCGGCATTGCCGGGCCTTTTGCGTTGAAGGCAGGGCGCGCGGGAGTCAGCCGCCCAGCTGCACCCAGGCCGGTGCGTGGTCGCTCGGCCGGTCCCAGGTGCGCGTCTCGCGATCGATGCCCGCGGCGGCGCAATGCGGACGCAGCGCCTCCGAGACCAGGGTCATGTCGATGCGCAGGCCGAGGTTGCGACGGAAGCCGCCCTGGCGGTAATCCCACCAGCTGAACTGGCGCTCCTCCGGATTGAGCGCACGCCAGGCGTCATGCAGGCCCAGCGCGTTGATCTTGAGCAGCGCATCGCGTTCGGCGCGCGAGGTGAGGATGTGGCTGTCGTTCCAGACCGTGGCGTCGTGGACGTCGCGGTCGTCTGGCGCGATGTTGAAATCGCCCAGGACAATCATGCGCGGGTGCGTCACCAGCTCCGTCGCCAGCCAGTCGTGCACGGCCTCGAGCCAGCGCAGTTTGTAGGCGTACTTGTCGGTGCCGACGTCCTGGCCGTTGACCACGTACAGGTTGACGATGCGCAGGTCGCCGACGGTCGCCGCCAGCACGCGCTTCTGTTCGTCCTCGAAACCGGGGATGCCGATCTGCACGTCCTTCGCCGATTCGCGCGAGAGGACGGCGACGCCGTTGTAGGTCTTCTGCCCGGCAAAGACGCTGCGGTAGCCAGCGGCGAGCAGGTCGTCGTCGGGGAAGCGCTCGTCCTCGAGCTTGGTTTCCTGCAGCGCGACGATGTCCGGGTTGGCGGTGCCCAGCCACTGCTGCAGGTGGGGCAGGCGGACGTTGAGGGAGTTGACGTTCCAGCTGGCGATCTTCATGGCCGGAAGTTTAGCCGCATACTCGGCGCCACGACCTCCACAGCCACCAGCCGCACGTGCCATGAACTGGATCGACCTCCGCAGCGACACCGTCACCGAACCCACCGACGCCATGCGCGAGGCGATGATGCGCGCCCCGGTCGGGGACGACGTCTACGGCGAGGATCCGACGGTCAATGCGCTGCAGCAGCGGCTGGCGGACGAGCTGGGCTTCGCGGCGGGGCTGTTCGTGCCCAGCGGCACGCAGTCGAACCTGATCGGGTTGATGGCGCATTGCCAGCGCGGCGACGAGTACATCGTCGGCATGGATGCGCATACCTACAAATACGAAGGCGGCGGTGCCGCCGTGCTGGGATCCATCCAGCCGCAGCCGGTCGTGCAGGCCGACGATGGCAGCCTGCCGCTGGACGTGGTCGCGCGGGTGATCAAGCCGATCGACCCGCACTTCGCGCGCACGCGGCTGCTGTGCCTGGAAAACACGTGGCACGGGCGGCCGTTGCCGATGGCATACCTTGAGCAGGCGCGCGCGCTGTGCGATCGGCGTGGACTGGCGCTGCACCTGGACGGGGCGCGGATGTTCAATGCGGCGGTGGCGCTGGGTGTCCCGGCGCGCG
>Ga0102589_1005967_pt1 | contig 10293 bp, 13 predicted proteins | sample AraplaMF_Col_mLB_FD_76858 | JGI IMG/M metagenome (GOLD analysis project Ga0102589, IMG submission 76858) | Arabidopsis root microbial communities from the University of North Carolina, USA - plate scrape MF_Col_mLB | ecosystem: Host-associated > Plants > Roots > Endosphere | place: USA... | reverse complement strand
CCCCAAGAATGCATCCTGGGCACCCGATGTCGATCGACAGGTCACAGGCGAATTCAACGGCGACCTGCTGACACTGACAAATGTGCGGGATTTCGAGTGGCATGGCAGTACGGACTTCCTCGAGCGATGGACGACGCGCACCTACGACATGAGCAAGCTTCGGACGATCGACCTGTTCATGTCCTATTGGGCCGGGCCAGAGATTGCCCACGTGATTTTCAGCTTTGGTTTTGAAGGTGGCGAGCAGCTTGCGTGGTCGATCGAAGTCCGTCGCCGGGTTGGAGGTGAATTCTCGCCCGTCGCCGATTTGTTCAAAAGCAATCCTTTGGTGATCATTGCAGCAGACGAACGGGATGTTGTGGGCGTCCGTTCGAACGTCCGTCGCGAAGATGTGCAAATCTACCGCCTGAAAGCATCCCCCGAACAGGCACGTGCGCTCCTGCGCGAGTATGTTGCCGACGCAAATGCCCTTGCCGCGACGCCGGCTTTCTACAACTCGCTTACGAGCAATTGCACGACGACGGTCGTCAAGATGATGCGCGTGGTTGGAGGCACCGTTCCCTTCGACTGGCGTCTCATCGTCAATGGCTATCTCCCGGACTACGCCTACGATCATGGGGCGTTGGATATGTCAGCGTCGCTCGCTGAACTCAGAACCTCCGCTCACATTGACCAGCGGGCGCGGGTCGACGCATTGTCACCGCACTTCTCAAAGTCGATACGCGTCGGTGTACCTTCGCCACCGCCGGCGGATCCGCAATAAGCGAGAGACGTGCCATTGTTTCGATCGCGCCTGGAATCTGCCGAAACCTCGAAAGGAGGAAGAGCTTCACGTCGCGGTGACGCAGGTTGGCCAGCGAGACAACACAACTGGCTTGGGAAGAATGCTTGAGGCAGTGACCTCCCAAGTTACAGGCTAGCGGTCAGCGTTGGAAGGTAAGATGGATGGTTCCGCTCGGCGCCGTTTCAGCTTTGACTTCGTAGCCAGTCTCCAGACCGCGCAGATCGTCCCATAAGCGTACGCCGCGACCGAGCAGGATCGGCGCAATTGCAACATGAAGGCGATCGACAAAACCTGCTCTCAGAAAGTCACGAACAACCGTCGGCCCACCGCCGATCCGCACATCCTTGCCGCGCGCCGCCCCAACAGCCTGCTGGAGCGCATCAACCGGAGTGGTATTGAGGAAATGGAAAGTGGTACCACCAGCCATTTCTATGGAGGGGCGAGGCTTGTGTGTGAGAACGAAGACCGGAACTCGGAAGGGCGGCTCCTCGCCCCACCAACCACGCCAGTTCGGATCGTCGGGGAAGTTGTGGAGCCCGAACATGCCGGCGCCCATGATTTCGGCGCCGACGTTGGCGAAATATTCCTTTGCGTAGTCGTCATCGACGCCGGTGGTCCCGGCTCCGCTGGAATCCTTGAGCACGCGCTCACGGAAAGTTCGCGTTGCCGCATATGCGCCGACCAGGCGCGGCCAGTCCTCCCCGAACGGGACTTCGGGCGTTTGATCCGTCGTGGTCGCGAAACCATCGAGCGAGATCATGAGATCGACACGAACTGCCATTGGAGCTCTCCTTGCGAGTGGTTGCACCCTAGCCGCCCCAGGCCAGGGCATCGATACTAAGGCAGATGCCTTTATAATTGATCTTCATACTAAGGCAAGTGCCTTATTGTTCTTGACCACCATTCCAATGCGTCCTATCAATTCGCATGCCCTATCATTCGACCCCTCTCGACCTTGCCTTTCACGCTCTCAGCGATCCGACCCGTCGCGCGGTCGTATCACGGCTGGTTGACGGCGAGGTGCCGGTCAGCGTTCTGGCCGAGCCGTTCGACATGGCGCTGCCCTCCTTCGCCCAGCATCTCAAGGTACTGGAAGATTGCGGACTGATCGCCAGCGAGAAGCGCGGGCGCAGCCGCTGGTGCCGGTTGGTACAGGCGCGCTTCGACGAGGCGGCGGACTGGATGATAGCGGAGCGCAGGCGCTGGACCGAGCGGTTGGATCGTCTGGAGGTCTACCTGGACAAAGCGGGAGAGGATGATTGATGAAGACCATGGCAACCCTGTTTGACACCTGGTCGCTTGATCGAGAAATTGTGCTGGTGAAGCTGCTCAATCACTCGCGTGACAAGGTCTTTGCCGCCTGGATGGACCCCACGGCGCTTGCCGAATGGTACGGTCCGGCCGGCCTTAGGATCGAGAGCCATGAGGCCGATATCCGTGAGGGTGGGCTCTGGCGGTTCGACATGGTGGGCATTTTCGAGGGCCAGGAGCAGCGCTTCCCGAATCTGATGCGCTTTCTGGAGATCGTGCCGAACGAGCGAATCGTGATGGACTATGGCACACCCGACCCGGACGACCCCGACCGCTTCCGCGTCACGGTGACTTTCGATGAGCAGGCCGACGGCAAAACCGTGCTGACCTTGCGCCAGCTCCACCCCAGCCCCGCACGGCGTCGGATCGTTATCGGGTTTGGCGCAGTCGAATACGGATTGCAAACCCTGGATGGCCTGGCAGCCTGGCTCGACCGTTGAGCGTTTGGCGTGCCTCGGTCGCCATTGACTGAGGCTGCCACGAGCCTTGCCCGGAGACAATGACCGCAATGAAAAAGGAAATCAGCCACGGAAGGCCTGTTTGACGGGAGTTTCCCTTACGTCAATCCTTGGCTAGTGCACGCGCATCTTCGCCGCGGTTACTGCTTCCAGAAACTTTGCACGCGCCACTTCGGCGTCGACGCGACCGGCAAGGGCACCCCGGCAGGCATTTCGCGCCTGGAGGAAGGACACCGCTTCATAGTCCTCCCAGCTATCTTTCAGAAACAGGACGGCATCGAAGGCGCTTGATACGAATTCGCTACCTCGCGAGCCCACCGAGATTTGAACGGGCTTCTCCCACTTGACGATTGACATGACGATCTCCCCACTTGGCTCTAGCGACGGGCAAACGTGCAATTCTTGGAAGAGTTCCGTGACCCCTAGAGCGGTCACGGATGCTGCCTCTGCGAGGGCGCGGACAGCCGACGAGAAGTGTCGCCGACCGCCCACGCCTCGTGCGCTACCCAGCCCCATCCAATGATCAGCAGATAGTAGCCTGTTCCCGGTTTTCTCCCTACGTGGTACAGGTAGCAGTGGTGCAAAAGGAGAGAGTCTCCTGCCTGTTGAATTGGTTAGGCTGTGTTTATCCTGTTGATAGGCGGTGGATCGTCTGTTGCCACCGGAAACTGCCCACGCGTCGGTTGTCGGAATGGCGCTGCGGGAGGGACGCCTTGGCGCGTGCCAGGTAGCAAGTTCTCGCGCCCGTCCAGGGTGAGTTCTGGCCCGTGAGCAGTCATCCGGCGTTGCCGCCCTTGCATTCAACTTTCGTCATGTCTTGGTTGTTCGTTGCTAGAATGCCGCGTGGCTTCGCCAGAGAACATACAGACTGACGCAAAATATCACCCACCTGAAGACCTGCGCGAGGATGTTCCGGTGGTTCGCCAGTCGTGTGGCGGCAATCGTGCCGATGATACCGCCACCGATGCCACCTAGAATGAAATAGCCCGCAGTAAGCCAATCGACAAAGCCCGACGCGGCATAGTTCACGGCCGTCGCCAATCCGAAGGTGCCGACCGCGAGCAGCGAGGTTCCAATCGCGTTTATGAGAGGCATGCCCGTTGCGACGAGGAGACCGGGCACAATAAGGAAACCGCCCCCTATTCCGAAAAGGCCGGAACATCCGCCGGCAAAAAGCGCAATCAGGCTTGTCTTCCCGTGTGTCCGTATCGTCAGCGACTGCTCGGTAACATCCGCTCGGCTCCTCGTCCCTCGCATCATGAAACTGACGAGCATCATCAGGAGGCCAAACATGAAGAGCAGGTTTTGGCCGTCGATGAGCTTCCCCAGACTGGAACCCAGGTAGGCACCGAGACATCCGGCGATCGCAAAGATCAAGGCGCATCGCCACCAGACATGACCCTTCACCGCATGGCCGGCCAGGTTGAGATACGCATTGGCCGAAACAGCGAGAGCCCCTGTGCCAATTGCGGTGTGTACATCGCGCATTCCGACAACATACACCAGCAGCGGGGTGGCGAGGATTGATCCGCCTCCCCCAATCAAACCGAGAATACAGCCGATCAATGATCCTGAGCTGAGAGAAAGCATAAGTTGCGGGAGACTGCCATCCACGTTGTTACGCGCCCCACGCCGATCCGGAAAATGCATCGAGGGGAATTTTTAGATAACGACGGCCGTTTTCCTCGATCGGAGGCAGTTCCCCTCCCCGTATATTCACCTGCAGCGCGTGCAAGATAAGCTTTGGCATGGGCAGGATCCTGTCGCGGGCTTCCCGCAAGGCGATGAAGTCACTTCGCGATTGGCCGGCGACATGCGGGTTCTTCCTACGCTGCTCTGCAACCGAGCTTTCCCAAAGTGCCTGACGTCCTTGCGGCATGTAGTCATGGCCGGTGAACAGGCGTGTCTCCTCCGGCAGGCTCAGGATGTCCTGGATTGACTGCCACAGGCTGGCTGCGCTGCCGCCCGGAAAATCAGCGCGGGCGGAGCCGCTATCGGGCATGAACAGTGTATCATGGATGAAGGCTGCGTCGCCCACGACGTAGGTAATCGACGCCAGGGTATGGCCGGGCGAATGCATGACGCGGACCTCGAGCTCGCCGATGTTGAATCTGTCACCATCACGAAAGAGCCGATCCCATTGCGAACCGTCGCATGCGAAATCATGCCAGTTGTAGATATCTTTCCAGATCTGCTGCACTGCCGTCACATGCTCACCGATCGCCGTCGGCGCTCCGGTTTTTGCCTTGAGATAACTGGCTGCCGAAAAGTGGTCCGCATGAGGATGCGTGTCCAAGATCCACTCGAGCTTCAGGTCGTTGCCCGCGATGTAATCGAGGATGATGGTCGCATTGATCGAATCGGTCGTGCCGGACTTCTCATCGAAATCCAGCACCGGGTCGATGATGGCGCAGTTTCGCGTTTTGGGGCACGAGACGACATACTGGATACTGCCAGTGCGCGGGTCGTAAAATCCGGCGACCTCAGGTTTTTGCATGGGGGCTGCCCTCTCGTGCCGCTCCACGCGCAAAGAAGATCGCTCGGCTCGGATCGACGTCGTAATCCTTTTCGAAGGTCGTCGCGTCAGTTGCGATTGTCGCCACTGAATCGAGAATGAACTGCACCTTCTCGTCTGGTAGCAGCACACTAAAGTTCAGCCGTACAAAGCCGGGCTTCTTTAGTTCATCTCCCGAGAGAATGGCCTGTCTGATCTCCTCGCTCTGCTGTTCATCGATCGACAGCAGTCGGTGGACGTAAGGCCCGGCACAAGCGCAGCCACCGCGCGCCTGGATTCCGAAGCGGTCACTGAGCATTCGCGTCACCAGTTGCTGGTGGACGTAGCCGCCCTTCCCGTTCCTCACTCTGAAGGAAAAGATCGGCAGCCGGTCGACATTGGACAGACCGAGCAACTCCAGTTGCGGGACGTCCTTCCAGGCGTGGTGTGCACGTCGTGCAAGCTCGCGATTGCGCATCGTCATCGCATCAGCCCCGATCGCATCCTTGACGATGAATGCGAGGGCCGCACGGATATCACCGACCACATTCGGTGTACCGGCTTCTTCGCGCGATTCGAGACTGTCGCTATAATCATGCGTCTGCGGCGAGACGAACTTCACCGTGCCACCACCCGGCCAGGTCGGGTTCTTCGTCGAAAGCCCATCGCGCCGAAGGATCATGATTCCGGAGGCACCGGGGCCACCGATGAACTTGTGCGGCGAAACAACGATCGCGTCGATTTCCGCATCGGCGGCAGGGGACATGGAAATCGGCACATAGGGACCGGCCCCCGCATAGTCCCAAATCATCTTTGCGCCAGCAGCCTTGACCATCGCAGTAATCGCCGCGACGTTGCTGGTGATGCCGGTGATGTTTGAGGCAGCAGACAGCGTGCACACCACCAAATCGGCGTTACCGTGCTTGAGCGCATCTGTCAGCAGCGACAGGTCAGGTCCGCCCGATGGACTCTCGGCGATCTCGACAACCTCCGCTCCACTTTCCCGCCAGGGCAGGATGTTGGAGTGATGCTCGTAAGGGCCGACAACAATGCGAACGTGCTTACCAGCCGAAACCGCCTCGGCAATGCCATAGAGCTTGACGAGGCGATTGATGCCAGACGTCGCGCCTGAGCCCGTGAAAATTACCGCATGTTGTTCACTCGCCCCGCAGAATTCCCCGATCATCGCGCGTGCTTCCCGGCGAATACGGGTCATGAACCCTCCGCAGTAGGAAGCCTCCGTGTGACTGTTGGCGTAGTAGGGAAGGATGTCTTCCAGGATGAAACGCTCGATTTGGTGGAGCGCGCGACCGGATGCAACGTAGTCTGCGTAGACCAGCTCCTTCGCCCCGTACGGCCCGTCGATCGTCGCATGCGATCCGACCAGTCCTTCCCGGAGGTTGTCCACGAGGCGATCGCGTTTCAAACTTCGGCGAAATCTGGAAATTGGGGATTCAGTCTGTCGTGCCGCAGGTTGTGGAAAGTCCACGATCGTTCTCCTTCGCCTCGGGGCGTTGACACCGATCGTATCCTCCTTCAGGCTCAAAAAAGTCACCTAATTTTCGCTAGTTTCTGTAAAAGACGTATCAAATGAACGAAGAATCTACAAAAATTGACGATTTTGATATGAAGATACTGAGTGCGATGCAGCACGACGCCAATCTCTCGCAGCGCGATCTCGCGGAGAAGATCGGCCTGTCTCAAAATGCCTGCTGGCGGCGACTGCAACGCCTTCATTCCATCGGCCTGATCAAAGGCGCACACTGCGATATCGATCTCCAGGCGCTGGGGTTAGACCTGACTGTTTTCGTGATGATCCGGACGCGCCACCATTCGAAGGAATGGAGCGAAGGATTCCGCGCGCATGTCGAGGGCCTGCCGGAGGTGATCGACTTTTATCGGATCGGCGGGGATTGGGACTATCTGATCAAGGTCATCACCAAAGGCATGTCCGGCTACGACGCATTTTATCAGAAACTGATCACGAACTTCGACCTTGCAACGGTGACAGGCTTCTTTTCCATGGAAGCGATCATCAACAATCGGCCGGTCGAGTTGAGAAAACTGACCTCCAGGGCCCCGGGATCCACCCCGCCGAAAGCTACCCCGACGCGTGACCGCCTCTAGTGCCCCAGCAACGGACTGAATTCTTCAGCCGGTGTTGCTTTCTCACCGCAAACATCCCCGTGGAGGAGGAAACGATCAACATTTTCGACCGCAAAAGGAATTCCATTTTGGGGATGCAAGGCAGCGACGCCCGCTCAACCTGCTTCTCCTTCGACGCCGACCGCCTTGCAGAAAGCGGCAGGAAGGTGCCGTCCAACCTCCCCGCCGGGCCCGTCCCAGGTCTCGCTAAACTCAGTCGCACACCCTGGGCCGTCTCGCCCGCCGCGGGGAGATACAAGGCGTTGCCAGAAGGGCGGCGTCCGCCAGCCGTCGGTTGGACGTCCGGCGGTGAGCGAAGTTGAACAGGCACGCAAGGAGAGCCTGTTCCGGGAAAGCGATTACCCCTTCGATTCGACGAGGATCACCAGAGACTCCGGCACCACCCCGTCGAAGGCCATCGCATCGGCGGCGGCCTTGCTCTGCATCGCCGCCTGCAAGCCATCCATATCCGCAACGTCCATCATCAACGCCACGCGAGTGGGATCCTGAGGATCAACAAACGTTCGGATGTTGGTAACCCCGAGCGGACCAAAAAACTCCTCGCGCTTTCGTGAGGTGAGCCAGTGTTTCGCGCCCTTTGTGATGTTGTGATAGCCAATAATCGTTGGCATGGCATCCTCCCTGCGACGACGCCGACGGCCGGATCAAGGACCGCGCTCCATCTCGCAAGGCTACCGTGCCCTGTTTTTGCTGTGCTGTAAATTGGTGGCGGTCAGGGCGCGGGGACGGTTGAGCAAGGGCGCAGATACAGATGATGAAGATCGCCAGGGTCGTCACTCAGTTACTGCCGTGTGGGGAACGCCGGCCGACTGCTGGAAGGGCCCTTGCCAGGCAGGTCGGGAGCAGTTGCCCGGGACCCGGGGTGACCGAAACGGGTCAAGGATTGCCGTATGGCTGCTCCGAAGGAAGGGCAGAGATGGGTCGAAACGAGCCAGCGCCGACCGGGCTGCACATGACAGCTCTTGGGCGGAAGAATTTGCCCCTGACAAATTGGGCCCCAGCCAATTTTTATGCGATCGTAGATTGCGACATTGGAGTAGCGCGAAGCTGCGGCTACCGGCGTGGAAAAGGTAGCATGTGGCTGTAAACCTGCAATTTTTGGAGACGATCGTCAGAGGAGAATGAGGCGCCATAGGCGTAAATTGCGCCTGCGTGAGAATCTTGGCTTCCCACATGATTTCAATGGCTTGACGAAAGTTCGTTGAAATCCCCTTTTTTTCCCGCCGCGTGCGACCGTGGATGCCAGCTTTGCGCCCTGGCTTTGGGCCTCAGTCAACAGGGCGGTTATTTCGGCAATTATTTCCACTTTCGGGACTGATATGCGGTCCAGCGTGCCATCCTGCTAAAGGCTGTTTTCCGGCATGGGGAGCAGTTGCCACAAACCTTATTGCAGATTCATGGCCGTTGTTCCATAAATCCGGCAGCTTGGGAACCAACGTGTGCAATCTTCTGCATTGACAATTTACGCAAAATACGTAATTTGCACGTCAATAAAGGAGATAGATTATGGGTGCAGCGCTTCAAATCCCCGCATCGGATTTTTCTCGTCGCTTTGGACGAGTTCGCGAAGCGGTACATAAGGCCGGGGTGATTGAAGTCACGTCGCATAACCGAGTCGTGGGTGCCTACATCAGCGCAGACGAGCTTGAGCATTTCAACCGTCTCAAGCGACGTGAGGTGCAGGTGCTTCATGCAAGCGAGATCGATGACGAGCTGCTCACTGAGATTGAGAACGCAGAGTATGGCGTGATCTCTAAGTGAAACTGCCAGACCCTACGCCGGGTCTCGTGATCCGGTTCGATTACACTTGGTACAAAGACCACTTCAAGAAAGAACGACCGTGTGCCATCGTCCTGGCCTCAAGTGAGACAGGTATGGTCACGGTTGTTCCGATTACACATTCGTACCCAGATATTGGGGAAGAAGACCAATCGTTGCAGGTACCCGAAGATGTCTGCAAGGCGATGGGTTTGGATGAGGACATCAATTACGTTCGACTGAATGAGGTCAACCGATTTGAGTGGCCTTCAGACCGCATCAAGCCATTGCCAAACGATCCCTCTCGCTGTGACTACGGAAACGTTCCCAAAGATTTCTTCTTGGAAATGAGAAAGCGTCTAGCAGAGACCGTCCGAGCAGGTCGGCTCAACACTTCCAAGGCTTGAACAATCCAGCATCCATAATTGCTCGGAAATGTCGCCGGAACGGTCAGCATCATCAACCAGCTTGGTCGGCCAACGCACATCCATGAGCCTGCAATCAGGTTTGTGGCAACTGCTCCATAATGCCGCTGTTTTCGCCATAGAAGTGGACTTCCGCCGCGAGGACCGCTCGGCTACGTCTTGAACTCGACAGGAGATCTCGTGATGTTCAGGACTGCCAAGCCGGAAGACGCAGAACAAGCAATCCAGGTCATAAGGCAATCCATTGAGGAACTTTGTTTTGCCGACCATCGACGTGACCAGGATATTCTGCGCATGTGGCTTTCAAACAAAACGCCCGACAATTTTCGGTCATGGACGACGTCTCCAGATCAAATCCTACTGGTGGCCGAGCGCGATGGAGAAATTTGCTGTGTCGGTGGCGTCGCAAGAGATGGGGAAATCACCTTGAACTACGTTTCGCCTAAGGTTCGGTTCCAAGGGATAAGCAGAGCCATGGTCGATGCCTTGGAAAGGGTTCTCCTAGACTTAGGCCGCACGCGAATTCGCCTTGTAAGCACTAACACGGCGCTGCGCTTCTATCACTCAATCGGATATCGCGATTTCGGGCCGCCGGAATTCTGGGGGCAGTTGCCGGGCTATCCGATGGAGAAGGAGCTAGCCTGAATGGCGGGTTCGGGCCGATAGCCGAGATCGACGGACGACGGACGACGGCTTGGCGCCGCCAATTGCGGTCATTGCAACGCAGTTTATCATTCGATTGGCACGAGGTTCGACGGCATATGAAAACCACGGTCTGGAACAACCACCACCCCCCGCTTGAAAAAGGCCATGAAGAGGCCCTGCACCAGCGGATAGAGCGTAAAGGTGACAAGCAGTGCCATCGTGGGCAGCATGAGCAGGTAAGGCCAGCTTAGG
>Ga0102589_1005964_pt1 | contig 10300 bp, 8 predicted proteins | sample AraplaMF_Col_mLB_FD_76858 | JGI IMG/M metagenome (GOLD analysis project Ga0102589, IMG submission 76858) | Arabidopsis root microbial communities from the University of North Carolina, USA - plate scrape MF_Col_mLB | ecosystem: Host-associated > Plants > Roots > Endosphere | place: USA... | reverse complement strand
GCCAGGATCAAACTCTCCAATAAAGTGTTTGTCTAGCATCATAAATAAAAATTGACGTTTCACGTTGTTTGTTTCGTTCAGTTTTCAAAGAACTCATCCGCCGCTCAATTGCGACTTCCTTATCTTAACATCTCAGTCATTCAATGTCAACTAAGTTTTTTATTTCATTTTCGCTTTCTGCTCTTTCGCATCAGCGACCTTTACTATATTACACACTTATTCTCACAAAATCAACATGTTTTTTATTTTTTTCTTCATACATGTTTTCACTTCATTGTTAACCTAAAATCTTTTCCAAACTAATCTACCAAATAGCAACAACCGATTCTATCGCCTATATAGTTTCATGAAGCTATCCTCTCTAGTTATAAAAACTAAGGGAACAGAATACTTTCTCCTGCTCCCTTAGTTTTTTATGCTGTTTCTTTTTTCACCTTCGAAGCTTTGTTTTTCATTGTAAAATTCCATTTCAACCTACTCATCACATAATATGCAGTCGGGACTATGACTAATGTTAAAAGCGTAGATGTTAGTAAGCCAGAAATAACAACGATAGCAAGAGCACGAGAAATAAGTCCTCCCTCGGTTGACAATGCTAGCGGTGTAAGTGCACCTATTGTAGCAAGAGCTGTCATTAAAATCGGACGAAGCCTTGTTACTCCCGCTTCTAATAAAGCTTCTTTTATAGCCATTCCTTGTTTTTCATTTTGCATAACACGATCCATCAACACAATAGCATTCGTCACAACAATTCCAATTAACATAAGAAATCCAACCAATGTCGGCATACCTAAAGGTTCTTTCGTAAGGTATAAGCCAAGCAAACCACCTGTAAAAAGAAATGGTAAAGAAAATAGAATTGCAAACGGAGCCATTGCATTTCCAAATGTCACTAGCATTACAACAAAGACAAGTACAACAGCAATCCCCATAGCAATAATCATATTTTGGAACCCTTCACTCATAGCTTGTGACTGTCCTGCTGAGCGATACTTAATACCTTTTGGCAAATCTAGCTCTTTTAAACGTTTATCTACCTCAGCTTGCACACCAGATACATTATCCGTTGTAAATCTTGCACTTACTTGTACATATTCTTGCTGATTTAAGCGATACAAAGCTGTAGGACCCGGTGCTTCAGAGAGAGTGGCTACATCCGACAATTTTACCTGTTGCCCAGTAGGACTCATAATCATTTGATTCGTAATGCTTTCAACAGATGTAAAATTATCATTCTTCAATCCTAGATTCACTGAAGTCGTTTTTCCGTCTAATTGGACTGTCGTAACACTTTCACCAGCAATATTCCCTCTTACAAAAGCAGCAATCATCATCGGATTCAAACCTTTTTCCGCTGCTTTTTCTTCATCAATTGACAAATTAAGTTGCGGTTTTACAGCAGATAAATTTGTTTTCACATTCGATAAGCCCTTTATATCCTTTACCTTCTCTACAATCTTATTCCCGGCAGTCTCCAAATCCTTAGCGTTTCCACCTTCCACAATAAGAACAAATTTTCCTCCTCCTGTTATACCAATCGGTGTCAAAGCTGTTTCGATACCCGTTCCTAGATTTTTCATCTTTTCTTTTACATCTTTTTCAAAAGTCGTTATTCTTTCTTTCGTCATATCATCCTTCAAATCAATAGACAAACGAATTTTCTCTCCCGAAACAATCGTTTGATAGCTTTTCACACTCACTTGTTTACTAAGAATACTTTCCATATCTTTAGCTACACCATTCGCTTTATCAAGCGATGTTCCAACAGGTAGATCTGCTGTCAGATTATATGAAGCCGCCTTTTCTTCTGGTAAAAAATTTTTCGGGATCAGTGGCACAAGTCCTAAAGATGAAACAAACACGACAAGAGCGAGAAAAAGTGTAATCATCTTTTTCTGAATCGTCCAGCTCAGCACACGCCGATATGTTCTCTGCAATATTGTTTCTTTCGGCTCCTTATGTTTCAAACGCAGCAAGAAAAATTTAGCAAGCAACGGAACAACCGTTAACGAAACAAGCAAAGAAAAAGCAAGTGCAACAATAACTGTAATTCCGAACGGAGCAAAGTACTTGCCAACAATTCCCGGAACAAATGAAAGTGGACCAAATACAGCCATAGTCGTAATTGTTGAAGATGTAACCGCACCGCCAACTTCTTTAGCAGCTGCTAACACCATGTTCGCATCACGCTTTGCGCTATTTAACGTTCTGCGGTAGATGTTTTCAATGACTACGATAGAATCATCAATTACCCGGCCAACAGCTACTGCAATACCAGCTAGCGTCATCATATTCAAACTAAAGTGTAAATACTTCATCGTAATCATCGCCGCTAAAACAGACAGCGGAATTGATAGCACAGCTACAATTGTAGCTCTTATATTACGTAAAAATACAAATGTCACAATGACAGCAAACAATGTACCTAGCAATACTTCTCTAAGCATGCTATTAACTGATTTTTCTACCTGCTTTGAGCTGTCATACAACTTTGTCAGTTTATAACCCTCTGGTAATTGTAGATCAGATAGTTTTTCGTTCATTTGTTTGACCACTTCCACCGCATTAGCTCCTGGCTGCGCTTTAACAGATACAAGAACTGCAGGCGTGTCCTTTAATCTCGTATATACAGTTTCTGTTTTACTTCCATACTCTACAGTTGCTACATCTGACAATTTAACAATTTGTACTCCCCCAGCACCTGGCACTGCTATTTTCACATCGTTGACGTCAGTAAGCGATTTAAGTTTGTAATCAGCTTGAACATTTAATGTTTTTTCATTCATACTCACCTGGCCCGCTGGAAAAGAAAAATTGTGTGCTAAAAGCGCTTGCTTCACTATGTCATACGTAATCTTTTTTTCGTTCATTTTTTCAACATCAAGCTTAATAGATAATTGCTTTTCGGTTTCACCTGACACATCCACCTTGCCGATATTTTCAACAGTAGACAAAGTTGGTTTAATTCGCTCGTTCACGTATTGTGAAATATCCGCTTGCTTAGCATTGTCTGAAGAAAGCGCGAAAGTAAATATCGGCATCTGCGAAGGGCCATCCTTCATAACGACAGGTTTCCCTGCATCCTCTGGTAATTTTAGAGATGCCACAGTACTCGTCACATCTTTTTCAGCTTCATCCATCTTCCTGGCCATATCAAATTCTAAAATAGCGACTACCATGTTGCTATGAGCCTCAATATATAAATTATCAAGCTTTTGAATACTAGAAAATGCAGTTTCTAGCGGCTTTCCTATATCATTTAACCCTTGCTCTGGCGTGGCACCCATATAAGGGACTTGCACAACCATATACGGAATATCAACGTTTGGCATTTCTTCCATCTCTATTGTTTTAATAGAATACATTCCCCCAACAACAATAAAAATCATCGCAAGAAAGACAACACCTACATTTTTTAAAGAAAAGCGAATCCACGACCCCACCGTCATTCCTCCCATCCCTTTGTAATAAGAAAAAAGTCTTACTTACATAATTTCTATAAATCGCAATTCTCCCTTCCTTATATTCCCTTCACTCTTTTGTAATTGTAAATTTTATCCTTTCAATCCACATCAACCGCATGACGGATTCTAAACTCAGCCCAAAGACCTATGTCGAATCACACAGCACTAAGTATAAAGAAATTTTTTTCTGTACAGCAGTGTAAAAAGTCATATTCTAAACACGACAAAAAGGATTGGGAAAAGCTATCTGTTTTCAATAGAAGCAACCTATGATAAGCTTATTTTGTCAGAATTTACTAAAAAGATAAATATTTATTATTTCCTTAAAGAACAGAATGGATGAATATGAATATCGAAGAGTTGCAGGGGGAGAAATACATTGGAACAAATTGAGCTAGTAGAGATCAACAAGGAGAATATAAATAACGGAGGTTGTTATTGTCTTCGCAGCAAGCCAACATCAACAGGTTACATGAATAAAAACAAATGGCTTATGAAGAGTTTTAATGAAGGGCTAAAGTATATAAAAATAATGGAGAATAACAAGCCAGCCGGGTTTATTGAGTATACACCTATTGAATATTCTTCGAGAGTTGTATATGGTGAAAATTATTTCGTGATCCATTGCTTATGGGTAAATGTTACTGGAAAAGGGTATGCCTCAAAATTGATTCATAAAAGCATTCAAGATGCTAAGGCGCAAAATAAAGATGGCGTTATTGTAATTACAAACCCAAACACTTCTTGGACTCCAGGTAAAGACGTTTTTATAAAGAATAATTTTATAGAAATAGATCATGCCCCTTATGGATTTGAGTTACTTGTTTACAAATTCGGACATTCACCTGACCCCTATTTTCCGAAAAATTGGGATGAGCGCCTTAAGCTTTTTAAAGACTTAACAATTATCCGTACCCAGCAGTGTCCATTTGTAGATGTATCGACCAATAATGTTGTTAAGGCAGCAAGCCAATTAGGTATTGATGCAAAAATCATTGACATAAAAAACAGAGAAGAATTGTTGAGACTTTCACCTACTCCTTACGGTATCTACGGAGTCATCTATAAGAATAAATTAGTTTCATTTCATAGGCTTACTGTCCACTCTGCAACGAAACGATTACATGAGTTAAGCTAATTCAACTACAGTGGATAAGAGAATCCAATACCGTTGTTTTATAACTCAAATTAACAATATTATTTTCCATAGTTGTCTACAAAAATTTAGTTCATTTTTTGGAACAAGGAATTCCTTAAGTTGATGGCATATATGGTGACCCTAGCTACGACTAATCTTGAAAGGGGTCGTAATCCCTCATATATAAGTCCGACTTAGGTAACAAAAAGTAAAAAAAGAAGCCACGTAATGTGACTTACCAACGAATCTGCGGAGTAATGACTCTAGATAATGCTAAGTTCTATAAATCTCAAATGTATATGATATACAAAAAGAATTTAAAGTATTTACTTGTACTTGTGCGAGCCGTCACAGTAGGGCAGTTTTTGAGATAATCCACAAGTACAATCATTTAGTCCTTTTCCATTAAGAATTTGTTGCATACATTTTTCAATCCTTGACTCTCGAGTTTTGGATTTTTTGGCTTTAGAAAAATAAAAAATGTATTCTCTTTGTCGTCCCGGCGTCAATGCTTCAAAAGCAGTTTTCAAGGCAGGGATTTCAGCGAATTTATTTTGAAGTTCTTCGGGCATTGTGAATTCTGTATTCTTTTTAAAATTCACTTCCAAACCGGCTTTCTCAACTTCAATGGCTTCATAAATATAGGCTTTCAAGATCGTTTCCATTTCAACTATTTCTTGAATATTGGTAAACCTAATCTGACGCGCCGCCTGTACGTTCTCCGTTTGTTGGACTAGAATCCCCTGGGCATCCTGTAACAAGGCGCCTTTATGAAATAGAAGCGCACAATATTCTTTAAATCCATGTATTAAAACTATGTTTTTTTTCTCAAACGTGTAACAAGGATGCATCCACTTAAATTCTTCGGTCAGCTCACAGTCAAGAACGATACTTCTCAACTTCTCATATTCTTCCTTCCACTTTATAGCCTTACTTAAAAATTCATCAACCTTAGGATTCATTCTACTATTTGTCATCAACGAACACCCCTCTTCAATTTTCCGATTAGTTAACCGTCAAGAATCATTATTCTCAATTTCTCCAATTCTTGCCGTCACTTTTTAGCTTTATTTGAACATCCATCAACCTTGAATCATTTTCCATACCTAGCTTGATCTTCAGGCTAGAAAGCATCTAAACAGATAATATAATTGAACTAACATAAATATACAATAAAAGAATCATCTTACCTCTAAGAAACAGTTGAGAAGAGATGATTTTAATCGGACGTTATAATAAAAGATTTATTTTTAGTAAAGAAAAATTAAGCTTGAAATAAAGATTGGTATAACAAAATAGCATGGACATTGCCAACCGTTTTTCTTTTAAGGAATTTAAAAAACTTTTCAATGGAGTACGTCGTCTAATAAGTTGGAAGGGGGAACTGATGTGGATGAATTAACAGCAGAGGTTTTTGAAATAGAAGATAAAGAGGCCCTTATAGATGAGGTAATGAACAAGTATGGACAGGAAATCTTACAACTTGTTTATTCATATGTAAATAATAAAGAGGTCGCTGAGGATTTAACCCAAGATATATTTGTTAAATGTTACAAATCTCTTCATACATACAAGGGAAAATCAAAGTTAAAAACATGGTTGTGGAGAATTGCTATTAATCATTGTAAGGACTATATAAAAAGTTGGTATAACAAAAAGGTAATCGTTACAGAAAATGAATTTACTTATACTGGGGTTCAAAAAGAAAGTGTTGAACAGACTGTTATTCAAAATGATGAGGATCGTAGGCTGGCTTCGGCAGTAATGAACTTACCAATAAAATATCGAGAAGTGATTTATCTCTTTTATTTTGAAGAATTGCCAATCAAAGATATTGCTATGGTAATAGAAGTGAAGGAAAACACTATTAAAACAAGACTTAAAAAAGCCAAGGAACTCTTGAAGAAAGGATTGGAGGAATAATCAAATGGAAGATCGATTAAAAGGGCTACGAAAATCAATGGAGAAAACAACCTTTACACATTTGAATTTTTCTGATCAGCATCGTAAGCAGGTTTACGAAAAAATCAATAAACCATCTGAAAATGAAGAAGATATCTTGTTAGCCGTTTTACAACTTCTCATTTCTGAAAAAACAGGATACGAATTGGCACAGCTATTACGGGGAAGAGGGATTCAAAAATTCGAAGGAAATGAAGGGTTTTTATACACCTTATTACACCGTCTAGAACAGAATCATTTTATCCAATCAAGTTGGGATCATTCAGGAGCTAAATATTATCAATTAAATAATAAGGGAAGAAAGATATTACGAAAAGCAGAAAAAACTTCTACAAAGAAACGATTTATATTACAAGGATTGATACAGGAGTGAGACAAAATTGAATAAAAGAGGGGATTACTTTTTAAAAGAAGTCACCAATCATATTAAATCAAAGGAAGCAAAGAATCTTGTGGCAACTGAACTGGATTTTCACTTGAAACAGGCGAAGAATATGTGGATAGAGAAAGGGTTAAGTGAGGAAGTTGCTGAAGACAAGGCTGTTGAACAAATGGGAAGTCCAATCAAACTTGGTCAGGAACTTAACAAACTTCATAAGCCAAAGGTTGATTGGTTGATTATTATTTTATTAGTGACTGCTATGGGGCTAGGTTTCTTGCCAGTTGTAGCTTTTGGACATACGAATGATTTATTAATGAATAAGGTGATGTGTGTTATTCTTGGTATTGTGACGGCTCTTGGGATGATGATGATTGATTATCGGAAACTAGAGAGACTGGGATGGCTGTTTTACACAATCGGAGTACTCATCCTATTAATGCTAGACAATTTTTCAAATGCCTCAATGTATGGAGAATCGTTAATAAAAATTGGTCCCATTACAATTGGATGTTTAATGGCTGTACCATTCTTTTTTCTAGCTTGGGCTTCTTTTTTCAATAACAGTAGGTTAAAGGTGTGGCATCTTGGGATTTTGTACTTGTTTTCTTTGCGTCTATTCTTAACTATGCCAAGTCTTTCAACAACCTTTATCTATATCACGATGGTATTCGTTATGCTTTGGTGGAGTAAGTTAGGAAAGAAAAAGGTACTGATCATTACAGTTGTACCAATTTTTTTATCTATCATCGGTGAATTATTTTTCCATCCCCCAGTAAAGGGAGTCCTTTTGGCTAGAATTTTAGGGTACATAAATCCAGAGCAAAATGCAGATGGCGCAGGGTTTATGTATATACGTTTAAAAGAGGTAATGTCGTCAGCAGGGTGGTTTGGAGCATCTGGAAATATGAAGTTCATTCATGCTGCACGTACTGATTTTGTGTTTGCAAGTTTGACTTACTATTATGGGTATTTTTTTGCGCTAATCCTTGTTTTGATTCTTTCTCTTTTTGTCGCAAGGATAATGGTCATATCTTATAAAATAAATGATCGGTATGGTAAATTGCTTCTTGTTGGTGGAATGACTCTTTTTGTAGTCCAGTTCATTTATAACGTTGGAATGATCCTAGGCTTATTACCGATTGCTTCTATATCTTTGCCTTTTATTAGCTATGGATGGATGCCAACTCTGTTTAATGCGTTTTTAATGGGTATCGTGTTAAGTGTGTATCGACGTAAAAATTTGATATCAAGTAGTTTCAATTGAATATAGAAAAAGCGTGTTTTGATCAATCTTATTTCAAAACACGCTTTTTCTATTTGCCTCTGTTATCAAGGTTTATTAAATCAAACTTTATTTTAAGGCTACATCTAGACAATGCTTTCGCTGAATTTTGAGGCGTGGGTATTACCGCCCACAAATAGCGAGATAAAAAGCAAAGAATCTCTCGCTACTAAGAGCGAAAGATTTTTTGCTTAAATTTACGGAGATGAAGGAATATACTTCTCAACAAATCCCCATACAGTATGCCAATATTTCTCCGAGCCTATTTGTTCTGCTTCACCATGCCCCGCACTTGGTACAATTAACTTCTCTTTTTCTACCTTTGCAGCATTGTACACTTCATCTAGCATTTCATACGGAACAAATTTATCCGCATCACCATGAATAAACAACATTGGCGTTTTACTCTTCGCAACTTGCTTAACAGCTGACGCCTCATTCAGATCATATCCAGCTCGTAATTTAATTACTGTATTAGCAGCGTTCATTACAGGGAATTTTGGTAAATGAAATAGATCTTTTAACTGATACGTAAATTCCCCCATAACAGATGAATAACCACAATCCTCTATAATGACTTTCACATTGGCCGGCAACTTTTCTCCTGAGGTCATCATGACAGTTGCGCCCCCCATGGAAATACCAAACAAAGCAATTTCTGCTTGTGGATCTTTCTTTAGAATCTCCTGAATCCATACCAGAATATCTTTACGATCATGCCAGCCCATACCAATATAATCACCTTCACTACTTCCATGACCACGAAGATCAGGTGCTACTACACTATAACCTTTTTCATGAAAGTGACGAATATATTTTGTCATCAGTGAGGCTCTGCCATTATATCCATGAACTACAATTGCCCATTTATGATTGGATTCCTGATTACGATATTCATAACCAGCTAATTTCAGATTATCAAAAGAACGTATCGATATTGTATTAGGCTGATGCAGTGATGTGAATTCAGCATTTTTCACTTCATTCGCAGCTAATACTTCCCCTGATACATTTACGCTTCTCTTCAAATGAGGGTTTCCCTTTAAAAAATCTTTTCCTTGCTTTGCATTTAATGCGTAGTTATAAAAATAATTTCCTACTAGCCCATAAATAATAACTAGAAGAAGTAAAACAACTGCAGTAATAATAATCATTTTCTTCATTCTTTACTACCTTTCTATAAAATACATATTCCTTAATGCCCACACCTCAGTATAGCAGACCAAAAAAGTAACTACTCTGCCATACATTTCATTTAGAAGTTTGGTAAGGGGTATGATGTAAGTAGAAATACGCCCATTATTATTACCTATAATTGCTGCCAGGAAGATAAAAACGGCCATGCATATCGCTACTTTTCTTTGTTTTAAAACGTTGCGCGTGGCAGAAAAAAGGCACTGACCGCTACTACGCATGGCCAGTCCCTCTTGACCATTTAAAACCATGCTTTTCTGTCCTTTTTTAGTTATACACAAAAAACCTAAGTCAAATTGACTTAGGTTTTTTGCCTGGCAACGTCCTACTCTCACAGGGACAAAGTCCCAACTACCATCGGCGCTAGAGAGCTTAACTTCCGTGTTCGGTATGGGAACGGGTGTGACCTCTCTGCCATCATTACCAGACTTATGAAGGTATATTCCTTCAAAACTAGATAACATTTGCTTCATATTATTTGATTAAGTCCTCGATCTATTAGTATTCGTCAGCTCCACGTGTCACCACGCTTCCACCTCGAACCTATCAACCTGATCATCTTTCAGGGATCTTACTAGCTTAACGCTATGGGAAATCTCATCTTGAGGGGGGCTTCATGCTTAGATGCTTTCAGCACTTATCCCTTCCGCACATAGCTACCCAGCTATGCCCTTGGCAGAACAACTGGTACACCAGCGGTGCGTCCATCCCGGTCCTCTCGTACTAAGGACAGCTCCTCTCAAATTTCCTACGCCCACGACGGATAGGGACCGAACTGTCTCACGACGTTCTGAACCCAGCTCGCGTACCGCTTTAATGGGCGAACAGCCCAACCCTTGGGACCGACTACAGCCCCAGGATGCGATGAGCCGACATCG
>Ga0102589_1005963_pt1 | contig 10301 bp, 9 predicted proteins | sample AraplaMF_Col_mLB_FD_76858 | JGI IMG/M metagenome (GOLD analysis project Ga0102589, IMG submission 76858) | Arabidopsis root microbial communities from the University of North Carolina, USA - plate scrape MF_Col_mLB | ecosystem: Host-associated > Plants > Roots > Endosphere | place: USA... | reverse complement strand
TGCTTTTGACTATTTATAACTTGGCATTTTCGTAATTTGCGCCACTCCTGAATCAATGGCTGCTTTTGCTACTGCTTCTGCAACACTTGGAACAACTCTTTTATCTAATGGATTTGGAATTACATAACTCGCATGAAGCTCTTCATCCGTAATGATGTTAGCGATTCCATATGCTGCCGCTAATTTCATCTCTTCTGTAATATCAGTCGCTCGCACATCTAACGCACCGCGGAATATTCCTGGGAACGCCAATACATTATTTACTTGATTCGAGTAATCAGAACGTCCAGTTCCTACTACAGCTGCACCAGCTGCTAATGCATCTTCTGGGAATATTTCTGGAATTGGATTCGCCATTGCAAACACAATCGCTTTCCCATTCATCGTCTGTACAAGTTCTTTCGTTAATACGTTAGGAGCAGATACGCCAATGAAAATATCAGCTTGATGAATCGCTTCTTTTAGCGTTCCGCGTACATGTTCGCGATTCGTCCGCTTTGCAACTTCTACTTGTGCTTCGTTCATCCACGCTTCACCTTCACAAACAATACCTTCTAAACTTACTAATGTAATGTGTTTTGCGCCAGCTTTTAATAATAATTTTCCAATTGCAATTCCTGCCGAACCCGCACCGTTAATAACAATTTTCACATTATCCATTTGTTTACTTACGACTTTTAGTGCATTAATAACAGCTGCTAAAACGACAATAGCTGTTCCATGTTGATCATCATGGAATACAGGAATATTCGTTTCTTCTTTTAATCGTTTTTCAATTTCAAAGCAACGTGGCGCTGCAATATCTTCTAAATTGATACCAGAAAATGTAGGCTCTAAATTTTTCACAAGGGTAACGATTTCATCTACATCCGTCGTCCCTAGACATAATGGAAAAGCATCTACATTCGCAAATTTCTTGAATAAAATACTTTTCCCTTCCATAACAGGCATTGCCGCTTTCGGTCCAATGTTCCCTAAACCAAGTACTGCAGTTCCATCTGAGACAACCGCTACCATATTCCCACGTGCTGTATAGTCATAAGCCGTTTCCTCATCTGCTGCAATTGCTTTGCAAGATTCCGCCACGCCTGGTGTATAAGTCAGGCTTAAATCATCCGCTGAATTCACTTCTACTTTACTTGTAATCTCAATTTTCCCTACTAACTCTTTATGCAATAACAATGATCTTTCATTAATTTGATTTTCTAACATACTTATAATCTCCCCTTAATTTGACAAGCTAGCTATACGAATATAGCTAGCTTGTTTTGATCATGAAAACATTTTCAATAAAATTGTCGCTGTTACGACCACTGCCGCTCCGCCTAAACGCGTTGAAATTTGCGCAAAAGGCATTAATTCCATACGATTTGAAGCTGATAGAATCGCGACATCTCCAGTTCCACCTAAACCACTATGACATCCCGTTACAATTGCTGATTCAACAGGATACATTTTCATCACTTTCCCTACAAGAAAACCTGATGCTACCATTGTAAGAACAACTGATGCACACACAGCAACATATCCTACTGAAAGAACTGCTGCTACGTCTTTTAACGGAATGTATAGCAATCCTAAGCCGACCATTAACGGCCATGTTAAATTTTTTGAAATAAATTTATATAAATGGAATGCTCCTTGCTCCATTTTTGCTGGCATTAATTTAAAGTACTTCACAAGTGCTGCTGAGAAAATCATAATAATTGCCCCAGGAATACCGATGAACTTAGAAGCGAATCCTCCAAAGATGAAGAACGTACATGCAATCAATAACCCAGCTCCCATTAATGAGAAATCAATTGGTTTTTCTGTATTTTGCTCTTTTAATAACTCTGCCTGATTATCTGTTTTTACTAATACACCATTCCCACTAAGCTCAGGTCTCTTCTCACCTAAACGCTTCATATAGCCTGCGCTCACAATTGCAAACATATTCCCGATAATAGCTGCAGGAATAAGTTGTGATACAAATGTTGCTGATGGCTCATTTAAAATATCACCGTAAGCTAACGATAATGGTAAAATCCCTTCCCCAATACCACCACTCACAATTGGTACAATGATAAAGAAGAATGTCTGCTTCATTTCAAATCCAAATAGTGAACCTACTAATAGGCCTACTGCTATAGAAGCTAGCGTCCCTACCACTAAAGGAATAAACATGCGAACGAAACCTTGTACTAATACTTTACGGTTCATTCCTAAAATACTTCCAACTACTAAACAAGAAATATATAAATATAAAAAGTTCGATTTTTTCATTAACATAGTTGCAGCTTCCATTGAAGCTGGATTCATCCAGTTAAAAAATACAAGTAACGATGGAACAAATAACGAAAGAATTGCTGGACCACCGATGTTTTTTAGAATTGGAATTCTCATCCCAATGTCACCTAAGAAAATCCCCATGATCATAATAACTGCAAATCCACCAATCATATCTGCTGGCAATTTATTATATACAGATGCCCCATAAATAATAGCAGCCAATACTACATATAACGGTAAAGGTATTACACCGATTTTTACATTCATAATTTTCGAAGCGAACGATTCTCTTTGTACCCCATTCTCCTCAGAAAATGATACCGCTTCCATATCCTTTTGAATCCCCATATGGCACCCCCTTGTTTTCTTAGTTACAATATTAAAACGCTTTCAATAGTAAAAATAGTTTTTGAAAGTTTTGTAACTATTTTTGTAATTAAAAAAAGTATAAGCAACTTATAATAAGTCGCTTATACGTAAAAATCTATTTTATTCCGGTCAATACACTTTAATTTACTCACCGGTCTTCCCACACTTTGATACACCATTTCATTCTCTAATACTCCGACTTCAGTCAAAAACATTACATACTTTCGAATAGAAACTCTCGAAACCCCTACTAATTGCGCCATTTCATCAGTTGTAAATGCTTGTCCATTAAGCGATTCGATTTTCTGCCAAATGAGTTGCAATGTTTGCTTTGTTAATCCTTTCGGAAGCTCTTTATAGTCAAAGGACTCTCTTTTTTCTTTTTGTAAAATTAGTGAATCTAATTCCGATTGACTAATTTTTTGTTGTTCTTTCATGAAAGTAAATTTTTCTCGATACACAGTTAATGCTTCCTTAAAGCGTTCAAATGTAAATGGTTTAATTAGATAGTCTACAACTCCATATTGTAATGCTTTTTTGATACTTCCCATATCATGCACAGCTGAAATCATCATAATATCAATTTCTTTTTCTTGATTTCGAATATACATTAACAGCTCAAATCCAGTCTCCTCAGGCATAAAAATATCAAGTAATATGAAGTCTACTCGTGACTTCTCTAATACTTCTATCGCTTCTTTAACTGAGTTAACTGCATGGACAAGTTCAAACCCTCCCACTTGCTCTAAGTAATGCTTATTTAGCATCGCAACCATCGGATCATCTTCTACAATCAAAACTTTGATCATTTTATCTCTCATCCCTACTTTTAGGTATTTCAATCGTTATTGTCGTTCCCGTTCCTAACACTGAATGAACATGAATCTCACCATTTATTCGCTGTATACTTTCCTTTACAAGATGCAAACCATACCCCCGATTATCACCTTTTGTAGAATAACCTTTTATAAATAATGCATCAATTTCATCTTCTTTTATGCCTTTCCCTGTATCTTGTACTGTAATAATTAATGTATCCCCATATTGTATTCCAACTTCAACCTGTTTCTTCTCACAGTTCGTCACTGCGTCTAATGCATTATTAATTAAATTTCCGACAATAGTGATCAGTTCATGAATGATACGTTCATCATATATTTCTGGTAAATAAGAATCTTCTTTTATAATTAACTTTATATTTTTCTCTCTAGCATAACTAAGTTTACCTAGTAAAAATCCAGCAAATACTGGGCTTTGAATTTTTTTCATAATCCCCCCCATTTCATATTGATGCTCTGATACCATACTACTTACATATTTCTGCAATTCTTCATACTGCTTCATATGTGTTAAACCTAATACGACATGCATTTTATTCATAAATTCATGAGATTGAGCCCGTAATGCTTCCGCATATAGCCTAGTACCAGTTAACTCTTCTGCTAATTTTCTAATTTCTGTTTTATCACGAAATGTTGCAATTGCACCAACTATTTCTCCTTTTACATATAAAGGAACACGATTAGTAACAATCGTAATTCCATAAATATTTTGTTCTTCGTTTAATTGTACCTCTCCTGTTTGTAACACTTCTTTTATACGTGAATTCGGCATATACAATTCAACATCTTTACCGATAAATTCTTCTTTCAGTCCACTTTTCTTAAATATCCGTTTCGCCTCATTATTGATTAAAGTTACTCTCGCCTCTTTATCTACAGCAATAATACCCTCCTTTACAGATTGCAACATCGTATTTCTTTCTTCAAGAATTTTCGCTATCCTGTGCGGCTCAAGACCGAATAAGCTTTTCTTTATATGCCTAGCTAGCAATATTGCTCCTATAATTCCGACTAGTACTCCAACTCCGACACCAATATAAATAATATGTCTACTTTCCTTAACCCTTTCTTTTACATTATCTGCTGAAATACCGACAGCCACCGCTCCAATTTGTTCACCTGTTTCAGAAAATATTGGTACAAATACTCGCATTGAAATACCTAAAGTTCCTTCTGCTAGCGATACATGTTCCTTCCCTTTCAATACAGGTCCTTCATCTCCCCCAATAAAATGATGACCTATTTTTTGAGGGTTTGGATGCGATTTTCTTATTCCATCCATATCCATAACTACAATAAATTGAACACCTGTATTTTTTAATATCCTATTTGTATACGTTTGGATTGCTGAAGTATCTGCTTTCCCAATCAAACCATTAATTACAACTGAATCATTCGCCACAATGTGTGCAATTGTTTTCGCTTTCTCTGCTTGGCTTTCCTCCGTTGTCCGTTCTACATTATGACTAATTAATATATCTGTCACAAGTAAAGAAAAAATTACTACTGTACAAACTAACAATGTAATCGTTTTCCATAAATTCCATAATCTTTTTCGCATTCCTTCAATAGCTCCCCTAGTTATTAAATAGAATAATAAGTAAGGTGGTATCATTTTCACCCTACTTATATTTGCTGTTATTATACTTTAAATGTACTAGTCATTTCTTATAGTTCTTTTCTTCTTCCATCAAATTAACTTATTTTTCTACAGCCGCTGCACTCTTCGTTATTTCAACAACTTAGAAAACAATACATAATAATAACATGTATTATTTTGCTCAATTATGCATTTTTGCATATTTAGTTATTTTTAAAAAGATTAACTTACAAAATAAGAGAACCCCATATAGAAGTTCTCTTGTTTCATATCATTTTCGCTTCTTAAAAACACCTTTCACAAAACTTTCTTTATGATCCGTGTACTTCTTTATCCCGACCGAATGCTTCTTAGCATAATCTAACTTAAAATTTTTGTACTCCACTTTCGCTTCCTCATTGGCATTCAAATAATCTCTGAAGAAGATTAAATTATTCCAAATCCCCTTTTCATACTCTACTAAATGAATATAATGTGTACGTTTTTGAAAAGAAGGATCAGTAAACTTTGCAAAGATAATTTCACCAGGTCGCTCCACCTTTAATCGTAAAAATCCTATAGATTTAAAACCATCTATAATAGATTTCCCTACTGCATTTAAATCATCTACAGCTACTAATATGTCTATAATTGGCTTGGATACCATACCTTCAATAGCCGTACTGCCAATGTGCTCAATACGATTCGCCTCTATATGCATACTTTCTTGTATTTCATGTTTCACTTTAGAAAATTCTTTTTTCCACTCATCTGTATAACTCACTAACTTAATTTCGTCACCCATTATTCCTAGATCCATACCCCTTTTCCCCCTAATTTATTTTGAACTTTTCACATAACTAATCGCTTGGCTCCCCATTTGTACCCACGCCTTTTCAAAATTTTCTCTCGATACACTGATATTCGGGCTTTCGTTAAGTGGATCTTGAATATATACAGACTCCTTATCATATCCAACAAGAACAACACAATGTTCATTATAAGTAATAGAAACATCTCCACCATTTGTTTCCCATATAATGAATTCATCCTCATCTAGCGGTGCATATGTTGCATTCGTAATCATTACTACCGGTTGCCCATTACTTACACTCTTATAAAGTTCTTCAATACTCTTCCCTGTTAAGTCCACAGCTTCATTCGGTAAATATTTTTTCGCTAATTGAAAAAGTGGTCCATGATATACACCATATCCCGATTCAGAAAACGTATAAATGTTCCCCACAAATCCTTCATTCGGATTTCCTCTTACACCATCGTCTAAAAAATTTACCTTTTTGATGTCACTCGCTAATTTCATCTTATCTACAGAAACACCCGCATATTGTAACATCATCGCTAAACTTGTTACTTCGCAGCCTCTATCTAACTCTGGTAATTGTTGAATTAAAGGCACATTTGATAACATGACTTTTTCATCGTTATTACTAAACTCTGTTCGTTTTTGACTTTGTATACTTGAAAATAGTAACCCCTTTACTTTCTCCACATACTTTGTAATTCCATTTGTATATGCACCCCATATCCCTATACAAAGTACGGTCATACATATATACCACTTCCATTTTCGTATCACCCTCACGCCCTTTTTAATTCGTTAAATACGAATAAAACGCATCAGCATCTGTTTGAACCATAGGAACAAACTTAAGCTCTTTTCCCTTTTCAGGTTGTTCAAGATTTATCTTCTCCGCCAAATCTTGAATATTCAAATTCGCTCTATCCATATCCAGCTCATCTGCTATTTCTATTACCTTTTGCTCATTGATTTCTCTTAATACTTGATATATATCTTTGCCATATAAATCAATATGATATTTTTTTGCTTCTTCCTGCACTTTTTGTTCGTACACTTCTTGCGCTAACTCTTCCATCTCTTTTCCTTGTTGAGCAATACCTAGCTTTTCTGCCTCTTCTCTAACTTTCGTTCCATAGATTTCTTCCTCAATTTCTTCTACTTCTTTTCCTTCAATTGAAACACCAAGCTTTTCTGCTTCATTATTAATTTTAATCTTATTAATTTGATCAATTAAACTTACAATCGACGTATTCTCTATAGATATTCCTAGTTTTAACGCTTCTTGCCTCACTTTTGTTTCATAAATTTCTTCTGAAAGAATTCCAACATCTTTTCCTTCTACCGAGATACCTAATTTTTCTGCTTCTCTTCCTACTTCCGTTTCATGAATTTCCTTTTCTAACGTAATTTGTTCTTTCCCATCCGTTTCAATTCCTAATTTTTCCGCTTTTTCTTCTGTATGCATTGCATGTATTTTCCCATCATTTAATTGTTCTTTACTACGCTGCGTGTAATCGATCTTTCCTTTTGGTGTTCCAGAAGGAGAGGCCCCCCCTAATATACTTACACTCATTACTCCAATAGTGAATACCGTCATCATTTTCTTTTTCAAGACTTCTTCCTCCCTCTCACACTTTCTTTTTCCAGCTTTCCCATAATTTTTTTAATACTATACATCAACTTCATCACCGTTAAAAATAACAGTATGATTCATCTAATTCATCCAAAAATATCTACTCCAACATCTCTTTCTATTACAAGTTTCCATGATGTAATACATGATACAAGTTGTTTCTTAACTTTCCCTTAAAAAAAGACGACCTTGTAAAAACAAGGTCGTCTTCTCACTTATAATCTTTGATTTTTTGGGAAAATCACTTCAAAACAAGTTCCTTCTCCCCATTTGCTCTCTACCGATATTTTTCCATAATGCTTTTCTACAATCCAATTAGCGATTGAAAGACCTAACCCCGCTCCTTCTGATGGACTTCTTGCTTTATCTCCTTGATAAAAACGATCAAATAACTTTGGAATATCCACTTCTTTAACTCCTATCCCGTTATCCTTCACTTGTATGCGAATCGAACTACTCGTTTGTATACAAGTAATTTGAATATGTCCACCTTCATTCGTATACTTCATTGCATTATCTAGCAATATGACCATCAATTGATGAATTCTCTCTCTATCTCCAATAAACGATATATCACGTTCTACTTTTAATATCATCTCTTTTTCTTGATAAGAAGCAATCTCTTTATATGGATCTACTATTTCTTCTAACAATTTATCCACTTCAAATATTTTCTTATCCATCTCGATTTGATTAGAATCCGAACGTGCTAACAATAATAAATTGCTAACTAGTTTTGATAGCCGTCTACATTCCTTTGAAATTGTAGAAATATCCATCGCCTTTTCTTCTATCGTTGCAGATGGTGACTGGAATAACACATCTGTTTTTGATTGAATAACCGCAAGTGGTGTTCTTAATTCATGCGATGCATCCGAAACGAACTGCTGCTGTTTCTCCCATGAATTTTGAATCGGTATGAGTGCTCTACCCGCTAGGAAAAAGCCGATTCCTATTGCACATAGACTTCCTATGCTGCAACCTATAACGAGAATTAAAAATAAAGTATTTATCATTTCTTTTTCGGCTGTTGTATCGCGTACGATTTGCACAATTTGTCCATCATCCTGAAACGCTAATGTTCTGAAATAATGCCCCTTTACTTCTATATCCTGAAGAACTCCTAATTTCTTTGGCGCAAAAGCTGGAATATTCTCTGTAAAAATAGAGAAAAATCTAGGGTTTTTCTCATCCATTGAGATTGTATTTCCCTTCCAGAACAACTTCATGACTCTCGGATCCCCAATTTGAATATTTTTCATGCCTCCCTTTGGAGGATTCTTAGATTTAACCCCATCTTTATATTCAATTATTTTTTCAAATGATTTATCTACTGCACCATAAATTCGATTATATGTGTATAAATAAATTATACTGCCTAATACCCCAATTAATACGATGAAAACTAATGAATTTACTATAGTCAAACGAATGCGTGTTTTTTGAAACATACTTCCCTTTTTCATTGTTCTTTTAATATATATCCAATACCACGAACAGTTTGAATATCTTTCTGATAACCGAATGGTTCTAATTTTTTACGTAAATGATGAACATACACTTCTACTATGGCTACTGTTGTATCCGAATCAAATCCCCAAACACGATCAAAAATTTGTTCACGCATTAAAATCTTACCGCTATTTTGAATGAGGTACTCTAGAAGTTCATACTGTTTTAAAGTCAGCTTAATTGCTTGTCCATCTACTTGTGCATCTTTATCTTTTCCAAACAGTTCGATCCCTTTATAACGAATTGTCTGCTTTGTTGTTAAACTACCACTTCGTCGTAATAAAGCACGAATTCTCGCTTTTAATTCCGGCGCTTGAAATGGCTTAACGAGATAATCATCTCCGCCAAAATCTAACCCTTTTACTCGATCCTCCAAAGAATCTTTTGCTGTTAAAAATAAAACTGGCGTTTCAATCTTCTCATCTCGTATTTTTTGAATAACTTCAAATCCATCCATTTCTGGCATCATGACATCAAGTAGTATTGCATCATATATATTTTGTAATGCCAAAAACAAGCCATCTTCCCCATTGATTGCCGTGTCCACTTCAAATTCATCACGTAAAATTTGTACGATAGACTCCAATAAAGCAGCATTATCTTCTACTACAAGTAAGCGCATATTCTCACCTTCCACCATATAGTTCAATTCTATTTATAATTACATTTTAACGTTTTTCTCGATATAAAATTTGGAAGATTTATTATAAAAGCTCTCCCTTAAATTTTGCTTAATAAAAAATTGAAAGAAATAAGATTTCCCTTATCCCTTTCAATTTTTTACTACATACACCTTTTTACTCGGCAATTCTAAACAATTTAACTGACCACCATAAACTGCACCGCCATCAATTCCTATAATACGATTACTGCCAAAATATACTCCACAATTCTCACTACCATGAAGCGTTTTTGTTTCCGTATGACCAAATACAACAAACTTTTTGCCACTATATCCACTATGAAACTCATTACGGATCCACATTAACGTGTATGGTTCAGATTCAGAAACTTGTTTCATTGGCTCAACACCAGCATGTACAAAGATATACTCTTCTGTTTCAATGTAATGATCTAATCCTTGGATAAACGTTACATGTTCCTCTAATATATGAGATTGTAAAATCGGTTTTTGGAAGTTTTCCTCCTTAACCGCAATGTCTTCTTCTACAAATCCATAGCTATATAACGTTTTATCTCCACCATTCCTTTTTACCCAATGGTTCCATGAACGTTCCTCATCTGTCGTTAACGCCTTAATCATCATATCTTCAT
>Ga0102589_1005962_pt1 | contig 10303 bp, 11 predicted proteins | sample AraplaMF_Col_mLB_FD_76858 | JGI IMG/M metagenome (GOLD analysis project Ga0102589, IMG submission 76858) | Arabidopsis root microbial communities from the University of North Carolina, USA - plate scrape MF_Col_mLB | ecosystem: Host-associated > Plants > Roots > Endosphere | place: USA... | reverse complement strand
AGATATTATACGTAGTGAACCGGATGGAATAAAAGAAAATAACTTAGATAATTTACCTTCATTTTAAACGGGTAAACCTCAAGAAGAGAATGTTCATTACGATATTCTCTTCTTTGTTTTGCGAAGTTTTCCTAGCAAATAGACGATTCATTTTTAAAGTGCGATCATACTTTTAAAGAGCGCTCTAAATTTCTCTTTATCTTCTGCTGTAAATGGTTTAGGTCCTTTTGTACGCTTACCACTTTTTCGAACCATTGCACTTAAATATCGTGTTTGTAACAATTGTTCAATGTTATCATTCGTATACTTATAGCCTTTATGGTGTAGTACGATACAGCCTTTTGCTAAAGCGAGCGAAGCAAGACCGTAATCTTGTGTTACGATTAAATCTTCTTTTTTTGCTAACTGCATAATTCGGTAATCAGCAGCATCTGCTCCGGAATCAACATATATTGTTTCCACACCTTTTGGTTGCTGAGCATTAGAATAATGAGAAAAGCTAGTAACGAGTGTAACAGGGATTTCTGCATTCGTAGCTTCAAAGATAATCACATCTTTTACAGGACAAGCATCTGCATCAACGTAAATTTTCATTTTTATCACTCCTATAACTAGGTTCGTGTTGATGATAATGGTAGATTTTTCTTTTGTCAAACGAGAAAGCTTTATCTCACGTTATTTTCACAAACCAAAATAGCCTCCCGCAAACGAGAAATACCTTCCTCAATTTGATTAATATTCACTTTTCCATAAGATAAACGTATATAACCATCTTTTGCGCCGAAAATACTACCTGGCATAAAAGCAATTTCTTGTTTTAAACTTTGCATAATAAGTTGTTTTTCGTTTATCGGTTCTTTTAATTTTCCCCATATGTATATTCCACCGGTCGGATTTGAAAAAGAGATTTTATCATGAAGTTGCTCGTTTAGAGCGTGGACGATAACGTCTCTTTTTTCTGCTAGTTGTTTTCGTAACGGTACGATATGCGACTGAAATGGTACAGTTTCAAAAAATTGTTGCATAAGCCACTGTGGGAAAATGCTCATACCTAATTCCATTTGGTGCCTTGCGTCGGATAACCTTTCTACTACAGACTGCGGGGCAACGAGCCAACCAACTCGTAAGCCTGGTGCAATCATTTTTGATAAAGAATGTACATAAATGACAGTTCCATTTTCATCAATTGATTTCAAAGTAGGGCAAGGTTGTTTCTTTTCTAGCGTAAGCAAACTAGACGGATCATCTTCCACAATCGCAATTCGTAAGTCTGCACAAAGTGATAATAGTTTTTTTCTACGGTTTGGATGAAGCATCGTCCCCGTAGGGTTTTGGAAATTTGGATTTAAAAAAATCATTTTAATGCGGTGCTTTCTATATAACTCCTGTACATCATCTGGGTTAATGCCGTGTTCATCAACAGGTAATGGGAAAATACGAATACCTGCTGATTGGAATAGAGGCAGGGAATAACAGTGTGAAGGACTTTCGAAAGCAACAGCATCACCTGGATTTAACAAACATTGCACGATAAGGTGAAGTGCTTGCTGTGCGCCAGATGTAATCATAATGGATTGTTCAGTCGCCTCAACTTTTAAATATTCCTTCATATATTTTACGACCGCTTGTCTTAGCGGGAGATAGCCTTGCGGATGATCGTAACTTAATGAATGCGTTAACGGTTGTTCACGTAAAATCGCTTGTAGTTGATTATGAGGATAAAGATTACAACCGAGTTCTCCATTAGCAAAATCTATAATATTTTCATTTTGTTGTACTTCTGCCCGAATATGGCGAAGTAACGGTAAGTTTGGTAAGAACGTACCACCTTCTACGAAATTTCTCCAGTTCGGCGTTAATGTTGGAGAAACACCCCACATATGTGTACTCACGCGTGTTCCTTTACCAGTCGTACTCTCTACAATTCCCATGGCACGTAGTTCATTATAAGCAGTCGTTACTGTACTTCGGTTTACATTTAACTGTGTAGCTAATTTTCGTTCGGAAGGGAGGAAGCTACCTGGAGGAAGTTCCCCATATGTAATACGTTTTTCAATAAAGTCAACAACTTGCTGATAAATAGGGATTTTACTGTCGTTATCTAGTTTCCATTCCATAAAAAACGCCTCCGTATCTCTTATATACATCAAGTATAGCAAATTGGCTGGGTAAAAAAACAGCCAATTGGACGGTGTTATATCCAGCCAATTTTACTATGCTAAATAGGGAAGGGGAGATTCGGATGAAACGATGGCAAATGGAATGGCTCCTAGTATCAGTTGCATTAGTATGGGGAGCAAATTATACAATAGGAAAGTATGGAGTGGCATTTATGTCATCCATTCAATTTAATAGTTTACGATTTTTAGTAGCATCACCGGTATTATTACTTATCACTTTTATGATGGAACGCTCATTACGTATTGAAAGAAAAGATTGGTTACGATTAGTAGCAGTCGGTATCGTTGGTACAACAATGTATCAAACGATGTTTATGCTATCTGTGAAATATACTTCAGCAACAAACGCCTCATTATTAATTGCAATGTCACCTATTTTTACAGGGATATTAGCAGTATTGCACAAACAAGAACGTTTTTCGATGAAAGTACAAATTGGTTCAATAGTGGCCTTTGTTGGTGCAGCATTCGTTTTATTAACAGGGCATACAGGAGGAGCTACTTACGAATATGCGTGGCTCGGAAACATAATTGGATTAGTCGCAGCGATTGCGTGGGGATGGTACCCAATATTAGCGCAACCTCTTATAACAAAATATTCCGCAATGAGAGTCACATCTTGGTCAACTTTAATTGGAATTGTACCTCTCGTTGTATATTGTTTATTCAACGTAAATACATTAACGTGGCCAGTAGACATGCCAAGCTGGGGGTCTCTAGCATATTCAATCGTCTTCGCGACAATCTTCGGACTTGCAATGTGGTATGTCGGTATTAGTAAAATAGGCTCAACGAAAGTAATGGTTTATATGTATCTTGTACCATTGTTCGCAGTTATCTTCGCGGCAGTAACTATCGGAGAGCAAATCAACATGATGCAACTCGTTGGTGGACTTATAATCTTTATCGGCTTATATGTTGTAAAAAAGGGTGAAATTCAAAAGCAAGCTCTCAATTTGAAAAAAGTAAGTTAACAATAAAAAGGATCTCTTTCATATAGAAGGAGATCCTTTTGGTTTTTGTAATAAAAGCGCTTGTTCAACAGCCCATTTTTGATGATCATGAATGAGAAGCTCTACAGCAAGTAAAGGAGACATCCACCGCAAAACATGATCTTCCTCACAGTTTTCAGTTTGTGTCTGCACCATGTTCGCAATATAAAAGAACCCATCGTTTAAATAATATGTATCTTCTTTTTCCGCATAAAAATATCGCATTGCATTACCGATATATTGATTAATTTCAATTGCCCATCCTAATTCCTCTAGTAGTTCACGATGTAAGCATTCATCTTTTGTTTCGGTACCTTCCATACCGCCACCAGGTAAAAAATAACGGTCTCCTTTTTGGATAATAGCAATGTTTGAAGAAGTTGAGTTAAAAATAATTGCATAACAACTAGGTCGTAATACATATTGCTCAGTAGGCTTTTTATAACCAAAAATAAGTTTAGATATCATAAAACACGTCACCTCTCTATAAAATACACAAAAGGAATAATAAGGTAAAAATAGAATTGTATAAGTATAATCTTACGAGATTGGAGTGATAACAAAATGATAAATCGAAAGTGTTCGCGCTGTAAAGAAATTACAGGTACATTGCACGGTGGTAAAAAAATTAAGGAAGAATTTCTATGTGAGGACTGTTTGCAAAAAGGAATTGCAAGCGGGGAAATCGAATTATCACAAGTGGAGCAAGAACAAACTTCGTATCTTTCTATAAAAATATTAAAAATAATGAGTGTGATTTATTTAATAGCATCTATTTTAATGGCTTTTTCAACCGGTCCATTTATACATAATATAGGATTTGATGAAATGTCCATTTCAGGCCCAGAATTAGGTTTAATAAGTATTGTTATGCTAGGTTCTTTATTCCAGTCTGTTCTTGTATTTTGCGGGATATGGGTATTCATCCTTTTAGTAGAAACAGTCATTAAAATTTATGAAAAAATGAAGTGAGTGAGAGGGAGAAACATATGCGAGTAAGAAACATCCAAGGGGAAGATTATGAAAAGATTCATTCCGTATTAAATGAATGGTGGGGCGGGAGAGATATGGCTAGTATGTTGCCGAAATTGTTCTTCGTCCATTTTCAGGAAACGAGTTTTATCATTGAAGAAGAGGGAGGAACGTTAGGTTTCTTATGCGGATTCTTCTCACAAACGCATAAAGAGGAAGCGTACGTTCATTTTATTGGAGTAAATCCGAAGTATAGAAGAAGAGGAATCGCATCGACATTGTATTCTTATTTCTTCGATGTAGCTCGTGCAAACAATCGTAAAGTTATAAAAGCAATCACGTCACCGGTTAATAAAAAATCGATACAGTTTCATAGGGAGATTGGCTTTCAAATTGAAGCTGGGGATGATGAGATAGAGGGTGTATCGGTACATACAAATTATGATGGGAACGGCGGGAGTAGAGTTTTATTTTTGAAACATGTGTAAAAGTAGGCTAGCACAAAGTTAGCCTTTTTGTTGTGAGGAGCTAAAAGTATGGAGAGTAAACAAAGTAGAAATGAATACTTACGACGCATTTATAAAGTGCAAGATTATATAGAATCAAACATAAATGATTCACTTTCAATTGAAGAGCTAGCTGATATAGCAGGATTTTCAAAGTATCATTTTCATCGGATTTTTAAGGGGATAGTAAACGAGTCATTATCACGGTATGTAAACCGATTGAAGTTAGAAAGGGCAACACATCTACTTACATATCGGACAGATATGACGATTACAGATATTGCATATCACTTCGGATTCACAGATTCAGCAGTTTTCTCCCGAACATTTAAAAATTATTACGGTGTAAGTCCGTCTCAATATCGAAACGACAATAGCAAGAATTGCAAAGACGTAAGGGGAATTCCTCAATACAATGAATGTAAGAAGGTTCGAGGAAATGTTGAAATTGTAACAGCAGACAATATAAACGTCGCATACATAAGACATATCGGTACATATGAAGAGTTAACTATAGCTTTTCCGAAAATGATAGAGAAATTATTTCATTACGCAGCTAAGCAAAACTATCATGTATTTGAGGATACGAAAGTATTAACCATTTACCACGATCATCATGAATTTACTGAGGACTATCATTTAAGAACAAGTCTATGTGTAACAATTTCAGATGAATCCACAGTAGAAACGAACGACATTGGAATAATGGTAATACCTTCTGGAAAGTATGCAGTAGGACTTTTTGAAATATGCCAAGATGAATATAAAGGAGCATGGGATTTCTTATACGGTGAGTGGCTTCCAAATAGCGGATATAAACCGAGAGACTCGTATCCTTTTGAAGTATATAGAAATGATCCAAAGCAGCACCCGGAAAATAAACATATAGTTGATATATATGTACCGATTGAACCTTTTTAATTATAGGTTAAAGGGGAAGGAATAATGAAAACTGCTGAAAAGTTAGATCAAATTATACAAGAAGAATATAAAAATATGAATGGTATGTTAGTAGTGCGGAAAGGTAATGTTATTTTTGAAAGATATTATAACGGTCACGGTCTAGATGATGCATTTCATATAGCGTCAGTCACAAAAACGATAATCTCTGCGCTAATTGGAATATGTATAGATAAGGGCTATATAAAAAGTGTTGATCAAAAAGTAATAGAGTTTTTCCCTGAATATAAAGTAAAGTCATCTGAAGTAACAGTGCGACACCTACTTACAATGACAGCTCCATACCCTTTTATAGACTGGCAGGAACCGTTAGAAGAACTATGTACACAACAAGATTGGATACAATATACGTTAAATAGGATAGGAAACGGCGGAGAAATTGGATCTTTTAAATATTCATCTGCAGGAGCTCATATACTATCAGCGATCATAACGAACGCAACAGGAAAAAATGCGCGTGAATTTGCGAATGAATACTTATTTCAGCCACTGGGCATGAGAGAAATTCCAAACTATAATATGAAAGCATTTGGATTTGATGACTTATTCGGAAAAGATGTGAAAGGATGGGTTCACGATCCAAATGGTATTTCGACGGGCGGCTGGGGACTAACGTTAACGGTTCGGGATATGGCTAAGTTTGGACAGATGTATTTGAATGAAGGTATTCATAATGGAAAACAAATACTATCAAAATCATGGATAAAAGAATCGACAGAAATGAACCCAAATCAATATGGTTACTTATGGTGGTTACGAGAAGAAGATGGAATCTTTTCATACTGTGCAATGGGTGATGGGGGGAATATGATTTGTTGTATTCCAGAGAAGGAATTGGTGGTGGTGATGGCTTCTGAAGTTGTGCCAGAAGCAAAGGATAGATGGAGATTAATCAAAGAGTATATACTTTTAAAAGAGTAATGGTGAACTTGTAGAAAAATTTAAACGCTCCCCGTAACTTTCCTCAATAAAAAATCGTTAAACATTAGGAAGGGTTATTAATCACGAATGGGGGAGAACCATGAAAATTCTAATTCTAGGCGGTACACGATTTTTAGGAAGAGCATTTGTAGATGAGGCTTTACAGAGAGGGCATGAAGTTACATTATTTAATCGTGGAACAAACCGGGAGATTTTTCTAGAAGTGGAGCAGCTTATCGGTGACAGAAATGGTGATGTATCAAGTTTAGAAAATCGAACGTGGGATGTTGTCATAGACACATGTGGATTTTCTCCACATCATATTAGAAATGTTGGAGAAGTACTTAAAGATAATATTGAACACTATATATTCATCTCAAGCCTTTCCGTATATAAAGATTGGATTCCGCATGACATAAAAGAAGACTATATATTACAACCTGAACCGACGGAAGAACAAATAAAGGCTGTAGAGAATGGTGAAATATCTCCTTATGAGCATTATGGTCCGCTGAAAGTATTATGCGAAAAAGAAGCAGAGAAGTATTGGCCGGGGCGTGTGTTACATGTAAGAGCAGGACTTCTTTCAGGAATGTTTGATTATACAGATCGACTTCCATACTGGATTCAGCGTGTAGCAAAAGGAGGTAACGTGTTAGTTCCAGGAAGAAAAAATCGTCCAGTGCAGATAGTTGATATAAAAGATGTCGCGAGATTTGGACTCAACATGGCAGAAAATAATAAAGCAGGTACATTCAATATAACAGGTCCGAATGATGAATTGACGATGGAAGAGCTATTAAATACGTGTAAAAAGGTTACGAATAGCGATGCTGAATTTGTTTGGGTAGACGAATCATTTATGAGTGAACATAATGTGCAGCCTTGGACAGAAATGCCATTATGGCTTCCGGAAACTTTTCCATTAGAAGGGGAAAAGAAGCCGTGGAGAGGTGGATTTTCTATTAGTATTAAAAGTGCGGTTAATGAAGGGCTTACTTTTAGAAGAATAGAAGAGACAGTTACAGATGTGTATGAGTGGATGGAGAGTACGGAAGAATGGGAATTAAAAGCAGGTATTTCAGGCGAGAGGGAGAAGGAATTGTTAGAAAGATGGTATCAATAAATTTAGCGGAGTTCTTTGAATATGCTTGATTTCACATAAGGAGGAAAAGGTGATGTGGAAAGACACCATTCACAGTATCTCATCAAATTTAAGCTTGAAAAACCCAGCTACGAAGGATGAACTTACTGATATACAAAAATGTTTACATGTGGAGTTACCGAATGATTTATATCAATTATTACAGGAAACAAACGGTATAAAAGGTGAATACGGTGACTTTATATGGTCTGCCTCAAAAATTAAAACTGAAAATATGAGTATGAGAAATATAGTTGATTTTAAGGATTTATACATGCCTTTTGACTGTTTATTATTTTTTGCTGATGGGGGAAATGGTGATTTGTTTGGCTATTCTATTTTGAATGGAAAAGTACAAAGAGATGACATATATGTATGGAACCATGAAAATGATAGTAGAACGTGGGTTGCTCCTTCTTTAAAGACTTTTATGGAGTGGTGGGAGAGTGGAAAGATGATAATTTAAATATAGTATCAAAAAAAGTGCCTTGTTACTAAAGAAACAAGGCACTTTTTCACGAATAATTAATCTACCACTCAATCGGTTCTTCTCCGTACATCTCCCATAGCTTAGGAAACATCTTTTTTAAACCTTCTTCATCATCTTCATTCCAGTCAAATTCAAAATCTACATCGTCGAATTCTTCATTAGATAAGACATGGTAAAGTGTAAAGTAAGTATCATCTTCGTCACCAGTTTTTTCTGCATATACAGTGAAACCGAAATATAAAGAAAGTTCTTCTATTTCTGGGACGTCATACTCACTCAAATTTTCTAATACAGGAATTAATCGTTCTGGATCTTCAATACAAGCTTCGTATGTCTCTTTTCCTTGATATAATAACCATCCGCGGAAGTAATCGAAAGTATCATCTGAACAACCACCCATAATAATATAGGCTGCTGCCCATAAACGGGAGGTATAGGAATCTTTCAAAAGACGATGCATATGCGTATCAAAAGCTACAATTTCATGTACTGTACGTTTAGCAAGGTGGGAAGTAAGCCATTCTATTTGTTCTTCTTGGTCTTCACCTTTCGTTTTTGCACGATTAAGTAGTTCCCAAAATTCTTCTTCTGTTATCGTTTTTTCTTTTATGTAATCTTCCCCAGGCAACGGGTCTGTATATCCCTTTTTACGTTTGGAAGCAATTAGTTTGTTAGCTTCTTTCATACATTCTTCTTCTGTTTCAAACTCTTTCGCTTTCACACTGCCAGCTGTGCCGATTTTTCCGTAAAACACAACATAGTCTTTTTCTTTCACAACGATTTTCCAAAACTTATTTGATTTCTCAGTTTGCTGGATTAATAACGTTTCCATCCGTACCCCCATAATGTTTTCTAGTGTGCAATATGATTGTAACATATGTATATACACTTGTAACGATGAAAAGTAATGGTTCAGAAAATTAGGAAATGATTGAATGAAGTGAATAAATTTAGTAACCTTATTTGTACAGCAATTACATAATTGTTTTGTAATAATTCAATATTTGTATAAGGGGGGCGTTAAGATTGGATCTTACGTTTAAAGTAGAGGAAACATGTTTTAATTACCGCGTCGGAGCAATTTGTAAACTGGATAATAAAATACTTATTCTTCAAAACAAAGGGGAACATTATTGGTATGTACCAGGCGGAAGAGTGAAAATGCTAGAAAATAGTGAGGATGCGTTACAACGAGAACTTGCAGAAGAACTAGGTGTTCCTATTAAAGGGAAGAGATTAATATGGTCAGTAGAAAATTTCTTTACACTTTCTGAGCGAAAGTTTCATGAAATTAGTTTTTATTATGAAGTAGAGCTACATGAGTTACCTGCGAGTGGAGCGGATCAATATATTTTGGAAGAAGAGGGTAGAACGTATTTGTTTAGATGGGTGCCAGTAGAAGAACTGCATACATATAACTTACAGCCTGCATTTATAAAAGAGAAAGTAAAGGATGTATCAGTTCACACAGAACATATCGTATTACAAAAGTAAATGTATTCGGAGGGGAAAATGGTGAAGGGAACTAAAAAAGAGGTACATATAAATGACAAAGTAATTTATTACACATATATCGAAAAAGGCTCTAGTACCGTTTGCTTTATGTTTTCAGGTTCAGGATACAATTATGATAAGCCGTTATTTTATTACGCAACGATGTTAATGCTTGAACATAAAATAGATGTTGTACATATTCATTATTCTTATGATGGACAATTAATGAATAAACCAATGGAAGAAGTAACGAAAGTAATGATGGATGATATTAATCCTGTAATAAATGAAGTATTAAAAGATGAGCAATACAACGAGACTATGTTTTTAGGGAAGTCACTCGGAACAATTCCGATTGCAAATGATTTAATGAAGAGAGAAGAATTCGCGCAGTCAAAAATGATACTACTTACACCTTTACTGACGTTTGATACAATTTTTGATTCTATCTTACATAGTCGACACGAAGGGTTTTTAGTTATTGGGGATAAAGATCACCAATACAATGCAGATCAAATTGATCAGTTATATAAAACGAATTTACAGATTGAAGTTGTCAAAAATGCAAATCATTCTGTAAATGTTGGGGGATATGAAACGGAAAATTCAATTGAGGCTATAGCGAAAATAATAGGAAAACTTAA
>Ga0102589_1005961_pt1 | contig 10304 bp, 9 predicted proteins | sample AraplaMF_Col_mLB_FD_76858 | JGI IMG/M metagenome (GOLD analysis project Ga0102589, IMG submission 76858) | Arabidopsis root microbial communities from the University of North Carolina, USA - plate scrape MF_Col_mLB | ecosystem: Host-associated > Plants > Roots > Endosphere | place: USA... | reverse complement strand
TGTTTTTGTTATTGCAAATGGATAACGTTGAGTTGACAGGTGTATCCGTTATTCCAGCGGATTGCTACTTAGAACCAGCGATGTTTGCAAGCCGTAAAATCATTGATCGCTTCGGAACAGGCGGGCTGGATGTAGCCGCGTCTAATTCGCGTGGGAAAAATCCTTTCCCGAAAGACTGGCGCATGCATGCATTCTATGTGGATGCTCTGCCGCTCTTGAATGAATCTGGCAAGGTCGTAACTCCGGTTGCGGACAAGCCGGCACATGAACACATTATTGATACGCTGCGTGCAACGGAAGGCAAGACGACCTTGTTATTCACAGGTCCGCTGACTGATCTTGCTCGCGCATTAGATATGGATCCAACAATTGAAGAGAAGGTAGAACGCCTTGTATGGATGGGCGGTACATTCCGCGAAGCGGGCAATGTGCATGAGCCTGAGCATGACGGAACAGCAGAATGGAACGTATTCTGGGATCCGGATGCTGCTGCTCGCGTGTGGGAGAGCGGAATCGAGATTGATCTCGTAGCGCTGGAAAGCACGAACCAAGTACCGCTTACACTGGATGTTCGTGAACGCTGGGCTGCAGAGCGCAAGCATATCGGGGTGGATTTCCTCGGTCAATGCTACGCAATGGTGCCGCCGCTCGTTCATTTCTCTACGAACTCGACTTACTATCTGTGGGATGTATTAACGACTGCCTTCGTTGGCAAGAGCGATCTTGTGAAGGTACAGACGGTGAACAGCAAGGTAATTACCGAAGGTGCTAGCCAAGGCCGTACGGTAGAAACGGCAGACGGTCGTCCGGTACAGGTCGTATACGATGTAGACCGCGATGCATTCTTCGATTACATGACAGACCTAGCGAAAAAAGCAACAGAGAAGAGGGAGTCATAATGTCAGAGAAGAAACGCGTCATTATTGATACCGACACAGCAGGTGACGATACAATCGCGATCTTAACGGCCCTTCACTATTTCCAAGTCGAAGGCATTATGATTACAGGCGGTAATGTGCAGTTCGATCAACAGGTGGAAAATGCATTGTATACGGTTCAGGTTGCAGGACATAGCGGCAAGGTTCCGGTGTACAAAGGATATGAAGGTCCAATTATGGGACTGGGACACAAAGAGCATCGCACTGTAGAGGATGTACACGGCAAGGACGGGATGGGCGATTCCTTTTTCGAAAAGGCGATTCAATCCCCTGCAACTGGACATGCGGTTGATTTCTTAATTGACACGGTGCATAACAATCCTGGGGAAATCCATCTGCTGGCGATTGCGCCGCTGACGAATATTGCGATGGCCATCAAGAAGGATCCGACGATTATACCGTTAATCCCGCATTTGTATATTATGGGCGGCACGAACAATGCGCTCGGCAACATTACACCGACGGCAGAGTACAACTTCTACGTTGACCCGGAAGCGGCTAAGATCGTGCTTCACTCAGGCATTCCAATCACGATGGTTGGCTGGGAAATGTGTACGCAATATTCCATCATGGATGACAACGACCATGCGGAAATCGAGCAGCTCGGCACAAAGGGTGCGAAATTCTTCAAGGACGTGAACAAGGTCGTCATGCGCTTCAACAAGACCGTTCACCGTCTGAATGGTACAACGCATCCAGATACATTGCTGGCAGCAGTTGCGGCAAATGAGTCGATTATGACGAACTCTCATCTCTATCATGTTGATGTAGAAACGGTGGGCGAGTTGACAAGAGGCTACAGCCTCGTCGACATCAACAATCGATTGGAGCGCACGCGCAATGTTCGCGTATGTGAAGCAGTCGATCGCGATGCGTTTAAGGGAATGCTATTTGATGTATTAAAATCCATAAACTAGCACAAAATATTCGAATTCATACGAATGAAATTGAAGAGGTCTATCCGACCCTTTCGTATTACAATCTTGGCCATAGACTCGATGAAGAAAGGATCTGTATATGCAATACATTTGGGGGCTTCTAGGCATTTTAGGCATTCTCGTTATAGCGCTGGCATTATCTAAAAATCGCAAAGCGATTAATCCGAGAACGGTCATTGGCGCGTTCGCGATTCAATTCATCTTTGCGTTAATCGTACTGAAGTGGGAATTCGGCAAGACGATGCTGAACTACTTATCCAAAGTTGTACAGAGCATCATTGATTCCACGAATGCGGGGATTCAGTTCTTGTTCGGCGGGATACTCGGGGCAGAGAAGGCGGGCTTTACGTTCGCACTGCAGGTGCTGCCGATCATTATTTTCTTCTGTTCCTTAATCGCAGTTCTGTATTACCTCGGCATTATGCAGTGGGCAACAAGAATCATTGGCGGATTTCTATCTAAAGTGCTCAAGACGAGCGAAACGGAATCCATGTCAGCGGCAGCGAATATTTTCCTCGGTCCAACCGAAGCGCCGCTTGTTGTTAAGCCTTATATCGAGAAAATGACCAAGTCGGAGCTGTTCGCGATTATGGTCGGCGGGCTGGCGTGCGTGTCTGGTTCCGTACTGGGCGGATATGCGATGCTTGGCGTACCGATTGAATACTTGCTTGCAGCAGCATTCATGGGGGCACCAGGCGGCTTGTTGATGGCCAAGATCATGATGCCGGAAACTGATCACCATCTTCGAGTGGAAAAGGTTCAGATGGTCAAGGATACGGAGTCCCGTAATGTGATCGACGCTGCTGCTCGCGGTGCCTCGGACGGTCTGAAAATTGCTGCCGGGGTAGGAGCGATGCTTCTGGCGTTCATCTCGCTCATTTTCCTAGTGAACATGATCATCGGCTGGGTTGGCGGCGTGTTCGGCATTGAAGCATTGACGCTCGAGCAAATTCTCGGCTACCTGTTCGCACCGATTGCCTTCTTGATTGGTGTTCCATGGAGCGAAGCGCTGCAAGCAGGTTCCTTCATCGGGCAGAAGTTCGTCTTGAACGAATTCGTCGCGTACACTTCGTTCGCGCCTGAGATTGCAAGCTTGTCTCCGAAGAGCGTAGTCATCATCAGCTTTGCGCTGTGCGGCTTTGCCAATCTGGCAGCCATCGCGCTGCTTATTGGAGGTCTGGGCGGTATAGCTCCTTCCCGCAGACAGGATCTCGCTGAGCTGGGCTTCCGCGCGATCATTGCTGCAACACTTGCAAACTTGCTGAGTGCAGCCATTGCGGGTATGCTCGTGTAGTGTGAGTGTGAGTGTTGTGTGCGAGGCTAATAGTCAATAACAATAACACAATAACATATCGTTAGGAATCAAGAGGCGGTCGCTTCCCTGGATTGAAACAGGGAACGGCCGCCCTTTTCATATAAAAAGAGTGGCAGGAAGCATGTCTAACACTTGAAATTTTCAGAAAAAGGTATAAAATGATTAAAAGTTGATATAGAGAAACATTTTTGGGAGTGGAAAAAAGGTGGGCTGATTATGGAGTCAGGAAAAGGCAGATTCTTTCACAAAACACAAAATGGCTCAAGCTTAGAGGAAATAAATAATACGGTTCCGATACCTCAGGATGCAGGTTTCTGGAGGAAGCTGCTAGCTTATTCAGGGCCGGGTGCATTAGTCGCAGTAGGATACATGGATCCTGGTAACTGGGTTACCTCCATTGCGGGTGGGGCGCAGTTTGGTTATTTGCTGTTGTCGGTCATTCTCATCTCCAGTCTGATTGCCATGTTATTGCAGAGCATGTCTGCGAAGTTAGGAATTGTAACTGGAATGGACTTGGCGCAAGTAACCCGGTTGAAAACGGGCAAAAAATGGGGCTTTGCCCTATGGATTATTACAGAGCTGGCCATCATGGCTACAGATATAGCTGAGGTTATTGGTAGTGCGGTGGCACTGAATTTATTGTTCAATATCCCTTTGCTCGTTGGTGTATTTATTACCGTACTTGATGTTTTTTTACTATTGATATTAGCGCGGTTTGGTTTTCGGAAAATTGAAGCCATCGTCGTTACGTTGATTGCAACGATACTTGTTGTTTTCCTGTATGAAGTCATTATTGCTCAGCCGAATGTGGCTCAAATGCTTGGAGGATTCATCCCAAGAACGGAGATCGTATTTAATGACGGGGCATTGTTTATCGCGCTAGGCATCGTTGGCGCCACGGTAATGCCGCACAATTTATATTTGCATTCGTCGATTGTGCAGGCACGCCAATATGATCGTGGAGATCGGAAATCGCTCAAAGAAGCAGTCAAATTTGCGACGATCGACTCCAATATACAGCTAACCGTTGCGTTTGTGGTGAACTGCTTACTGCTTATTCTAGGTGCATCCTTGTTCTTCGGCTACAGTGGCTCCTTGGATACACTGGGGCAGTTATACCGTGCACTGAATGACAGCTCGATTGTCGGTGCGATTGCCAGCCCTGTACTGAGCGTATTGTTCGCCGTTGCCCTGCTGGCATCAGGCCAAAATTCAACGATTACAGGAACCTTATCCGGGCAGATCATTATGGAAGGCTTCATTCATATGAAAATGCCGATGTGGGCTAGACGGATGATTACTCGTCTTGTTGCCATTATTCCCGTCGTAGTATGTATCCTGGTGTTCGGGAGTACGGAATCTGTAGTCGAGAAATTATTGATCTATTCGCAAGTATTTCTAAGTGTCGCATTGCCGTTTTCCATCATTCCTTTGACCCTCTTTACGAGCGATGAGAAACTGATGGGCGAATTTAAAAATAAATTATGGGTCGTTATTCTCGCCTGGGTCACTTCCGTAGTATTAACGATTCTCAATATCTGGCTTATTATTACGACATTCCAATAATATTGCATAACATGAAGGCTGCAAGCCTAAGAACCCGAGTGGTGACACGATAAGCGTGCTCCTCTCGGGTTCTTTGCGTTTAGGTTGCCTTATGCTTCTTGTTTCGGGAACAACTCTATAGCTCGATAACCCGGTACTATTAATTTCAATGGGTATCAAATGATGAATGTCCAAATTGGAAAAAACTTGATTGAAAGAAGAGTTTGATTTGTTTACCATTAAGAATGGTCATTACATAGGAGAAAAGAAGTAGGGATACTGGCACCAAGCTCAGCAGTGCTGGCATGACCTTATTCCTATCGAATTATGTTCATCAGAAGGGGAGTTAATTACGTGTATCGACAGGACCGAACCACAACAGGGAAACGACCTAGTAGGCCAGCCGCTTCTCAAACCGTTAGAACATCCAGCAGCCAGCGGAGAACATCAAGTTCACAAGGAAATCGAGTATCCAATTCTAGCAACCATACGAGTGGCGAACCGATGGAACGTAATGATGCAGTTCGCTGTGAGAAATGCGGTTCTACGCAGATTGTCGGGGGGCAAAGAGGGTATAGTGTAGGGACTGCATTTTCAGGCGGATGCCTACTCACCATACTGGGAATCATCATTGGCTTTGCAATAGGCGGGCCTATTATTATGCTATTCTTCATGTTAATTGGGGTATTAACGGGATTCTCAGGAAGCAGCAAGCTAGTCAATTCTTGCATGAATTGCGGACATAAGTGGGAACCGAAGTTGAGAAAGAGAAAGAAGAAGTAATCTAACAACAGCGTCATTTTTCAGCTCATATTATGAACGGGTTAAAGAAAAAAAGATTTCCACAATCTCAATGACATCATCGTGGATTAATCTTTGTAAATTGTGATCGTGGGGGTTTAAATACATTGATTTCAATTGCACCGACTGATATAGATTGGTTTAATTTTTTGAAGAGTAATGTAGTACACGAAGAAATTAATTTTTGGACTCCTACGCCTTGGAATGTCAAAAGACTGAAAAGGGGAGATAAGTTTTACTTCATGCTTAAGTCACCAATTAGGAAAATTGGTGGATATGGTCATTTTAAATATTATGTTAATTTAACTGCTACAGAAGCTTGGAATAGGTTTGGCAATGGAAACGGAGTAACTTGTTTAACCGAATTAGTGTCTCGATGTTCGAAATATGTCCAAAAAAATTCTATTTTAGATCGTTTAAATGATAATCCTGTAATAGGGTGCATTGTTTTAGAAAATGCAATTTTTTTTGATGAAGAGAAGTACTTTTCGCCTGAACAATATAAGATATCTTTTCCACCACAAGTTGTAAAAATGAAATATTTCGAAAATGATTTTTTCAATCCAATTGAATATGGAGACATAAAATATACTGATTTTAATTTAGTCAATGAACAGAAGGTTTCTTATAAAGTTAGCAAAAATAAAGATCGTAAAGGGCAATCACTATTTAGGTTAAGTGTCTTAGAAGCATATCATTTCGAATGTGCGATTACTGGAGAACGATGCCGTGATATATTAGAAGGAGCCCATATTCAACACTACATTAATGATTGTAGCAATCACATTCAAAATGGAATAGTGTTACGAGTTGATCTACATCGTTTATTTGACGCTGGATTAATCACTATAGATTCAGATTATCGAGTATTAGTAAGCCCGCTATTAAAATCAGACTATTATTTAAGATACCATGAAAAAGAAATACGACTACCGAATAATAAGATTCTGTATCCATCTCAAAAAGCTTTAGAATACCATAGAACATTCGTTTTTAGGAACATTTAGTAACGAAGTTAGTTAGAAATGATACGCATACTAAGAGATGATGAGAAGGGACGATGAGAAACGATCATGATTTCATTAGGGCAATTTGAAGTCACCTCCGGGAAACTGGTTGTATCCGATCCATGCTATGACTTGAATGAGAATACGATCATTATGGGTGTGCTGGACGATGTGCTGGATGGAGCATGGAGCGCATATGTAAGCAAGACGGAGGTTCAAGATTGGGGAGAAGCTTGTGCCAAGCTCACTGCTTGTCATAGCTCGGTTGCCGATAAGCTGGAGACCCTTGAATGGGTGAAAGGGAACTTCATTGTAGGTGTAGATAGCGGACAGGCTGGAATCTTTGACGTGAGCAAGTATCGAATTCCGGATGCCGAAGCAGATAGTACAGAACCCAATGATACGGATAGCGAATGGTATTACGCTTGCTGTGATATTACAGAGAGCGGTGAAGAGGCCGGTGTGTTGGATGGTGGTGTTGTTTCTCGTACCGGATTTGGCGATGGAGCGTATGCGGCGTATTATGCCGTCAACGGGCAGACTCAGGTGATTGGAGTTAAGATTATTTTCATTAAAGACGCAGATTTATGAGAAGCAACGGCAGCAACTACATGAACGGGTTATCGTGAAATGTCTGCTGTTAAAGGGTAAGGGGAGCTAACAAAGAGCAAGCATAATGATATTCCGAAGGAGAAGGAACTTCATTATGCTTGTTTTTTCATATCTGCATCTTACGAATCTTCCAGCTATAATTTTTATAACTTTAATTTGTGGAAGATTGAAGGTCTTTTTCATTCGCCAGATCATACGCAGCTCTTGACGCTTCGACACTTGCATAATGAGCCCTTGCCCATTGCCTTAGCTCTTTCATTGGCTGAAGCAAGGATTCGCCTAGGGGCGTTAGCGAGTATTCAACGGCCGGAGGCACGGTTGGTGTAATATGTCGTTGAACCAGCCCATCCCGTTCCAGCTTCCGTACTGTCTGCGTCAGCATTTTTTTGGAGATCCCCTCGATTCTCCTTCCCATTTCCCCATATCGGATGCTTCCGTTCTCCAATACATAAATGACGAGTGAAGTCCATTTGTTCGAAATGATTTCAAGTACTCTGCTATAGCCGCACCCTGCCAACGAGATGTCAGGGTGCTTTGTTGTGGGTGAAGATGTCAAATGATCTCCCTCCTATGCACCTTGAAGTATCCTGGACACCAAAAAGTGCCTACTTTTGTAATTTTAGTTTATAAAATATATTATTGTATGTCTATATCAACGGAATAGGCGTCATTCTTAGTCATAAAGTAATAGGGACTTCGAATGAAAACACATGTAGGTGAAAACTTAGCTGTCTAATGGGAGGAAATGAAGATGACAAATGTGATCAAGGCTCGTCCGAAACTGTATGTGATGGATAACGGCCGCATGAGCATGGATAAGAACTGGTTGATTGCCATGCATAATCCAGCCACGGTTCTCAATCCAAACGCAGCGACAGAATTCGCAGAATTCCCGGTATACACCGTGTTGATCGACCATCCGGAAGGCAAGATTTTGTTCGATACGGCTTGCAATCCGGACGGGATGGGCAAGGAAGGGCGTTGGTCTCAATCGACTCAACTTCTATTCCCGTGGGCAGCGAGTGAGGAATGTTATCTGCATAATCGACTGGAGCAGTTGAACGTATCTCCTCAGGATATCAGGTATGTTGTGGCGTCTCATTTGCATTTGGATCATGCAGGATGTCTGGAACTGTTTACGAATGCAACGATTATCGTTCACGAGGATGAGTTAAATGGTGCTCTGCAATCTTATGCCCGCAACGAAAAAGAAGGAGGCTACATATGGGCCGACATCGATGCTTGGATCAAGAATAACCTACATTGGAAAACGATCAAGCGGACAGAGGATCAACTGGAATTGGCCGAGGGCATTACGCTGCTGAACTTCGGAAGCGGGCATGCTTGGGGCATGCTGGGCTTGCATATCAACATGCCGGAAACGGGTGGGATCATCCTTGCTTCCGATACCATCTATACAGCAGATAGTTACGGCCCACCGGTGAGACCGCCAGGCAATCTGTATGACTCGCTTGGATACCGGAATACGGTAGAGCGTATCCGCACGCTTGCCACACGAACAAATTCCCAAGTATGGTACGGGCATGATGCCAATCAATTCAAGGGACTTCGCAAATCTACTGAAGGATTCTACGAATAAGAAGGTATCCCATTCAAATGACAACTGACATCATCCCTTCTTGAACGATAGTAAAAAGGGAGTTCATCTTATGATGAACTCCACACTGTATAACGATTTAAAAAGAAAGCATTGACCCCCGCTCGTCAAACACGGAATCTGGATTCCAAGCGACTTCCCAATAGTTTTTCTCCGGATCTGCGAAGTAAGCAATTCTTTCTCCCCAGAAGGCATCGCTCGGTTCGCGGAGAATGCGTGCACCTGCAAGTCTAATTTGCTCAATGGTGGAATCGACTTGTTCAGGGGCATCGACATTGATAGCGAACGTGACTCCACGGAATACATTTGTCTGCTTCGGCACTTTAACTCCTGCATCTTCCGCCAGCTTCTCAATTGGGAACAGTGAGAGAATAACCCCTGCCGTCTTGAATACGGCATATTCATCCGAGCTTATTTCCGTTTCTGCCCATCCTAACCGCTGATAAAAGGCTCTCAGGGAAGGCAGATGATATGCGCCAATTGTGAGAAGACTTACTCGCTGCGGTACCATATGTACGCCTCCTAGCAAGGTAATAGATATCCTCATTGTATCCCAATCACAAAATCAACTTCAATCCTAGGACTTTAGGTGATATGCACCATACAGAAATGGGTCTTGTTGCCAAATGCTCTGCACTTTATAATCTCCTTGTATGTCAGAACAATAAAGAGAAAAGCCGAGGTCATATATCATATGAAGAGATTGCTTTTGTACATGACAGTTATATGTATAGGTATGAGCGTTGGATTCAATATCCATAACGTCTATGCTTCTTCACTTCGAGTCGAGGTGGATGGAAGGGAAGTAGCCTTCCCGGACGAACTCCCTTATGTGGACGCTGCTACCAACCTGACTATGGTTCCTGCCAAGTTCGTGTCCGAGAAGCTTGGTGCAACCGTGAAGTGGAACAGGCCGCAGAACCAGATCTTATTTACCTATAAAAATGATACGATTGCGCTGGGGCTTGGAGAAAATCGTGCCATTGTAAACGGAGAAACCGTAACATTCGGTGGAGGCGCTCTGGTCAAAAACGGCCGCACCATGGTTCCGCTGCGCTTCATTAGCGAGGCCTTTCATGCTCAAGTGGAATGGCAGCCGAAGCAGAATCAGGTCAGCATCATGACGGCTGTCGGCAATGTACCAAAGGGGACATGGATATGGGACAGCCAAGTGATCCTAAGGGATTCAGACAAGGCGATAAGCTTTGCTAAAGAGCGAAATGTGACTACCATCTACCTTCAAATTAATACTGATATAGCCCCGGCGATCTATGAAAGCTTTGTTCGCAGCGCCAAGGAACAGGGGATTCAAGTAGAGGCACTAGAGGGACGACCCGAATGGGCTTATAAGAAAAACCAGGATAAAATAAAAAAATTCATTGCTTGGGTCAACGCCTACAATGCGTCCGTCGAAGCGGAGGCAAGGTTTGCGGGACTACATTTCGATATCGAGCCTTACCGCTTAAGCGAATGGAAGAAAGACAATAAGGTGCTTTTGGAAGGCTGGATGGACAACTTGCGACTGATCGA
>Ga0102589_1005959_pt1 | contig 10305 bp, 10 predicted proteins | sample AraplaMF_Col_mLB_FD_76858 | JGI IMG/M metagenome (GOLD analysis project Ga0102589, IMG submission 76858) | Arabidopsis root microbial communities from the University of North Carolina, USA - plate scrape MF_Col_mLB | ecosystem: Host-associated > Plants > Roots > Endosphere | place: USA... | reverse complement strand
AGCATAATAAGCCGCATAGTTCAGGATGAAGCCGAGGCAAGCGGCGACGAACCGATCTAAGACCAAGTATTGGCCTATGCCTGGGATCATCGGGAGTCCAAAGCAAATCACTAACAATTGTAAGAGCAGCGGTGTACCGCGCATCAGATAGATATAGATTCCGGCTAGACGCGAGAGGAGCTTCACACGGCTATTCACGGCGAGCGTAAGGAGGAACCCTAACGGAACAGAGACGATAATGGCGATGAAGAATAATAGGATCGTCATCTGCGCGCCTTCCAGCAGCGGTTTTATAATTTTGATGAAATAATCGGTAGTCATAGCGTACAGTCCTTTCCAGGTGAAACTAATAAATACGTAATCTGAAACAAAACAGGCTTTCTCGAAGAAAGCCCTGCTTGTTCATTATTTTATATCATTTGCCTACTTAAGCACTTTATCCTCACCAAACCATTTATTCGAGATCTTCGCGGCCGTGCCATCTTGATTCAATGCATCAAGTGCCTTTTGCAGTTGGTTCAGCATATCTTCGTTGCCTTTTTTTACGCCAACGCCATACTCTTCTGGAGCCAGCGATTCATCGAGCAGTTTGAAGCTATCTTTTTCTTTGGCCATGTAGTATTTAATAACAACCTCATCGATGACCACCGCATCAATACGTCCGGATTTCAAATCACTCAAGGCAAGAACGTTATCCGCGAATTCTGTAACCGTCTTAACACTTTCATGAATTGGGCTTGCAGCCAGTGCATCCGACGCGGATGAGAGCGTCTGGAGCCCAACAACTTTGCCATTCAAATCAGCAAGCTTAGTGATGGGGGAATTCGCGAGTGTTACGACAACCTGAGCATTTTTGAGATACGGCTTCGTGAAGAGTACTTTTTCTTTTCGTTCATCGGTAATGGTATAGCCGTTCCAGATCAAGTCGATTCGACCGCTGCTCAATTCAGATTCTTTAGTCTGCCAATCGATGGGTTGGAATTCCACCTTCTTGCCCATCTTCTGGACAGCTGCAGTCGCATAATCAATATCAAATCCGACAAGCTCATTACGATCATCCCGGAACCCAAGAGGTGCGAACTTGTCATCGATGCCAATGACGATCGTATCTTTGTCGGTGGAGCCCGAACAGCCAGTAAGAAGAGCGAAGAGTGCAACGAATACGAGTCCAAAAATTGCTGTACGTTTCATAAGTATGACCACCTTTTATCGAATATCAAACACTTTAGTGTGTTACCACGTTATCAGAATCCTATGATAGCATACTAAAGTGAAATCTGTCGACAACCATTGCTAATAATATTTGTCGATTCATTGATTTGGAATTAAATGGTTAGAAATGATAGAGAGCCGATGAAAAATAAGAAAAAATTAATGGGAGTTGAAGGGATGAGGTTCATTGATTTCGTCAAAGAAGTATTGCCCAGGAAATTCATAGCCGCTTCGATTTCGTGTTCTTTATTTGGGATCGTGTTTGCAATGATGTATCCCGACCTCTTCGGAACGCGATCTGAGACATGGTATACTGGATTAACCAGCGGCATTGTACCAATCTATATGATATACAGCTATCCAGTGATTGCGACGTACGGTGTGGCCACATCGTTCTTCAGTGATTATTTCACTACGGTCATGTTAAGGCAGCGAAGCCGAATTCTAGAATTTGTTGTATCTGCTTGTCTTCACATCGTATTTGGCTTTGTTCTAGTATGGATTAGCCTAATTTCTGCCGTTTTGTTTTTCCTTACAGATCGAGTATTAAGTCTTCTTCGAAGAACATCGTATCTGTGGTATCACGCCATCTTTAGCCTGTTGATTCCGCTTGCAGTCTGGTTAGGATTCATGTCCATCGTGTGGTATCGGGGTTAAATATTACGATAGGAATAACAATTAATTGTTGGAACGGAATGGCTGAAATTGCGTATAGGTATGATATGTGTCAAAAATCATAAGATAGAGATAAGTGTCGGGGGTAGGAGTGAATGCATGGTTAATTTTTTTCGAAGTAATGGGTTTAAACGCGTTATTATTCTAATCGGGATCGCTCTTGCACTGTATTTGATGCGGAGTATGATCAATCTTATTCTTATCACGTTCATATTCACCTTCTTGATGAATCAACTCTCCACAATTACGACAAAAGGAATTAGGCGAATCGTTCCGATCAATGAGAAGGCCGTGATTGTTACGCTCTATCTCCTCCTTGTCGCCGGGATCGTTGCCGTCATTTACAAGTATTTGCCGGTCGTGACCCAACAGATTACACAGCTGATTGACCTCATTACCGGATTTAGTCTCGATCCGAATGATAATGAGATCGCGAGGTATTTGGCTCCGACGATCGAGAAGATTGAACTCGATAAATACTTGGGGCAAGGTTTTGACCTCATCCTCAAAAATATCACGAACATCGGTAAGATCAGCATGCAGGTGTTCATGGCCCTAATCTTGAGTTTGTTCATTCTCCTCGAGAAGAAACGAATTACGGAATTCACAGCGAAATTCAAAGACAGCAAGGTTGGACCCTTCTATGAGGAGCTAGCGTATTTCTGCAAGAAATTCGTTAATTCATTCGGTAAAGTGATCGAAGCGCAATTCATTATTGCGGTTGTGAACTGTATTCTTTCCGTTATTGCCCTTTATTTCATGGGCTTCCCGCAATTGATTGCACTCGGCATTATGATCTTCTTACTCGGATTGATTCCTGTCGCAGGAGTTATCATTTCGTTGATCCCGCTCAGTATTATTGCCTACAGTATCGGCGGATTGATGTATATTGTCTATATTCTGATCATTATTATGATACTGCATGCGATTGAGTCGTATATATTAAATCCGAAGCTGATGTCGGCGAAGACCGATCTTCCGATCTTCTATACGTTCATCATCCTGATCTTCTCGGAACATTTCATGGGTGTATGGGGATTAATCATCGGTATTCCGATCTTCATGTTCTTGCTTGACATTCTAGAAGTCACATCTTCTCCAGAAGATGAGATGCGTAAGCAGCTCGCGATACAAGAGGATAAGAATAAGAGAACCGAATAACATGTCAGATGAAAATAAAAATGGAATCATCGCTCTTATGCGTGTGATTCCATTTTTGTTTATATTTGTTCTGTTGTTTGGCTAGTGCTTCGCGAAGTGTTGGTGTCGTGCGTTCAACAGGCAGAATGCCATGCCATGTTCCTCTTCGATTGACTGGATCATATTTTCCTTCACGGATTTGCTTTTCTCTGCGTTTTCTGGATTTTGTTGCTCCCATGTGTAGTGCCTCCTCAAATCATTCATTTATCGTACCTCTATATTGTACGCAGTATTCATCTGTAAGTTTCAGTAGCATGGCATGTTCTTGGCAGAACCGCTATAATGAGAGGACTATGAGGTTATCGGACAAGGAGCAACATATGAAAAATCTGCTGGTCACCGGGTATCGCGCGCATGAGCTTCAAATTTTCAGTCAGAAACATGTTGGGATTGGGTACATACAGAAAGCGATCGAGAATCGGCTCAGACCTTTGATCGAAGAAGGGTTAGAATGGATGATTACACCTGGGCAGTACGGGGTTGACTTGTGGGCCATCGAAGTGGGCATTGCGCTCAAGGCAGACTATCCCCATTTCCGTGTCTCCATCATGACGGCGTATATGAATCCTGATGAGAAGTGGAAAGAGGACAAGCAGGACTATTATCAGAAGCTGCTGAAGGGTGTGGACTATTACGCATCGGTGAGCAAAGAGCCGTATAGCGGAGGTTGGCAGCTAAGGGCAAGGGACGATTTGCTCTTCCGCAAGACTGACGGCATTCTCTTGTTCTATGATGAAGATGCAGCAGAAGGCAGTCCACGATTTTACAAAGAACGCGCTTTGAAGAAGCAGCTGGAAGAAGACTATCCGATCATTGGCATTTCGTCGGAGGAGATCCAGAGTATTGCAGAGGAAGAGAATCTCAGGTACATCGAATGAGTTGAGATCCTCACCCAGCTGCTATGGTTAAATCCTTATGATGGTCTCATCACTGCCCTTTGCTGCTTGTTGCGGCGAACGAAGATGAACAGTACGAGCGCAGTGATAGCCTCAGCTGTTGGAGTAACAAGCCAGATTGCTGTCGCGCCGAACCAGTTCGGCAGGATCCAGATCAGTGGGAGGAGTAAGATCAAGCCTCGACTGAGAATAATGGCAAGCGACTTCCCTGTCTGATTAATCGATTGATAATACTCGGCGTACACCATATTGTTAGCCAAGGAACAAATATTGAAGGAAGAATAACCCGATCCCTACACTTGTCATGGTGAACAGTTGTTCCGACTCCACCCCGAATAGCAAGATGAGATAGTCCGCTCCGAAATACCCTACGATAATAGCGACAACTCCGAGCCATACGGCAGTCTTAATCGCAAGCCTCAGCGCTTGCTTCAATCGATCGAACAGCTCGGCACCATAATGGAAGCTCGAACTGGGCTGCAGTGCCGCACCAACGCCAATCATGAATAATCAATATTCAAGCGTGCCATACGTAGCGCGTTCAGGTGCAGGTGAGAGTCGCGGCGAAGTCATATACGTGGTTCTTGATTGAGGAAGTATTGTCATCGTAGCATAGATGGATTCATAGAAGCATTTGAACCTTCAAAATCTTGAAGAAGTCAAATGCTTTTTTTCATTCTATTAAGAGGCGGTTCACCTAACATGAAGCCTAGCCTACAACAATTCGAATGAAACGGAATAAGTATATATCACAGATTAATGCATATCTCAACAACGACAGAGAGGATACAGCTCATGAAGAAAACGTCACAATTCAAGCAAATCGTTCATTCACCTCATTTGGATTTTTTGATGGAGGCCCATAATGGCTTGTCGGCGAAAATTGTAGAGGAGGCAGGATTCAAAGGGATTTGGGCCAGCGGATTATCCATTTCCGCATCATTGGGTGTAAGGGACAATAATGAAGCCTCCTGGACACAAGTTCTGGATGTTCTAGAGTTTATGAGCGATGCGACGACGATACCGATTCTGTTGGATGGAGATACCGGATATGGAAACTTCAACAACGCAAGACGATTGGTGAAAAAGTTAGAACAGCGTCATATCGCAGGCGTATGTATTGAAGATAAGTTATTCCCGAAAACGAACTCATTTCTTAACGGCGAGGCCCAGCCGCTTGCAGATATTGAAGAGTTCTGCGGCAAGATCAAAGCGATGAAAGATACCCAGCTTGACGACGACTTTATGGTTGTGGCGAGAGTGGAAGCCTTTATTGCAGGATGGGGTCTAGAAGAGGCATTGAAACGGTCAGAGACAGAAATTGAAGCTTTTATGAATGAATGGGCCGGTAGACATCCGGTAGTGCTTGTACCCACCAAGTACTATTCCACGCCGACGGAGCGTTTTCGGGAACTGGGGGTCAATGTCGTTATCTGGGCAAACCACAACATGAGAGCATCCATTGATGCAATGCAAAAGATATCCCAAAAAATTTTTAACGAAAAAAGCATTGTTAATGTCGAAGGCAGCGTGGCCACTTTAGAAGAAATCTTCCGGTTGCAAGAGGCAGAAGAGCTTCAAAAAGCAGAAAAGAAGTATCTGCCTTCCATGGAAAACCTTTCAGGTGATCTTCAATGATCAATACCAAACGGTTCGGAGAGGAACTGCACAAATTAGGATTTTCTTTTTATACTGGGGTGCCGTGCTCATATTTGAAATACTTGATCAATTATGCGATCAATGAATGTGATTATATTGGGGCAGCTAACGAAGGAGACGCGATTGCCATTGCTTCGGGCGCCTATCTAGGTGGGAAAAGGTCCGTCGTTCTTATGCAAAATTCGGGACTGGCGAACGCTGTATCGCCTTTGGCCTCACTCAATTATCCGTTTCGGATTCCGCTTCTTGGATTTGTCAGTTTACGTGGTGAACCAGGTATTCCCGATGAACCGCAGCATGAATTGATGGGACAGATCACAACGCAAATGCTGGAACTTATGCAGGTGGAATGGCAGTATTTATCCTCCGATTTGGAGGAGGCCAAGAATCAACTGTTACAGGCCGTACACGTCTTGGATCAGAATCGGTCGTTTTTCTTTGTGGTAAGAAAAGATACATTTGAGCAAGAAACGCTGAAAAAACAAGAACAATTCCTGATTTCAAATGAATCCAAAGGGATAAAACGTGCAGAGGACCAGCTACCTTCTCGAATTGAAGCATTATCTTGTATTGATGCAATGAAAGACAATGTTACGATTCAGCTTGCTACAACAGGAAAAACAGGTCGGGAGCTGTATGAAATCAACGATGATATCAGCAATTTCTATCTCGTAGGTTCTATGGGATGTGTTAGCTCCTTGGGACTGGGATTGGCGCTGACCCGTAAACAGAACGATATCGTAGTTATTGACGGAGATGGCTCCGTTCTGATGCGTATGGGATGTTTGGCGACAAATGGAGCGTATGGACCGCCTAATATGCTTCACATTTTGCTGGATAATAACGTTCATGACTCGACAGGGGGACAATCCACCGTGTCTGATCATATCGATTTTGTGGAGATCGCAGCTTCCTGCGGCTATAGAAAATCTAGCTACATTCATACCTTGAGCGAGCTGGAATCGTCCATAAAAGATTGGAAAAGAACAAAAGGATTGACGTTCCTTTATATGAAAATTGCCAAAGGGTCCAAGGAAAAGCTTGGCCGACCTCACATTAAACCCTGCGAAGTCAAAGAACGATTAAAGAAGTTTTTGGACATGTAAACTCGAGGTCATCAAAGGGAGAATAATGATGAAGCCCATTAGACGTAACATTTTGTTGAACCCCGGCCCAGCCACAACGACGAATACCGTGAAATTCGCTCAAGTTGTGCCGGATATTTGTCCCCGTGAAGAGGAATTCGGCCTCCTAATGGAAGAATTATCCTCGGAATTGACTCGTTTCGTGACAGATGAGGATGGTTATACGACCGTTTTGTTTGGAGGTTCAGGCACAGCCGCGGTTGAATCCATCCTAAGTTCTGCCATCGGTGACGATACTGTGCTCATCATCAATAATGGTGCTTACGGAAAACGGATGTGCGAGATTGCCGAAGCCTACGGCTTGCATTACTTAGAATTTCCAAGCCCTCCCGATCGGCCTATCGATATGATCGCACTCGAATCTATAGTCGGCTCTCACGCGATTTCGAATCTCGCTGTTGTCCATTTGGAAACAACGACAGGGCTACTAAACGACATCACTTCCATCGGAAATCTATGTAGAAGGCATAACATTGATTTCATTGTAGATGCGATGAGCTCTTTTGGTGCAATTCCAATTCGAATGGCCGACATGAACATTAGTTTTTTGGCAGCGAGCTCCAACAAATGTCTTCAGGGGATGCCTGGCGTATGCTTCGTCGTGGCTAATAATGAGAAAGTGACTGCACTAAAGGACAGAAAGCCCAGAAATTATTATTTAAATTTGTATGAACAACACCGACATTTTATAAAAAATCGACAAATGCGGTTTACGCCTCCTGTTCAAACGTTCTATGCGCTTCAGCAGGCCATTATGGAATTGAAACAGGAAGGTGTCATAGAGCGGTATGAGCGGTATAAGAAATCATGGGAAACGATAATCGATGGAATTACACAACTAGGCCTAACCTTTATTGTGAGTAAGGAACATCACTCCAAAATCGTAACGTCCATTGTCGAACCGGATTGCAGCGGATACGATTTTCAGGAGATGCACGATTATTTATACGATCAGGGTTTTACGATTTATCCAGGTAAGCTGGATAATCGTAAAACATTTCGGATCGCGAACATCGGGGATGTTTCGCACGAAGATATGACAGCATTCTTAAAATCTCTTGAAAATTACCTGCGGACAATTGATTTCTTCCGAAAGGCAGATGAGTGATGAGCGGAGCAGAAAAAATTAGGAAAAATGAATTTATGAAGCAAGACGATCGGCTCAGGTCGCATATTCCTGTAACGTTAAAGGCAACCCCAACTAATTTCAGAGAGCTGCTCGATAAATATAGTGATATCATTTTTAAACCGATTAACGGCAGTCGCGGCAGAAGCGTCTATCGGGTAACATCACTTACAAGCGATCAATATCGCATTCATCATGAGTCTAACATTGTTCATGTGAATACCAAAGAAGAAGTCTTCAATCACATTCAGCTTCACTCCAGGACGCATGATTATTTAGTACAGCCTCGAATTAGCCTTGCGAAGATAAATGGCCGGCCATTCGATTTGCGGGTCATTGTTCAACGCAAAAGAAACTCAAAAAAATGGAAAGTAACTGGTAAAGTTGCTAAGGTAGCAGGAAAAGGATATATTGTTACAAATATCACAAGAAGCGGAGGAACTGTTCGTAAAGTTCGGACTGCTATTCGGAAAAGTTCACTACAATCTTCCAAGAAACGCAATTTGCTGCCCGCAATTAATCGACTAGCAGTCAAAACAGCAAGCCGATTAAAACAAATCTATCCCAGTCAACGTATTTATGGTCTCGATATGGGAGTGGATAAAACCGGGCATTTATGGATCATCGAAGCAAATAGACGGCCAGCCATGTCTCATTTTCTCAAACTGCGGGATCGCACCATGTATCGACGTATTCGGAGGTGGAAGTCTAAATAAAATATCAGCTATACCTTCTGTTTTCTTAAAGAGGCTGTTTCAAAAGTTCGAATCTGAACTTCTGTCACAGCCTCGTTTAGGTATTTCAGCGTGAGAAAGTTGAGTTCTTCGAGTCGGTAGGTCAAATAAGCTCCCCTTTATACTCACTTGGCGACATGCCCACATATTTCTTGAAGACCTTGCTGAAATAATAAGGGTCTTCTAGACCCACGAGATAACCAACCTCGCCGATACTTAGATGGGTGGCATCTAGCAATTCCTTCGCATGATTGATCCGAATTTGATTGATATATTTCGTAATCGTATGCCCTGTCACTTGGCTGAATACACGATTCATATAGTCGAAGTTGCATGCGAATTCCTGCTCAATATCGGCTCCGGTAATTTTGCGCGCATAGTTCAAATGAATGAAGTCTAGCAGCGCATTCAGTTTGATTAAAGACTTCGTGTTCTTCTGATGATTGCTCTGCAGCTCCGTCATCAGATATTCTCGGGAAATCTCAATACAGAGCTCGGATAACCGCATCGCTGTAAGTGTTCGGTTGTAAGAGCGGCCGTGATAGAGCTGCACCATCTCGCTTAGGACATGGTAGAAATGCTGGAGTCTTGAGCTCGTCGCAAACCGAACATATTTTGGCAGATAGCAGATGGAAGGTTCTATGGGCGTTCCGCCCCCGCCTTCCTCGAGAAGAATACGTCTTGCAAGAGTATGGAGATCCTCGACTTCAACGGATTGAATCTCTGGATGCGTAAAATGAATATAGTAATAGTCGCAGGCATGCTTCGCCGTTCCCTCATGCTCAAGGTTTGGTTCCAGCATGAAGGAGTCGCCTTTTTTCAGAATATATTGAACACCATTCTCCTGGATATGCATCTCGCCGCTCTTCATGAAGTAGAGGATATATTCATTCACATTGCGTCTGAAATGACGCCACGGCGTCTTATATGATACATAACCGACAAGCTTGATCGTGGACAGTGTGTCCATAGGAATTGCAAGCATCGATACTCTCCTTTATTCATCCAAAAGTCGCTTTTGTACAAAAGTGTCTTGATCCGACATTCTCAATTATTCTATCACAACCTATACTAAGGTAGAAATTGTTATCACCACGACAAACTTATCAAGTTAAGTTAGACGCAATACTACAATCTTGTACAGAGGCAGACACGTTGGATCACACTACCTTAGGAGGATTAATTATGGCACACATTCAAGTTACTGTATGGAATGAATATCGACATGAACGTCACAATGAAGTGGTGGCAGGCATTTACCCGGAAGGGATTCATAACGCGATTGCCAGCTACTTGAACAAAGAAGATACATTCGAAGTGAAGACAGCTGTTCTGGATGACCCGGATCAAGGGCTAAGCGATGAGACGCTCGCGAATACGGATGTATTGATTTGGTGGGGGCATATCGCTCACCAAGAAGTACGTGACGACATTGTTGAGAAGGTCCGCAGCAGAGTGCTAGACGGCATGGGATTAATCGTGCTTCACTCCGGTCATGCATCCAAAATATTCGAGAGATTGCTCGGAACAAAGACAGGTGCGTTAAAATGGCGAGATGACGGCGAGAAAGAACGGATCTGGGTCATCGAGCCAGGTCATCCGATTGCGGAAGGGCTCGGCGAATATATCGAAATTCCAAAAGAAGAAATGTACGGCGA
>Ga0102589_1005958_pt1 | contig 10306 bp, 10 predicted proteins | sample AraplaMF_Col_mLB_FD_76858 | JGI IMG/M metagenome (GOLD analysis project Ga0102589, IMG submission 76858) | Arabidopsis root microbial communities from the University of North Carolina, USA - plate scrape MF_Col_mLB | ecosystem: Host-associated > Plants > Roots > Endosphere | place: USA... | reverse complement strand
TTGAATTAACGGGTGCTTTACTTGAAAAACATTGAGTTGCATAGGCAGCTCTTTTTTCCTTTATTGAACTCCCATGAAAGAACTTAATCATCTTTCATTTTCTGTGATGTAGTGCTGGTTTTTGCGCTACATGGATGGCTAACGGGGCAGTTGAAAAAAGGTATAGATATTGTATGATTGAAACCTATTACAATGATTATATAATCAATACAAGAAGAAATATGTATATTGTAGCTTTGTAAAAAGTTTGATTATTTATAATTAAGATTGATAATTTGTTATATTAAAGTGGATATTAATTTTTATAGAAATTGTGAAGAAATGTACATAGACTAACGTGGCAGTATTGATCTATAAGTATCCTGAGTTTTATGGTGCAAAAGGAGAGGATGTTTTAAGGGGGTACGAAACTGTTTGGAATGTAAAAAACAATTCAAATGGAATAGCATTCCGATCTATTCGATGTAGTTAATGTTGTCTTCCTATTTTTAAAAAAATAATTAATGATAGTGGAGGATTGGTACTAAAATGGAAGATAAAAAGGTCACTTGGTTAGAACTATTTTATGATTTGCTAATTGTAGCAGCTATTTCTACTGCAACTCATGTTTTGCTTCATGTTGAAAAAGGGTACATCCATTCAGACTATCTATTAAAGTTCGTACTGATTTTTATTCCCATCTGGTGGGCTTGGGTAGGACAAACAATGTTTATCAATCGCTACGGGGAAGATTTATTTCATCACCGGATATTTTTAATTTTACAAATGTTCTTTGCGCTAATAATGATTGCTAGTTTATCAGTAGATTTCGATTCGTATTATAGATCTTTTCTAATAGGTTATATTGGACTAAGGGCATTAGTTGTAATTCAATATCTTGTTGTACAACGGACAGAGGAAGGGTATCGAAAGAAAGCTGCACTCTTTTTTGGAAAGTACTTATGGGTTGGCATTATTATTTCATTGTGCTCCCTCTTTTTTGACTCATGGATTAGGTATCTTATATTGTATACAGGTATACTTGTGGATATTTTAATCCCAATTATTGGGCGAAAGCGATTAGTGAATGTACCTACAAATACAGCTCATTTATTTGAGCGATTTGGTTTATTTACTATCATTCTCTTCGGTGAAACTCTAGTTAGTACACTGGCTGTAATTCAACCAAAACAAGGAGATTGGGATTCCATATTATTTACTATAGTTTCATTTGTTTTAATCATATCAATGTGGTGGCAATACTTCGATAATTTAGAAAAGAAAGTTAATAAATCTATAAAAACAGCGGGTCAAATGATTATATATGGTCATCTATTCATTTTAATGTCTTTAAGCATGATTGCCGCGTCGATAAGATTATTGTTTATGCATGAGGTTAATTATTATTTTATTTTATTTTTTGTTTTTGGATCGGTATTACTCTACTTTTTATCAACTTCAATTGTTTTTCATCAATATAGATATAAGAAGCAACGATTAAAAATATATCATTTGGGTTTATTTTTAGGGATTTTAGTTGGATTTTTAATTCTAGATTTAATTATTTCAGTACCTAATATTTTAATTATGGTAGAATTAATTGTATTTTTTGTTATCTATGCTAAGTTAACAACTGTTTAATCAACTATGAAAGTAGTTTCTTATCTTCATAAAGAGATTAGATTTAGAAAAACATGAGGAGTGATAAAAATGGGTTTAAAAGAGTATAAAGGTGAAAAAATTACAGTTTATTTCGATGGAGAAATTTGTGAACATGCTGCTGAATGTGTTAAAGGATTACCTGAAGTTTTTAATGTGAAAGCTAGACCATGGATTTCTCTTGATAAAGCAGATACTAAAAAAGTAGTTGAAGTAATTGATAGATGTCCAAGCCGTGCATTAACATATAAAATATAAGGAGGGGATAAGGTTGATGGAAATTAAACAAGGTAGTCAGTCATTTTATATAGGTGATGAGAATAATAGCGAAGCAGAAGTTCATTTTGTTCGGGTAGGAGAAACTCGAATTATATTAGATCATACACATGTAGCAGAACATTTAAGAGGAAAGAATGTAGGACAACAATTAGTAAAAGCTGCTGTTGAATATGCTAAAAAAGAAAAATTACAAGTCATTCCACTTTGTCCTTTTGCAAAAGCTGAGTTTGAAAAGAACTCTGAATATCAAAAGTTATTAGGGTAACTTTAAAGTAGAGAAGTAAATTATGTTACTTCTCTATTTTATTTTGAATACATTTATAAAGTAGATAATATTACTAAAATGGGTGGTAAAACGAGATTAGAAAATTTCAAAATTCATTCGGTTACCCACCCTTTGTTAGGAACATTTCCACAATAAGATGTCAAGTAGATTAGAAGAGACTTCTAATTTCTAATTTATTAAGTTTCTGTAACTAATTGTTCTTCTTAAACTTCTAAAGAGGGCTTTACTTCAAGAGGGGGGTGTACAGTGAAATTTGCAAAGGTTAAGCTATTCATTGTTCATATTTTAGTATTAGGAATCTTCCTAATAGTTAACCAAGTGACTCCAAGTCCAGGGGATACGTCAGGAAATGGTAATCCAGCTTTATTGATAATTTGGATTTTAATTCCACTACTCATCTTTATAGTGATATTATGGGTTCATATTTTTCGTATGAGTTCGATTAACACCACTTTTTTTATCATCAGCATTTTTGGCATACTCGTTCACTTAACTGTCTCCATTTTTTATCAAAAAAAAGAATTGAATGAATATCGTGAAGTCATAAAAATTGCGTTAATCAAAAGAGAAGGTGTTGCAAATGCCCAAGATATTCAAAGCATTACTTCGGGATTGGATATTCACATGAACAACCAAAATTTTAATATTAATACTTATTTTATGTTTGTAACCTTTTCAATTTTGTTGGCTATTATATATACTCTTTGGAACACTTGGGAAAAGAAAGAAAAAAGCCAGAATTAAGAATTTTTTATTCTCTTTTATAAGAACATTTTCCCGTCTTGTTTAACTAACAGGTAGCTTTTCTTGAAGGTCATTGAGTTGCATAATGCAGCTCATTTTTTCTTTATTGAGCTAACAGAGCAGGTTAGTTGAAGTAGAGATTTTTTGCGAATGTGTTATAGCAACATTAGGATCTGCAATACTAAGTGTTATTCGTAAGAAAATATAATTCCATCTATTATTACCATAGTTCTTACAATAACTATCCCGCTGTAGAGAGAAAGGAGTGGATGTAAGTCCTGTGTCATAGCTTCGCTTGTTATACGAGATCATTGTCCCAACAAGCCTCAAACATGTTTCTACAAGTAGAGGGCGAACTGTTTTGCGAACGTTCTAGCCCGGCTACCGTTATCATATATCGATATAAAAAATGGTCAACCAGAAATATTTTCTGGCTGACCTACTAATACGATCGGGTGCGATTGTGATAAGCGTTTCTTATCTTTGAGCGTCCGATGAGCCGCTGACCCCCAAGGAGTCGCCCAGCCTCCACTCCAATCAACCAATATACAGTGCATATATTTTAAAAATATCACCATCCAAACTTTTAGTAATGATCCTATAAATTCCAAAAGTACTAAAGATTATATTATTATAGTGGCTTTAAGTGGTATATTTTGTTAAAATTTACTTGATAATAGAAAGGGAGGAAATAGAACATTGTATTTCAAGAAAGTCAGTCGTATGTTATGCATCTTATTCATTTCAGCTTCTATATTTACCGTACATAACGCAAGTGCAAGTGGTGGTTTTGAAGATATTTCTCCAAAGCATGAAGCTTATGAAGAGATCAATAATTTAGTTGTCAATAAATCAAGCTTCGCAGATGTTGCAGTTGGCCGTGAGCTTTCGGGCCATGTAGAACAGCTTAGCTTCTTTAAAAGTGAAAAAGAGCTACCTGTTAAAGGTGTAGCTGTACTTGATACATCACAGGTCATTGGATTAGTTTCCTCAACAACTGATGGATTAAATATTCGTAAATCCAAAGATTCGTCATCTAAAGCTAACATTGTAGGTACTATCAATAAAGGTGGTAAACTATCAGTCTATGCAGTTGAAGGAGATTGGTTAAAAGTTTCCTATAATGATGCCTTTGCCTATGTTTATAAAACGTATGCACAGTTTTTAGATGCAGATGGAAATGCATTAAGGAATATTCAAAAGCAAGTTACTACAACACAAAGTATAAATAGTTATGTAAAACCTACATCTTCTTCAAAGGTTATTTCGACTGTCAATAGTAAAGTGAAATTACCTGTTTATAAAACAGTAAATGGTTACTATTTAACTGTAGTAAATGGTGTACCGGGCTATATCGTGGCAGATAGTACAGAGGATGTGAAAGTAGAAAAACCTTCTATTCCGAATCCAACCCAAACTCCTCCGAAAGTTTCAGGTGATATACTAGGTCGAGTGACAGTTGATAATTTGAATATCCGCAAAGAAGCTAACTCTACTTCTACAGTACTATGTAAGTTGAAAAAAGGCGAATATGTTCAAGTAAATAGTATTAACGGTTATTGGGCACAAATTATTTATAACGGTCAAGAAGGGTATGTCCATAAATCTTATTTAAAAATATTAAATCTAAGTGGTAATCCGTTAAAAGATCGTATAATCATTATTGATCCAGGTCATGGTGGCAAGGATCCTGGAACTGTAGTCGGTACTATTGCAGAAAAAAACATTGCATTAAAGGTCAGCACTCTTGTTACGCAAAAGCTTGAGGCGGCAGGTGCGAAGGTTTTAATGACTCGTACTGGGGATACGTATCCTACACGAGAAGGCCGAGTTGACTTTACACATGCTAATTATGGTGAGATTTTCGTAAGTATCCATGTTAATTATGCAGCTAATACTTCTGCGCAAGGTACCGAAACATTTTTCGCTAAAACACCAGGTGATATGCATCAGGAAGACATTGATCTTGCGACGTTTATAAACAATCAAATTGTTAAAAACGTAAATATGAATGATCGAAAGGTCAAAAAAGAAAATTTCATTGTAATTGCAAATACGAATATTCCAGCCATTCTAGTTGAGCTAGGCTTCCTATCAAATAGTGAAGATCGAGCTAAACTGACAGATGATCAATATATTGAGCTATTTGCTGAATCTATCTACAAAGGAATTTTGGAATATTACTCAAAACAATAGTAAAAAGGGCTACATGTTCATTAAAATGTACCCTTTGTAAAGGACATTTTGAAAAAAGCTAGACAACCTTTTGGAGCTGCTGTCTGTATTTTGCAGGCGGCAGCTTTTTCAAGTTCCATTGCCCTCGATAATGGTTGTAATACATCATATAACTTTTCACTTCTCGTTTTACTTCTTCTAATGTTTCGCATGCTTTCATATTGATTTCATCTTTAAAATGACCGAAAAGGGATTCTTGGGGGGCTTTATCCCAACAGTTTCTTTGGCGTGACATCGATTGCACTAGTCCCATTTACTTCACAAGTTTCTGGGATTGTGGATTCGTATGAATAAATGCATCTTTTGTTAAATGGTGGTGATTTTGCTTCAATTTACGAAGTGTATTGAGCGCGATATCCATACTTAATGAAGCAGATGCTTCATATGTTGTTTGTCTCAGTGTCCTTAATTGCTGATAAATCAGCACGTTTGCCGTTCCCATACGTCAAATATGTGATATCTGTTATTAATACTTTCCTGTTAAGCTAACGGATGCATTAATTGAACAGAGAAACATTTAAAATTGTGTTTCTCTGTTTTAAATAAACTAAAAATATTTCTGATAAAATTCCTTCCTAAGCTTTCCACTTAGTTGTGCATAAATCCGGATAGTTTCACTTTTTTTCTTTTTTCATGCCCCATTAAACTGTTAATTACTTCAATAGGTGCACCATTGTTTAATAGGTGTGTAGCGTAACTATGTCTTAATTGATGGGGGGGTCAGCACGATCTGGAGATTCGTTTAATGATATACCCCATTTGCGCAATACTCATACGATGTGGGTTTCTTTCAGTAACAAAAATTGCTGGATCTCTATCTTGACGACTTTCAATGTATCTTTAAAACCAAATATCACAGCGGATATTAAAGTAAACTTCTCTTTCTTTATCTCCTTTACCTCTAACGATTGCAGAGCGTTCTGTCCAATTAATACTATTCATCTCTAGTGAAACAAACTGAAGAAGGAAATAGTGGATTTAAATTGAAATATAATGTAATAACCTAGATTGGAGTTCTTACAATGATTAAATTCTTTGAATACAACTGGCAGGTAAGAGATGAATGGTTTGACTGGTGCTATCAACTGACAATTAAAGAGTTATTAAAAGAACGCAGGGGTGGAGTAGGAAATATATTATATACACTTTTTCACATAATTGATGTGGAATATAGTTGGATTCGTGGTATTCAAGGCAAAGAAGATATAGTATTTCAGTTTGCTGATTATAATACACTTGAAAAGGTTAAATCTCTTTCAGATAAAACACGAAATGAAATAGCTGAATTTATAAAAACAAATTTAGGAGGTTTAAAAGAACAACTAGTCAGTGTTTCTTGGGATGAAGATAAATACACTTTTGCTGATATTTTACACCATATAATTACTCACGAAATTCACCACATAGGTCAACTTTCTGTTTGGGCAAGAGAATTAGAACTAAGCCCTGTACCTGCTAACTTTATTGGGAGAGAGTTAACGAGGGGGTTTATTAATGAAAATGAATGAAAAAACATATCTAAGTATAGAAGAGATTATTTCTCTACCAACCTTATCAGGTACAAACATAAGTGATGATGGTAATAACGTAGCATTTGTCAAAAAGACAGCTAACTGGAATGACAATACATATAGGAATCATGTATGGATATATGAAAAAGATAAGGGGCAGTGTTACCCATTAACAAGTAAGGATATAGATAGTACCTGCCCATTATGGTCTCCAGATTCTAGAAATATCGCATACCTTAGCCCAGTTGGTAATGGGAAAAACCAGATATTTGTTAAATCAATAGATGGTTATGGCGAGGTGCAAATTACTGATGAGGAAGAAGGAATCAGTACATTCAAATGGGGGCCTACTGGTAAAGGTTTTTATTATGTTACGCAGTCAAAAGAATGTGAGGAAATAAAGAAACGTAAGGAACTATATGGAGATTTCCAACATGTAGGTAAGGAACATCAGAATAATTGTTTATATTACATTGAAATAGAAAAAGTGATACAAAATGATAAAGAGGAACGAGAGATTAGCAGTGTTTATCAATTAACTGATGGGAAAGATTTTCATATCCATGAATTTGATATTTCAAATGATGGGACAAAGGTTGTATTAATGGCTACACCAAGCCCGAGCGATCATATGAATGGTGATCTATATATATTAGATGTTGAAGCTGGGGAACTACAAAAGATGAATGTAGACAAGTTGTTGGGAGGGAGCATTTGTTTTTCTCCTGAAGGCAGTAAAATATGTTATGCAGCGAGTATACAGGAGAAGGATTACTATAGAAACCATATACAAGACAGTACATTAGAAATATATGATGTGAATACTGGAGAGGTAATTCAGCCTATACCAGATTTTGATAGTACGGTTATGCCATTACAATGGACAGCTAAAGGAATTTTAATTAGATGGCAGAATAAAACTAATTATCTTATTGGTTTGCTATCGGACGATGGCACTGTGGAAATGTTAAGCGAAAAAGAAGATGGCTTTATAATGGATGCCTCTATAACAAAGGATGGAAAGCATATAACCTATAATAAGGCTATAACAAATGAAACCTTTGAAATCTATTTAGACGATGAAAAAATAACGAATGAAAATAGCTTTTTCAATGGAAAGCTTAAAAGTAACAGAGAAATAATTTCATGGCAAAGTAGTGATGGTCTTGAAATAGAGGGTGTTTTATCAACCCCAGTAGAATTTGATGCAAATAAAAAATATCCTTTATTAGTAGTAATTCACGGCGGTCCGGCTTGGGCATCTTTTCCGATATTTTCAGACTGCTTCAATGAGAAATATCCGATTGAACAGTTTGTTGAAAAAGGCTTTATCGTTTTAGAACCAAATTACAGAGGAAGTTCAGGTTATGGTAATGAATTTTTAAAAGCTAACTATAGAAAACAGGGGATTGCTGACTACGATGATGTTATATCTGGAGTGGATGAACTAGTAGAAAAAGGGATGGTAGACAAGGATAGAGTAGGAGTTATGGGATGGAGTAACGGTGGATATGTATCAGCTTTCTGTTCTACGTTTAGTAGTCGGTTTAAAGCTATTTCAGTTGGCGGTGGAATAACTAACTGGAGTACCCATTATGTAAATACAGATATACCTTACTTTATTAGAATGTATTTAGGAAATACTCCATGGAATGATCCAGAGATATATACGAAGACATCACCTATGACGTATATTAAATCAGCTTGTACGCCTACCTTAATTCAACATGGGGAAAAGGATGCAAGAATTCCAATTACAAATGCATATGATCTATATCAAGGATTAATGGATATGGAAGTTGATACAGAATTAATTATATTTAAAGGAATGGCATATAGTTCTGACCAACCAGGAGTTCATGTGGCTATTATGAAGCAGAACTTGATGTGGTTTTCACACTATATTCTTGGAGAGAGTATGGAGGGTTTTAGGAATTTGTAAGGGATGTTTGTACAAGACATAAGGTTGAAACGGTCTTCATATTGAGATGATTTATTATAAAATATATACTGAAACTACTATCAGTACATAAATCAGGGAGGACTAATATGACAGGAAATAAAAATGACTTACTAGTAGAAAAACGTGAAGAGTTATTGAAAGTATTGCAAGCTCGTTTTGAGAAAAACATGAACCGCCATGAAGGTCTTGAATGGGCTAAAGTTGAAGCGAAGCTGACTACTAATAATGAAAAATTGTGGTCACTTAACGAAATGGAAGTAACTGGTGGTGAGCCGGATGTTGTTGGTTATGATGAAGAAAAGGACGAATATACTTTCTATGATTGTTCAAAGGAGAGTCCTAAAGGCCGCAGAAGTCTTTGTTATGACCTTGAAGCGTTAGAATCAAGAAAAAAGCATAAACCAGAAAATAACGCTATTGATGTGGCGGCCGCTATGGGTATTGAGTTATTAACGGAAGAACAATATCGAGAGTTACAAAAACTTGGAGATTTTGATATGAAATCATCGAGTTGGGTACAAACACCTTCAGATATTAGAGAGCTTGGTGGTGCTCTATTTTGCGATTATCGCTTTGGACATGTTTTCGTGTACCACAATGGAGCAGACTCTTACTATGCTGCCAGAGGTTTTCGTGGCTCGTTAAAAGTTTAAATTAGGATAAATAAGAAAAAGAGCCTATATTCAGGCTCTTTTTCTTATTTATATTTTAAAAGTAAACTGTTACTACGCAGTTTTACTTAATTTATATGTTCCGTGGTTGTTTTTACGGAAAAGTTTAGGGAAAACAGAGCCATCTAATCCAATACGTCCAGCGTTCTGCCCTGCAACTAAAATGAACATAGTCAAAATAAGCAGGTTTGGGTTTACACTAACGGTTCCACTTAATAAAAATGAAAGATTCATTATGATTCCGAAAAATGCAGCTGTTTTTGTTAATCCGCCTAAAATCAAACCTAGACCTACTAAAATTTCTCCCCATTGAACTAAAAAGCTAAATAGGTCTGCGTTTGGAAGGACAAAATGTTGAAGAAAATCTGCCCACCAACTTTGTACTGCAGGATGGTCACCTGATGCTTGAGCAATAGCACCCTTTAGAAAGCCACTTGCATCAAAAGATTGTCCGAAGACTTTGCCTATCCCAGCAGCGAGCCATGTATACCCTATGTAAAGCCGTAAAAGTAATAATATGAAAGTAGCACGTTTATCAGTTCTTAAAAAATTGATAACCATTGAAATCCCTCCAATATTGTATTTACATGTTTATTATATATCCATTGTGAATAAATTCACAATGAAGGAAATGTGAACGAATATATGTTTTGAGTAATTGTTTTATTTTTTGTAACATTTCATCTTTTTTGATAGACTAATAATAGAGATATATCAAAAGGAGGCAAAGACTAGATATGTGGATGAACTTGTAATGATTAGAAACTAGATAGATGAATTTTGCTCTCATAAGCGAGGGGTTATTTAGTCATCTGTAAATCATTCAAGGAATGCATATTTGGATTGTACATTCCTTTTATAAGGATAGGTGCCTATTTTATGTATCTGTCTTTTTTGTGGGAAAGTTTATATCTCTTATATAAAATATGCGTCCTTTAAACTTGGAGGAGTATATGATGAACCAATTAAAAAATAAAGT
>Ga0102589_1005957_pt1 | contig 10306 bp, 13 predicted proteins | sample AraplaMF_Col_mLB_FD_76858 | JGI IMG/M metagenome (GOLD analysis project Ga0102589, IMG submission 76858) | Arabidopsis root microbial communities from the University of North Carolina, USA - plate scrape MF_Col_mLB | ecosystem: Host-associated > Plants > Roots > Endosphere | place: USA... | reverse complement strand
CTTCACGTGTTTTTCCGTGAACAATTAATTTCGCAATCATCGAATCATAAAAAGGTGGAATTGAATAACCAGGATAAACAGCTGAATCGACGCGAATACCAAATCCTCCTGGTGGTAAGTACATTTCCACTTTCCCTGGAGATGGCATAAAGTTTTTGGCAGGGTTTTCCGCATTAATTCGACATTCGATTGCCCAACCTTTAAATTGTACTTCTTCTTGCTGTAGCGATAGCTTTTCTCCTGAAGCAACACGAATTTGCTCTTTAATTAAGTCCATCCCTGTTACCATCTCTGTAACCGGGTGTTCTACTTGAATTCGCGTGTTCATTTCCATAAAGTAAAAGCTTTTCGTTTTATATTCATAAATAAACTCAACCGTACCAGCACCTGTATAATCAACCGCTACCGCTGCTTTTACTGCCGCTTCACCCATTTTCTCACGAATATTTGCATCAAGAGCAGGAGAAGGACTTTCTTCTAATAGTTTTTGCAAACGGCGCTGAATTGTACAATCACGCTCTCCTAAATGAATCGCATTGCCATGTGCATCTGCCATTATCTGAATCTCAACATGGCGGAAATCTTCAACGTACTTTTCTAAGTATACACCAGGGTTTCCAAAAGCGGTACTAGCTTCTTGCTGTGTAATTTGAATTCCCTTTATAAGCTCCTCTTCATGACGTGCAACACGAATACCTTTTCCGCCGCCACCTGCAGTTGCTTTAATAATAACGGGATATCCAATTTGATTTGCAAGTTCCATCGCTTCTTCTGTGTTTTTTATAATCCCTTGTGAACCTGGTACAATCGGAACCCCTGCTTCTTTCATTGTATCACGCGCAACGTCTTTTGTACCCATTTTTGAAATTGCTTCTGGGCTAGGTCCGATAAAAATCAAGTTACATTCACGACATAGTTCTGCAAAATCAGCATTTTCGGCTAAAAATCCATAACCAGGGTGAATTGCATCACAACCTGTTAATTTTGCAACGCTTATAATATTCGTCAAATTTAAATAGCTTTCTTTCGACATTGTTGGCCCAACGCAATACGCTTCATCTGCGATTTGCACATGAAGTGATTCTTTATCCGCTTCTGAATAAATAGCTACTGTTTCAATATTCATCTCTTTGCAAGCACGAATAATTCGCACAGCAATTTCCCCACGATTGGCTATCAATACTTTTTTTATCATCACAAAGACTCCCTTATTACGCTTTTACAAGAAATAGCGGTTGTCCATACTCAACAAGTTGTCCGTTGTTCACAAGAATTTCAACAATCTCTCCATTTACTTCTGCTTCAATTTCATTAAAGAGCTTCATCGCTTCAACGATGCAAACGACTGTACCTTCTGAAACGCGATCCCCGACACTTACATATGCAGGCGTATCTGGTGAAGAAGATGCATAGAATGTTCCAACCATCGGTGATGTGATTGTATGTAAATTCTCATCTTGAACAGCTTTCTTCTCTTCCTGCTTCGGTACTTCTACCTGCGCCGCTGCTACGGCTGTTTCCATTTCTACCGCTTGCGTTTGTAATGCTTGTTTCACTACTGGCGTTGTCTGTACAGACACAACTTCATTCCCACGCTTTTTCATTTTAATTGTCGTACCATCTTTTTTGTATTCAAATTCATCAATGTTAGAGCTATCAATTAACTTAATTAATTCACGAACTTCTTGAATTTTAAACATATAAAATCCACTCCCATACACTTGTTTGTCCCGTTCTTACAGATACTGAACATATAAAAGTAAACTATGTTGTCTGTAAAGATACGATTCATTCTACTAGAGAAATCATTCCTATAACATTTACTAATAGAAACTTTTGCTACTCTCATCTTACGATAAATATTTTCAACATTCCAATTTATATTTCTTTACGATAAATCGAAACTCCTGTAAAAAATATTATTTCACTAAATAATTTATTACCTAGTAATAATACCAAGTTTCACTCAAAATTGGCAAGACCACTTCATAAAAAACATGTTTTTTCTCTTTTTCCATTTAAAATATAGAGCTCTTGATTTATTATTCTCAGCTTATTTTAACTATGTACAACAACATATTTTACAAAATATTATTTTTTTATTTACAAGCCGTTCATCCTTCCTTCACATACGAATAGTATGTTCAAAGTAAAGTAAAATATCTTAATAGTGAGGTGCAGAAACATGATATGGCTCATCTTGTTCTTACCAGCTGTATTAATCTGGCTCATCGTTGTCTTCACTCATATAAAATACGGAAAAAGCAACCACCATTACCACGAACCTTTAATTTTTTACTCTCAGCGCATTTCTCCTTTCCGAGGAGAAAACATTGAAATAGCACAAAAAGATGAAATAGAAAAAAGCTATCGAAAACGATAGCTTTTTTCTATCCGGCTGTTCGCGAGTAGTAATCCTCCAGCTTATCATAGCTCGTAATACATATTTAAAATTTATTTTACTGGATCAAACTTGACGCCTACATCCTTGGATCCTGCCTCAGCACGAACAAGTTGGATAATTTTATTTGCTTCTTTTTGAGAATGCTTCGTAGCTTTTACTGTTACTTTAATATCAGTTCCATCAGCTCTTACAAGCGCATCTTTATAGCCACCTTGTGATTTAATAACTGTTTCAAGCAACCCTTCCTTTGTTTCCATCTGATCGATTGCATTTAATTCATCTTTCGCTTTACTTATTTCTTCAGCGGAAGATTTCGTTGATTTCATAACATCTTGTAATTTTTCTTTCTCTGCACTGCGTTGATCTTCCATTTTCAAACGAAGTGCTGTAAAGTTTTCATCACTTGATTGAACTGTTACATTGCCTTCTTTTTTGCTTGTCTCTTTTTTACTATCATCTTTTTTCTCTGTTTCTTTGCCCGATGTTTCTTTTGGAGTAGCTTCTTTATTAGATGTTTCTTTTGTCGTTTCTTTTGTCGTTTCTTTTGTCACTTCTTTTTCAACACCTTGCTTTTCTTGTCCAACCTTTTCACTCGCTGTTGGTGTTGCAGTATTCATTTTGTCAGGCGTTGTTACATAATAGACAGATAACACAACAACTAAACTTAGCATTGTTAGTAACCAAACTGTTTGTTTTTTCAACACTTTATTTCCTCCCTAACCCTTTTTTGGTAGTACTGCTACGCGGTGTGATGGTACATCAAGCATACGTGTCACCGCTTCCTTTACCATTGCTTTTACTTGTATATTATCCACCCCTTTTGCTACGACAAGGACACCTCTCACTTTTGGTTTCTCTGTTCGCAATACAATCGGAGTTTCTTTATCACCTTCGCGTATAATCACCGTTTTTTCATCAGTTGATTCATCTTCAACTTGTCTTTTTCCTCCAGTTTTATCTGTTTCACCTGTTGTTTGCGATCGTTTCACAATATTTTTTTCAAGTATTTTTTCTTCTGATGAGTCCAAATTCACTTCAATAGACACATCTTTAACCCCTGTTATATCTTCTAATGCTGCTTTCAATTCTTGTTCATATGCTTTTTCGTATTTTTCTATAGCTGACATGTTCTCGCTCTTTTTTTGTCCAAAAGTCGGCACATCTTTTTCTGAATCTTGATTTGTCTTTTCTTTAAACACAGGCACTTCTTCTTTTTTCGGTTGAAAGAAATTACTAAAAAACATAAGCAACATTCCAAGTATGAGTAGGACAAGCAAAAACTTAGGTGTTACTTTTTTTCCTTTCTCCCTATCATCTTTTTCGTCCCCTTTCAATAAGTTGCGAAAAAATGAGAATTTCGAGTTTTTATCTTTATTGTCCATTTACTCTACCTGTCCCCCCTTCCATTTGAACTTGGATTTGTTTATCCTCTAGCTGCCACCTGCTTGAAAAGAACTGTTTCATTTCTACATTTGTTTCTTCCGAAGTTTTCTGAGGCGCTCTCGTATTAATTTCAACTGGCTTTACTGTTTCAATTGCATCATTTTTCTTCACTTCAGCTTCTTTTAGCGTCACAATAACAGATTGAATATCTTTTGCCGCTTTTACTTCTTCCTTAGTTTCTGCTGCAATTATTTTTATTTCAGACACTGTCACGCCATACTTTTTCTCAAATTCTTTTCCAACTTCTTTTTTCATTTTGACAGCCATCTCTTCTAAACTATATGCACGTGTTAGGGCTTGTATTTCTTTTTTCTTTGTATCAATTGAATTTTTTATCGATCCGTCCGCTACGTATTTTTCTTGATTAAAATTCGCAATCACTTCATTTACATCCGTTTGTAATAACTTAAATAGCGGCGTTAAGATTAAAACGACTAACAATAAGCTCACAACAAATTTGACATACTTTTGTAAATTTGAATTAGGAAGGATAAGATGCAGCATCGTCGCTAAGAGCAAAAAGACGATAATATTTCTAATCCACTCTGTAACAAATTGCATACTCGTCACCTCCTATCGCATCATGAGGGTAATGTTCCCCGCGGCAATAATAATGGTAATGCTTAAAAAGAACATAAAGGATACGATAGCTAAGCAGGCAAATACATAAATGATACTCCTTCCTATAATATCTAAACATTTAATAATAGCTCCTCCGCCAACTGGCTGTAGTACTGCCGCTGCGAATTTATAAATAAACGCGATACAAAAGATTTGAATCGCTGGAAAAGCAACGATTAAACATAAGATAACAAGCCCGATAATCCCGACCGTATTCTTTAATAACCCAGAGGCGCTAATAACAGTATCCGCCGCTTCTGTAAACATCCGCCCTACCACAGGAATAAAATTTCCCGTTACAAACTTCGCTGTTTTAACAGCTATACCATCAGCAACTGCTGTTGCTGTCCCTTGCACAGATAATACGCCTAGAAAAACTGTTAGAAAGATACCAATAATCCCAACACTTACATTTTGCAGGAGCTTGGACAATTTCGTAACTTTATATTGATCACTCATTGTACTTACAATGCTTAAGATGGTCGCAAGTAATAAGAGCGGAAGAACAATATAGTTCATAAGCAGCCCACTTGTATTCATTAAAAAAATGATAATCGGATGGAAGAAGGATACTGATACAACCCCGCCTCCGGTCGCTATGAGTGCTAGGAGAATAGGAAGTAAAGCTAATATAAAATCTACCATCGTTTGAATCGTTTCCCGTGCATACGTCATGACCACATAAAAACTATTTAAAGCAAAAATAATTAACACCATATATACAACGGCATCTGCAATTTTACTTATGCTACTCTTCGAAAAGGCAGATTGTAATGATTGTAATAATGCACTGAAAATTGTGAGCATAATGAGCGTTCCAAGTAGCTTTCCATTTGCAACAAGCTCATGAAATAAATATTTTAATAGCCCTATCATCCATTCTTTTATAGAAAATTCCTTTTCGCCCTTTACAAATTCCATAAAACTTCCCTTTTGACTCTCTGGTAAATAACCTCCATATTTTGTGACAAGCCCGTCCCAAAACTGCTTCACATCTTCGATTCCGAGTTTATCCAATTGTTGATCTACGACGTTTTTTTCTACAGGAGAAGCTTGTACGACAATTGGTAAAGAAAAGAAAAGGAAGCAAGCAAACAGCAGCTTAGCTCCAAACCTTTGCAACATTCACTCCCCCTTATCCCGTAGGTAAAAAACCAAGAATTGTTTCAATTACAACCGTTAAAATAGGAATAGCCATAACAAGAATTAAAATTTTCCCTGCTAATTCAATTTTTGAAGCAATTGCACCTTGACCAGCATCTTTTGTAATTTGTGCCCCAAACTCAGCAATGTAAGCAATTCCAATAATTTTCAGCAGTGTCTCTACATAGACATTGCTTACTTTCGCCTCACTTGCAACTCGCTCAATCATTCTTAAAATAGAATGAATTTGATCGATTAGCAGCAGAAACATGACACTCGCGATGAACACAATAAACAAAGAAGTGATACTAGATTTATGTTGATTTAGCACAGCTGCTAAAAATGTCGCGACGAGGCCCAATCCGACAATTTGTAAAATCTCGATTCGAACCGCCTCCTTTACTGAAAGAGAAAGACACTTTTAATCTTGTCAAACAAAGTATTAATCAAAAATGCAACATGAAATAAAATAACGACAAAACCGACAAGAATAACCCAGTTTGCAATATCCTCCCGCTTTAACTCTTTTAGTACTGTATGAATGAAAGCTAAAACAATGCCGATTCCGGCGATTTGAAATATTAATCCAACATCGATGGACATCGCCTTTCTCCCCCCCTATAGCAGTAAAATTACGATAAGTAGTCCTGCTAGTACACCCAAACTCTTTATCATCTTTTCATATTGAAGTTGAAGTGCTTTCGCTTCACCCTCTTCTCTTTCTAGGTGCGTAATACATAAGCGAATATGCTTTTGCTGCGATTCACGGTCATGCTGCCCTAATGTTTCACCAAATTGCTGCAAAATCTCATATTCAGTTTGTTTAAATGCAGTGAGTTTCCAATTTTCTTGTAAACTTTCAAGCCAAGCCTCTCTAACTGTTTGTTCGCCGCTTTCTAGTCGCTTTGAAAAACTTTGAAATATCCAGTTTAAAGGCTTTGGCATTTGTTTTACTAAGCGCTCTGCTGCTTCTGATAAAGGCGTATGCCCATACATGATTTCAGCTTCTAACGATTGCAGCGCTGCTTTTAAAAGCCTAAGTTGACGCGGGCGTTCACTATATCTTTTGGCATACGAAAAACCAAAGAAAGTGCTCACCGCTACAATTAACACCGCACCAAATATTTTCACCATACGCTTTGAACCTTTCCTCGCCTTTGAACAGGCTTTCCATCTCTATCCTTGACTTGAACAACGGTTCCAGGTCCCTTTGCTTTTGATAGTTCAATAAAGCGATCAAACACACCAAGCTCCATCACAGCCTTTAAAGATGGTCGTTTCATTACATCATCAAAAGAAAATCCGTGAGCACTTATAAAAAGCTGAACCCCCGCATGTACCGCCTCCATAATCGCTTCACTATCTTCCACACGCCCAATTTCATCAACAATTAATACGTCCGGACTCATGGAACGAATCATCATCATCATTCCTTCCGCTTTTGGACATGCATCCAACACATCAACACGCGGGCCAAATTCATATTGCGGAATCCCTTTTACACATCCAGCGATTTCTGAGCGTTCATCAACAATCCCTACTTTACAAGAAGGAATTTCATGAGAACGAACCCCTTGACTCATACAACGTGCCACATCCCTGAGAAGTGTTGTTTTCCCTGTTTGCGGAGGGCCAATTACCATTGTGTTTAACCAACGTGAGTCGTACAAATAAGATAAGAGTGGCTCAGCTATCCCAATTTTTTGACGGGCAATTCGAATATTAAATGATGACACATCTCGAATCATCTTCACTGCACTTTTCTCTGTAATTACTTTTCCAGCTAAGCCAATCCTGTGACCACCGCGCAAAGTAACATACCCACGCTTTAACTCTTCTTCCATCGTATAAATAGAATATTGACTAAGCTTATTTAATAAGTAGATTGCATCCTCTGCTGTAACGACATAGTCATAAAAGAACACTTCTCCACGAGCAATACATTCAAGTGGCCTTCCTATCCGAACCCTAATTTCTTCTAACGCGCTATATTGTTCACAGCCTTCAATAAACTGTTTCATCGCTTTTGGTAAAACCTCTAATACTTCTTTCATCTGCTTCTCCCCACCATACTTGACTTACTATTTCAACACTGCAATAAAAATACAGCCAATTCCGAGAGTTAGAAAAAAGAGCTTCAAAAAAGAAATTTCATTTGCAACACTCGCAATACCGATTGACATCGTTAAAATTAATACAGTCGGTCCAACAAATGCCAACATACCATTTATAAACAATGCTTTTTTTGCATCATTCACATAAAGCATAAGCAAAGCGGCGAATATCTCCGCACTACCTGAAAACAACCGAAGCAATCCCATGACAAGCACGGATGTTTCCATTGCCGCCAGCCATTGTTTCATTCTCCCACCTTCTCTCCTACCAATTACTTTTCAGTTCACTAACAAAACTCTTATTCCAAAAAGAATATATTTGTACAACCATATGCAGAGGTTGTCTATTTCAGAAGTAAAAATATAATTTTTTGTCCCTAATTTCGTAAATTTCTGAATATTACAACTTTAATATGTTATATTTAATAAGGAAAGGGGGCTTTCTATGAAGGATGTAACATTAATACAGCTTGATTTACAATCCACACGCCATTTTTGAATTATCAAGTAAGCCACATGTAAAAAATGCTTTAGAGTTAAAAGCAGAAACAACCGAAGACACAAAGAGATTTATTTATTTCGCAATCGAAGAAGAAAAAAGAGGAATCTTTAAGTAGAGCCATTTTCAACGAAAAACAAGAATTAATAGGCATCACAACTCTTAAACATATCAATCATGAACAAAAACATTGCCATATGGGGAGTTGGCTTGGTTATCCTTATTGGGGGCAAGGTTACAATGAGGCTGCTAAAAAAGAAATATTTAAAATTGAATTTGAAGAATTAGATCTTATATATGTATTTTCCGGTGCAAAAACGACGAATGTTCGTTCTTTAAAAGCGCAAGAAAAGTTACCTTATATTTCATTACATATGGAGGAGAAATTCCCAAAAGAACACGCTTTATTAGAAAAAGAAACAAAAGTTCCTTGTGTACTACATGCCGTATCTCGAAAAAGTTTTTTAAGGTGGTTACAACAAAATGATTGTTGCTGATGGAGAAGTTACTTTTTAAAAATAGAGAGGTGATTAGAGTGAACCTTATGCGTGCTCTTTACATAATAATATTAGAATTACTTGGTATTTTTTTATTTTCTAAAATAGTAGATTGGTCATTTATGGAGATATTCTTTCTAGGTAGTCTAAGCATATTTGGAATTTCTTGGATTACTACTTTAAATATGAATCGTAATGCCAATATGGATCACGCCGTATATAAAGGATTAACTGGCGTGGAGACAGGAGAAATACAGCCATTTCAGATTAATTGGAATCCTTTCACATTTGGAACATCCATTCTTGTAGTGATTAGCCTTATTATAAGCATTATTTATTATCTACCGTACTTCATATAAAAAGCACTCGTGATCATCACGAGTGCTTTTTATAACTATGCACGAGAAACGTATTTACCTTCACCTGTGTTGATGATAAGCATTTCGCCTTCGTTAATGAAGATTGGTACTTGTACAACAAGGCCAGTTTCTAATGTAGCTGGTTTTGTTACGTTAGAAGCTGTGTCACCTTTAATACCAGGCTCTGTTTCTACAACTTTTAACTCAACTGTGTTTGGAAGTTCAACACCAAGTACTTCGCCTTGGTATGTCATAATTGCTACTTCCATGTTTTCTTTTAGGAATTTAAGTTCGCGCTCGATTTGGTTTTCGCCAAGTTCGATTTGCTCATAAGTTCCGTTATCCATAAATACGTGAGACTCACCGCTCGCGTATAAGTATTGCATACGACGGTTTTCGATATGCGCTTTTTCTACTTTTTCACCAGCACGGAATGTTTTTTCTTGAACAGAACCTGTGCGAAGGTTACGTAATTTAGAGCGAACGAACGCAGCACCTTTACCTGGCTTTACATGTTGGAAATCAAGCACTTGCCAAAGGGCATTGTCCACTGAAATTGTTAAACCTGTACGAAAATCATTTACTGAAATCATGCAAAAAATCCTCCTGTGTATTACAAAATAATAAGTTCTTTTGGAGATTTCGTGATTACTTCATTACCTTCACTTGTTACAATAATATCGTCCTCGATACGCACACCGCCAACACCAGGAATATAAATGCCCGGTTCTACTGTCACAGCCATTCCTGGCTCAAGTACCGTTTCAGAACGGAATGCTAAGCCCGGTGCTTCATGGATTTCAAGGCCCACTCCATGACCAGTAGAATGTCCGAAATATTCACCGTATCCTTTTTCCGTTATGTAGTCACGTGTTAATGCATCAGCTTCACGACCAGTTAAACCAGCTTTAATGCCGTTCACACCACGAAGCTGTGCTTCTAAAACGACATTATAAATTTCTTTTAATTTATCAGATGGTTCGCCGACTGCAATCGTACGCGTAATATCAGAGCAATATCCTTTATAATAAGCACCGAAGTCTAATGTTACGAAATCTCCTTTTTCTATCACTTTTTCAGATGCCACACCATGCGGCAATGCTGAACGAAGTCCTGAAGCAACGATAATATCAAACGAAGAAGATGTTGCTCCTTGTTTTCTCATGAAAAATTCAAGTTCATTTGACACTTCAATTTCAGATACGCCTGGGCGAATGAATGATAGA
>Ga0102589_1005952_pt1 | contig 10310 bp, 8 predicted proteins | sample AraplaMF_Col_mLB_FD_76858 | JGI IMG/M metagenome (GOLD analysis project Ga0102589, IMG submission 76858) | Arabidopsis root microbial communities from the University of North Carolina, USA - plate scrape MF_Col_mLB | ecosystem: Host-associated > Plants > Roots > Endosphere | place: USA... | reverse complement strand
TTCAAATTATCAGTACCTGGTATGGTAGAGTGCCCAAGCTGTGGTGAAGCGAAATTAGCTCACCGTGTATGTAAAGCATGCGGTACTTACAAAGGTAAAGAAGTAATCAGCAAGTAATTGCGGGAAAATAAACGCAGAAGATATCTTCTGCGTTTATTTTTTTTGTCTTAATCTTTAGTTGTTGTATTCTATCTTTTCTAGTAACTGCATATGCTTAATAAAAAATGCATAGGGAGGACTAGAGAGATGGCGACAACAAGACAAGATGCTTGGACTGATGATGAAGATTTGCTTCTGGCAGAAGTAGTACTCCGGCATATTCGAGAAGGTGGAACACAACTTTCTGCCTTTAAGGAAGTGGGGAAAAATTTATCTCGTACACCAGCAGCATGTGGGTTTAGATGGAATTCTTACGTAAGAAAGCAATATAAAGAACGTATTGAGGAAGCAAAGCAACTTCGTAAAGTAGAACATTATGAAGTGAAAGAGACAAAGGTGTTAGAACCTACGTCAATTACGTTGAATGATGTTATTGATTTCTTGCAAAATTATAAAGATGAAAACTCTTTAACGGTGTTGCAACAACAAGTTGAATCATTACAAACAGAAAGAGAGCGTCTTCTGGAGCGATTATCAGTATACGAAGAAGAGTATAGAACATTACTTGATTATATCGATCAAAAAAGAAGTGTAATGGTAGCGGAAAGAAACAATGCTCGCTCGAATGAGAAGTTAGAGAAGCTTAAGAAATAAAAAACAGCTGTTATACAGCTGTTTTTTTATTTCTTAAGCGGATTCTTCGTTTGTAACCGCATTCAAATTTGCTTCTGGATGCCAAATATAAAAATCTCCATCAGTTACTGATACGGGGTTGAAATTTAATTTATCCCAAAAACCAGCTGAATGAATACGTGCTATCGTTTTAATAGGAAATTGCATTTGTTTCGCATGATTTACAAGCATTTGCCCGAATCCTTGTTTTTGAAAAGTTGGTAATACTTCAAGTTTATAAAGTTCTAGGTAGGGACCTGTAATTTCGAATGGTTCTCCGCCGTTTCTTTTCATATATAGACTCATACGTGCGATTAGTGATCCGCCATAATAAATACCGTAAAATGGAGATTCACTGTCGTTTTCAATAATGTTTGCTTGTAATTCTTCCAGCATAGATAGTTCCTGGGCTCCGCACCCTTTAAATTTCTTGAATTCATCTAACGTTTTATAATTGATGAGCAAGCGCTCAACTTTTGGGAATCCCATTACATCACATCCTTTTCTTGTCTCGTTGAATGCAGAAAAGTAAAAATATTTATAATAATAGTATAACTCATTTTTTTATTTTTATGAAGAAGATAGTATATTTCTTTTTTATTTTTTTGAGGATTTGCTAAACTAAGAGTAGAAGCGTATTAATAGGTGGTACATACATAGTGAAAAATGAGAGTATATTTGTTGGGCAGAGGACAGCGGAATTATAGGGCGTGCTCAGGTGCTTTAAAAAGATATAAAGGGGGGAAGGCAAGGGCACTTAGTGTGAATTCCTTGTGTGAAAATGAAAATTGGAATTGTCGGACCAGGTGCTATTGGTCTATTGTATACATTTTATTTACAAAAAAATAACCAAGATGTTACGTTGTTTACAAGAACAGCTAAGCAAGCTGAAGAATTAAATGAAACAGGTGTAACTTGTATTAGAGATGGAAGATGTGAAACAGTATATCCATCTGTTTTACCGATAGAAAGTATGGTAGCGCAAAATTTAGATTATATATTTATTGCTGTGAAGCAATATCATATAGATGACGTACTACCGTTTGTGGAAGGGGCATCATCATTAATCTTTTTGCAAAACGGAATGTCGCATCTTCAAAAGATGCTGAACATGGGGAGTAAAAATGTAGCTGTTGGTATTGTAGAACATGGTGCGAAAAAAGAGGGAGGGCATATCGTTCATCATACTGGGATAGGGATAACAAAATTTGGAGTGGTTTGTGGTCAATCTATACATTTGAAAAAAATATTCAATTATTTTCCTTTTGCTTATTTTCCAGTTCAAATAGAAACGGATTGGGAAGAGATTATGCATAAAAAATTAGTAGTAAATGTATGTATCAATCCGTTGACAGCACTATTGGGAGTTAAGAATGGTGAATTAATCACGAATCGTTTTTTTTATCAAATGATGGAGCAAGTGTTTCAGGAGGCAGCATTTCTTATTAGAGGAGAAAAAGAAATGGTATGGCAAATGGTACGAAATGTGTGTGAAGGAACGTCTCGTAATACATCTTCTATGCTAGCGGATGTAAGAGCGAGTAGACAGACGGAAATTAATGCGATTGTTGGATATGTATTAGAAGAAGCTAAGAAACAGCAACGACCAGTTCCGACACTTCAATTTTTGTTTGATGCAATAAAAGGTTTAGAAACAAGAGTATAAGTGTTATTCTTTGCTTTTACGTGAAACATTGACTACAATGTGGATTGGTGAGAGAACTGGATACGAAAGGAAGAATTATATGGAGATAAAAGAAATCTCTGTTCCGCAACGAGGTATTGTAGCGGACTATATGAACGGTAAAAAAGAGATACAGTCATGTTTTGATTATATGTTAACAGAAGATGCTTTTAAACAACGTTTACATGATTTGCGTGAAAGGGAGTTTTTCCGCCAAGATTTAGTAGCGCATTTATTAGAATATAATACAAAATTACAAGCGGGAGAATCTACACTTCAAAATGTAAAAGCGCTTGGAGATGAAAATACATATGTTGTTATAGCTGGACAACAAGCGGGGTTATTAACTGGACCGCTTTATACAATTCATAAAGTTATTTCAATTTTACAGCTTGCAAAGGAAAAGGAAGAAAGTTTAGGAGTTAAAGTTGTCCCTGTCTTCTGGATTGCGGGTGAAGACCATGATATGGATGAGATTAATCATACTTTTGTAGCGAAAAATAAAAAGATGAAAAAAACTATTTTTTATGACCGTAATCCGAAAAAGGCAAGTGCTTCTGAGTCTGAACTTTCTGTTGAAGATTGTAGAAATTGGATTGAAGAGATTTTTAAAACATACCCAGAAACAAATTTTACAAAAGATGTATTAAAATTTGTTGATGATGCTTTGAAAAAATCGAATACGTATGTAGATTTCTTTGCTCATCTTATTACGAAAATCTTTGCTAATTCTGGTTTAATCCTTGTTGATTCACATCATCCTGAATTAAGAAAGTTAGAAATTCCATTTTTCAAGCGAATTATAAGTAAGTATAAAGAGGTACAAGAGGGCCTTCGTAATCAGCAGGAAGTAATTAAAGAACTAGGATACAAACCGATTATTGAAACGAAGTCTCATGCAGTGCATATATTCATGGAAATAGATAATGAACGAGTATTGCTTGAAGAGCATCAAGGTAAGTTTGTTGGAAAGGATGGGGCGCATTCCTTTTCATACGAAGAGTTGATTGAAGAGATGGAGAGAAATCCGGCACGTTTTAGTAATAATGTTGTAACACGTCCTCTTATGCAAGAGTATGTATTTCCTACGCTCGCATTTATTGGAGGTCCAGGGGAATTAGCTTATTGGAGTGAATTACAACAAGTATTCCATACTGTCGGTTTTCAAATGCCACCTGTCGTTCCTCGTCTTACAATTACTTATGTGGAGAGAGATATAGCGACAGATTTATTCGATCTGCAATTGAGAGAAAGTGATCCGTTTTTAAATGATGTCGATAAACTGCGTGAAAACTGGTTGTCTAATCGAGTAGAGGAACCGATTGATGATCATTTTGAAAAGGCGAAAAAAGAAATTGCCGATATTCATATATCTTTACAGCAATTTGTAAAGAAAATAGAGCCAGGATTAGGTGCGTTTGCAGGGAAAAACGAATTGAAAATTAATGAACAAATTGAACTGCTGGAAAGAATGTTGAAAAGAAATGTTGAGAAAAAGTATGAGGTTGAGCTAAATAAATTCCGCCGTATACAATTCGCACTTCGTCCATTAGGTGCGCCGCAAGAACGTGTGTGGAATGTATGTTATTATTTAAATCAGTTTGGTTTGGATTTCGTTGATCGTGTAATGGAAAACCCTTTTTCTTGGGACGGAAAACATCATGTTATAAAACTATAAAATCTTGCTCTTTGGAGCAGGATTTTATTTTTATTCCGTTGAATTTACTGTGAAGTGATTTTTTTCTGAATTATCAATCAAAAAATGTTAGATATGGCAATTGTGTTGGATACTTAAATATATGACAAAATAGCACAAAATGTAAACGTATTATTCGCTTTTTCGACAGTTTTTTATTTAAATTCCCGCAAAAGATGATAAAATTTAGTATATAATAAAAGAAAATAGCGATTTGTATAGTATGTTGCCTTTGTTGGTAAGTTAAATGAGTCGTTCTTTCGTATTATTTCATTCTCTAAGCGTGAAATATGTGTTTAGAGGAAGGGATACATTCAACATAATTAATTGGAAAAAGAGTAGGTGCAACAATGTTTAAACACGTAACAGTGCTTTTAAAGGAAACAGTAGACGGCTTAAATATAAAGCCAGATGGTACATATGTAGATTGTACACTGGGGGGAGGAGGACATAGTTCTTATTTATTATCCCAATTAACTGAAGGTGGAAAATTAATAGCGTTTGATCAAGATGAGATAGCGATTCAAAACGCGAAAGAAAAGTTCTCTTCATACGGTGAACAGTTTATAACAGTAAAGAGTAACTTCCGTTATTTAGCTGAAAAACTGCAGGAAATAGGTATAACAGAAGTAGACGGTATTTTATTTGATTTAGGTGTTTCATCCCCACAATTAGATACACCAGAACGAGGCTTTAGTTATCATCATGATGCACCGCTAGATATGCGGATGGATCAAGATGCCCCATTAACAGCGTATGATGTTGTAAATAGCTGGTCATATGAACAACTTGTAAGGATTTTCTTCCAATACGGTGAAGAGAAATTTTCAAAACAAATTGCAAGAAAAATTGAAGCTTATCGTGAGAATAAAGCTATTGAAACGACAGGAGAATTAGTAGAGCTAATTAAAGAAGGTATTCCGGCTCCTGCTCGTAGAACGGGTGGGCATCCTGCTAAGCGAGTGTTTCAGGCAATTCGTATAGCTGTAAATGATGAATTAAAAGTATTTGAAGAAGCATTGGAATCTGCTATTGAGATGGTTAAGCCAGGTGGAAGGGTTAGTGTTATAACATTCCATTCATTAGAAGATCGTATTTGTAAAACAACGTTTAAGCGAAATAGTACAACGCCACAATTGCCGCCAGGATTACCGATTATTCCTGATGAATTTAAGCCGAAATTAAAGCTTATTACAAGAAAACCGATTTTACCTTCTGATATAGAGCTAGAAGAAAATAATCGTGCGCGTTCTGCGAAGTTGAGAATCGCTGAAAAACGATAAAAGGGAGAGAGAGGTATGACTAATTTAGCTGTAAAGTACAAACAACAAGCGCAAGAAGAGGTGCAAATTCAAACGCCCCCACAGCAGATGGCTAAGCCGAAGGTTAAAGCGAAAATTACAAGAATCGAAAAACTGTTGTATGTAGCGTTTATTGGCTTTTTATTGTATGCCTGTGTCGCGTTTATTGGAAATAAAGCAGGCCTTTATCAAGTTAATGTAGAAGCAGCGACGATAGAAGAAAAAATTGTACAGCAGCAAAAAGAAAATCAAGAATTACAAGCTGAAGTAGAGAAGTTAAGTCGCTATGAACGAATCGCTGAAGTTGCAAAAAAACATGGGCTAGAAATTAATGCGAATAATGTGAAAGGCCTCAAATAAGGCAATAGGTGTGAAGGAACGATGAAGAAGAATATGACTAAATTTCATACCAATAAGGGAGCAGGTTATTTTATGATATTTTTCCTCCTGCTCTTTTTGCTGTTATTAGCCCGATTTTTTTACATACAATCAACAGGAACAGTTCATAATCAGGATTTAGATGCACTTGCTAAACAAAAGCATAGTAAAAAAGGAGTTCTTGAAGCGAACCGAGGAACCATTTATGATCAAAACGGTCATGTGTTAGCGCAAGACGCAAACTCTTACAAAATGGTAGCTGCACTAAAAGGTGCTAACTCAGTTGAGAATAAAGAAGATACTGCAAAGAAAATTGCAGGAGTACTTGGAAAAGGCGAAGAGGATATTTTAGCTTCTTTAAATAAGGAAGGTAGAAGTCAAGTCGAATTTGGAACGTTAGGCAAGGATTTGACGAAAGAAAAGAAGGAACAAATAGAAGCGTTGAAGTTGCCGGGAATATCTTTTATTACAGAAAATGCAAGGGTGTATCCAAACGGTGATTTTGCATCTTACGTTATAGGTCATGCAAAACCAAATGAGAATGGAACCTCGGTAGGTCAATTTGGCATAGAGAAAAGCTTGGATAAATACTTAAGTGCTTCGAACGGAGAAGTAGCATATACAGGTGATCGTAAAGGTGTGTCCCTTGATGGGGGAAAAGTTAATGTAAAGGCACCTAAAAATGGAGATAACGCTTATTTAACAATTGATCAACGTGTCCAAAGTTATTTAGAAGACGCGATGAAAGCAGCAAGTAAGCAATATGAGCCAGAAAGTTTAATAGGGATTGTTGCAGATCCGAAAACTGGGAAAATATTAGCGATGTCTACTAAACCTAGTTATGACCCTAATGATCGCCAAATTAAATATTTCTTCAATGACGCGATTGCCAATGCATTTGAACCTGGATCAACAATGAAAATTTTTACGTTAGCGGCAGCTATTAATGAAGGTGTGTACAAAGGACAAGATTATTATCAATCCGGGACATATCAAGTCGGAAATAGGAAAATAAAAGATCATAATGGCGGTGCTGGTTGGGGCTCTATCACGTTTGATGAAGGGGTAGAGCGTTCTTCGAACGTAGCGTTTGCAATTTTAGGAGATCAAAAACTTGGTCCAGAACGTTTCCGAAAATATATTCATAGTTTTGGATTAGATGAAAAAACGAACATTGATTTATCAGGTGAAGGATCGAATACAATTTTATTTGATCAGCAAATACAACAAGTGACAACAGCTTTTGGACAAGGTTCCACTGTAACACCAATTCAGCTTGTACAAGCTGCAACGGCCATTGCAAATGATGGGAAAATGATGAAACCTTATGCAATTGATAAAATTGTAGATCCGATAACAGACAAAGTAAAATTAGAACATAAGCCAGAAGAAGTAGGAAAACCTGTTACAAAGGAAACAGCAGCGCAAGTAAGACAGTTATTAGAACGTGTTGTTACATCTCCGAAAGGTACAGGGACAGCTTATAAAATTGATGGATATTCAGTTGGTGGTAAAACAGGTACAGCGCAAATTCCGGATGGAAAAGGCGGCTATATGACAGGAAGGCAGAATTATATATTCTCATTCTTAGGTATGGCACCAATGGACGATCCACAACTTGTCGTGTATGTAGCTGTTAAACAGCCGAAATTAAAAGATGATGAGAACGGCGCACAACCTTTAGCTGATATTTTTAAATATGTAACAAAAAATAGTTTAGAGTATTTAAAGATTAAGCCAAATGAAGTGAAAGATCCGAAAAAACATCTGAAAGAACAACAAACTACTGTTCCAGATGTAACTGGTAAAACGATGGCTGAAGCGGGGAAAGCGATTGATAAAGCAAAACTTCGTCCAATCGTACTAGGTGAAGGGAAAGTACAGCAACAAGTACCAAAAGCGACTGAACAAACATTAAAAGGCGACCGAGTCTTCTTGGTAGGAGATAAGCCTACAATGCCAAATATACAAGGATGGGCACTGCGTGATGTTATGAATTTAGCGAAGACATTACAGCTTAACTTGAAACCTTCTGGTACAGGATACGTAACAGAACAAAGTGTGGCGGAAGGAACATTATTACAACCTGGTACAGAATTAGGTGTCACACTCGTACCGCCACTCGAACCACAGCAAGAAGCAGAAAAGCCGTAATGGTAAAAGAGAATAAGTTCTAATTAAATAAGTACAAGCATATATTGGAACAAGCTAGGCGTAAGGGAGGCTTGTTCCGATATGCGTGTATCAAATGTAACAGTTAGAAAACGACTTATTTTTATACTTATATCAGGTATACTTATTTTCACGATTATCGATATTCGTCTTGGATATGTGCAATTTTTTCTTGGGAATATGTTAACGGATCGTGCGAAAGATTCATGGAGTCGTAATATTACTTTTGAACCCGAACGTGGGAAAATTTTAGACCGAAATGGTGTGGAACTTGCCACGAATAAAAGTGCTCCAACTGTCTTTGTTGTACCGAGGCAAATTGAAAAACCAGCAGAGACTGCAGAGAAGTTAGCTGCAGTATTAGGTGTGGAAAAAGATGAGATTTATAAAAGGATTACAAAAAAAGAATCGATTGTAAGGTTAGATAAAGGCGGAAGGAAAATATCACATGACAAAGCGAAAGAAGTACGAGGATTAAGTCTGAAGGGCGTGTATATTGCAGAGGATTCTATCCGGTACTATCCATTTGGAAACTTTTTATCACATGTATTAGGTTTTGCAGGTAGCGATAACCAAGGTCTTATGGGACTAGAAAAATATTATGATAAAGAGCTAAATGGGGACAAAGGTCATGTGCGTTTTTTTGCAGATGCGAAAGGACAAAGGATGCCTAATGTTGGTGATGATTTCAAAAAACCAGAAGCTGGTTTAAATTTAGGATTAACAATCGATGCGCGTATTACAAGGATTATGGAAAGAGAAATGAATATTGCGGAGTCAACTTATAATCCTGACGGTATGATTGCGATTGCAATGAATCCTAAAAATGGTGAAATTTTAGGTATGTCTAGTCGACCGAGTTTTGACCCAGCGGATTTTCAAAGTGTCTCTCCAGAAGTGTATAATAGAAATCTACCTGTATGGAGTACGTATGAGCCTGGTTCAACATTTAAGATCATTACATTAGCTGCAGCATTGAATGAAAATTTAGTAGACTTAGAGAAGGATACGTTTTATGATGATGGAGCAGCTGAAGTAGGTGGAGCTAGATTGAAATGCTGGAAAGCAGGAGGTCATGGCAGTCAAACGTTTTTAGAAGTCGTTCAAAACTCATGTAACCCGGGATTTATTGAACTTGGTGATCGCCTTGGTAAAGACCGATTATTTAAATACATTCGTAATTTTGGTTTTGGGCAGAAGACTGGAATTGACTTGCAAGGTGAAGGTAGTGGGATTTTATTTAATTTAGATAAAGTTGGTCCAGTAGAGCAAGCAACAACTTCATTCGGCCAAGGGGTTTCTGTTACACCGATTCAACAAGTAGCAGCTGTAGCGGCGGCTGTAAATGGTGGAACATTGTATCAGCCATATATAGCTAAGGAGTTTATTGATCCGAAAAATAATCAAGTTGTTAGTAAAAAGACACCTGTTGAGAAAAGAAAAGTTATTTCCAAGGAAACTTCAGAAAAAGTTCGTTATGCATTAGAGAATGTTGTAGCGAAAGGTTCTGGTAAAGGTGCTTATATTGATGGATATCGTGTAGGTGGAAAAACGGGTACTGCTCAAAAGGTGAAAGATGGTAAATATTTAGAGAATAATTATATAGTATCTTTTATCGGATTTGCTCCAGCGGATGATCCAGAGATTGTTGTGTATGTTGCTGTTGATAATCCAAAAGGGGTTACACAGTTTGGTGGAGTGGTAGCAGCTCCAATTGTCGGGAATATCCTTCGAGATGCGCTTCCTGTTATGGGAGTGAAACCGAGAAAAGAACAAGTTGAGAAAGAATATAAATGGGGCGATACACCAACTGTGGAAGTTCCGAATTTAATTGGAATGAAAAAGAAAGACTTACAAACACAACTCGTCGATTTGAAGCTTGATATAAGTGGAGATGGAGAGAAAGTAATTAAACAATCACCAGAAGCGGGAGCTAAAGTAAAAGAAGGCTCAAAAATTAGAATTTACTTCGGGAATTAAAGGTAACATAGTACGTTTTATGGTACAATTGGTGGAAGTGAGTTCTTTATAGAACAGTTACTTAACTTGAGACAATAAGTGTCTCAGTCATAAATAGGCCAGTAGCACTTACCTCCTTATATAAGGAGGTAATGTGTTGCTTACTGAAAAAAAGATAAATAAACAATGTAGAGAGGGTTTAGTGAAATGAAGTTGCATACACTTTTATCATGTTTGCATGATTTTCCAGTTGTTCCAAAAGAAAATCCAGAAATCACATCTATAGAAGCTGATTCACGTAAAGTGAAAGAAGGAAGCTTATTTGTATGTATGAAAGGATATACGGTTG
>Ga0102589_1005950_pt1 | contig 10314 bp, 8 predicted proteins | sample AraplaMF_Col_mLB_FD_76858 | JGI IMG/M metagenome (GOLD analysis project Ga0102589, IMG submission 76858) | Arabidopsis root microbial communities from the University of North Carolina, USA - plate scrape MF_Col_mLB | ecosystem: Host-associated > Plants > Roots > Endosphere | place: USA... | reverse complement strand
AAGAGTTTAAATCGAATGTTTTATTTGATTTCTTATGTTTACCAACTGTTTCTTTATGGCTTTATCATTTAACAAAAAATGATAATCCTTTTAAAATTGTATATAAGATTGTACTTACCATCAGTTCACTATTTTTAGTTGAGTTATGGGCAGAAAAATATACGAAACTAATTAAGTGGAAAAAAGGATGGAAATGGTATTACAGCCTTTTTAGTCTTAATGTAAGAGTTTTATTTAGTCGTTTAGTAATTGCAATTATTAACATTATAGAAAAGAAACAAGAGGGTTGACCTGTGCTACTAATAGAAAAAGTGATCTTGTGTCTCCCTCTTGTTTTATTCACCTTGCCGAATATAATCATTAAACGTAGCATTCTTCACTACAATATGACCTCCACATTCGTCTGCCATTAGTTTAGCAATCGACCCTGCAGGAATGGGAAAAGCAAATGGTTCATCATTTGTAAATTCGTATCTGCATACTTCTTTCTTTTTTACGTCTTTATACGAATGATACACGTAATATAATTTACCTAACTTTATAAAACAGTACGGATACTCTCTGTTAGACAAATTACTTCCCTCAGTTTCTATACACTCTTTAATAGCTTTATAAGTCAATATTAGTATCATTTGGATTTTAAAAGGTAAAATCCTTCTAAAAAGCCACTCTTTTAGAGTGACTTAATTTATACAAATGTTAATGTGTTAACTAACTGTGCATATAGAAATTTATCTAAAGTAGAAAAAATATAGATTCAGAAATTTGTTTATGGATTCCAGTAAATCACATTATGGTAACTAACATAAATAGCCATACTTATTAATGGTAGTTACCATAACGTAAATTATCCAAAATAAAAAGCTTATCTATAAATAGATAAGCTTTTATCATTCTAAATTAATTCTGTTTTGTTTCGCTTAACGGTTACATTTATAATTTCTCCAAATGCTAGACCAGCAACTACTACGGGAAAGACAACAAACATATTCCTTGGACTGAGTGTGCGGAGTAAGGCCATATCTTATAAAATGTGCGCTTTTCATACATTCTCCTTTCTTTCAACTATCCAAAAAATGTAGTCATATCAACGATGTATAAAAATCTGCATATTTCAGAGTAAAATTCTAGGTGGAACCCTGTAAATGTTACCCAAGATGAGGAGGGTCCGTTAACATGGAACCCCATTTGAAATGTTTTTGAGCCAACTTTTTAAACATTGCACCGTCAATTTTTTCTTTCACTGTTTCTCCATTAGCAAAGCGTGTAAAAGACGTATCTGTTAACGTCATATGCCCTGCATCGGTTAACTGCGCAAGCAAATAGTTTTTATTGAAAGGTGATTCTGGTTCTTCTACAATTATTTTTTGTAAGTCATTAAAATCTGATAAATCCCGTACCAGCTGTTTAGAATGGAAGATAAACCCTGTTTTCCATTCGCTGTCCCTATTATTCACCTTCATTTCGAATATACAATCACCTTGTTCAGTATCGACTCTTTTAATTCGAAACTCTCCATTGGACGAAACGACACTTGTTCCATCTAATGGAACGGGCTGCAAAGAAAGGTTGATTCCAAAACCCGTGTCGACTAAATATTTTTCTTCTTCATGAATTAAAAGATTGACGGCATGTGTTCTTCCGAATTTGTACCAGTCATGAGTAACTTGGTTATATACTATTCCACGAACCATTTGTACCTCAAAACCATTTTCAGCTAAGAAAAAATGAAGAAGTGAATTCAACTGATAACAAAGCCCTCCTTCATGTCTTCTTAAAATTTTATGAATGATGTTTTCTTTCGTAACCTCTGCTATATTATTTTCAATAATATCTACGTTATCAAACGGAATAGCTTTTGCTGTTTTTTCAAGAATTTCCCCTAGCATATCAAACGTTATTTTTTTATCATCTGGAATGCCTATTCGTTTACGAAACAATGTATTTATTTCCGTCATGCTCAAAACCACCTTTCACCTTCATGTTAGTTCAAATTAGAAAACCTACACTTCATTTTTTTAAGCCAATATATATGCCCTCTGATTTACCCTAGCCAATAAGGTTTTTTAATGAATAAAGTATAAATGTTTAGGCTATCATTTATACTCCAAATTCTTAGGAATAGACATAAGTGTGGATAATTGATTGGTATTAATAAGGTAAATTGAAATAAAAGTTAAAAAGGTTTGGTAAAATGATATTAAAGAAAGCCGCAATGTAATCTGGACGTTTATTTTGATAATTGAGATAGTAAGCATGTTCCCAAACGTCAAGACCTTGGATTGGTGTCTTACCTTCCATAAGAGGACTATCTTGTTTAGGTTTACTAGTAATTTTAAATTCTCTCTCATCTACTACAGGCCACGCCCAACCTGATCCAAAACAAGTTGTTGCTACTTTAGTAAATTGTTCTTTAAAGTTTTTATAGCTTCCGAATGTTTGATTGATGGCATAAGTAAGTGCGGCTATATATGCTTTTTTCTTTTCAATCATGTGAGTGACCTCCTTTAAATTTATCCGGCCGGTTATTACTATAGTAAGAAAAACTAGCAATATCTACGATATGAAAAATGCACATCTGTATCGGTACAGATGTTTATTCGGAGGAATACTATGCTTAAATATGAAACAATTTATCACTCTCTACTTCAAAAGATACAATCTGGGGACTTTCCAGCAAGGGCAAAATTACCCTCAATTAGAAGCTTATCGCACCAATATATTTGTAGTAAAAGCACAATAATATCTGCCTTAAAACGTTTAGAAGAGCAACATATTATTTATTCCATTCCAAAGAGTGGTTATTACGTCGTGGAACATCAGGTTTTTGAGGAACCCACATCTACTGAAGGCATTGATTTTGCAACATCATCTCCAACATGGCATGCATTTCCTTATAAAGACTTTCAACAATGTATTAATAAAGCGATTGATACATATCAAGAAGAATTGTTTCGTTATGGAACACCAAAAGGTTTATCTTTATTAATTACAGAAGCTAAGAGGCTCTTAGAATCTTATCAAGTATTTACGAAATCTGAACAGATCTTCATCACTTCAGGGGTTCAACAGGCACTCGCTTTACTGAGCATGATGCCTTTTCCAAATAACGGATCTACTATTTTAGTTGAACAACCTAGTTACCATTTGTATATGGATATGCTGAAAACATATGGAGTTCGTGCAATAGGCATTCAACGTACAGCGCAAGGTATTGATCTAGAGCAACTAGAAAAAATATTCAATGAAGAAGAGATTAAATTTTTTTATACAATGCCACGCTTCCATAATCCTTTAGGAACGTCATATAGCAAAAAAGACAAAGAAGCTATTTTACAGTTAGCCTATAAATACAATGTGTATATTATAGAAGATGACTATTTAGCAGATTTTGAATACAACACGAAGATTGATCCTCTTTTTGCAGAGGATACTAAAGAACAGGTTATCTACTTAAAGAGCTTTTCAAAAATCATGTTTCCAGGTTTAAGAATTGGTTTAGCCGTTCTTCCTCCTCCTATTCTTAGTACCTTTCAAAAATTTAGAATGACCTTAGATATAAATAGCTCTATGATTTCACAAGCTGCCCTATATCTTTATATAAAAAGTGGTATGTTTGAACATAATAAATTAAAAGTAAGTAGTATTTACCATAAACGTGCACAAATCCTTCATCAATCGCTGCAAAATCATCTGGCTAATTACGAATCATCGTCAGAAATAGTTATGCATGGTCATATTTTGCTACCTAGACAAGTAAATATGAAGTCATTTATTCGTTATTTATATGAACAGGGTGTATATCTAGATTCAGTTGAAAGTAATTATCTAGCCAACTTTCACAAAGAACGGGTTTTAAAGTTAAATGTGTCAAATGTTGAAAATCACCGAGTTGAAGAAGGAGTCAGAAAAATTGCAGATGCTTTAAAAAAAAGAGGTAACTATTTTCCTTAATGACCTAATGTAACTAAGGTCTTTATCACTGTTTAAGACGAAGAGACTTAAAAGTATTATTTGTGTAATGATATATATTTTTCTCACGTGTCTTCTATAATTTCTTCCTACCGGTAATACGTTTTATGTTAACTAAAATTGATCCTAGAAAGACAACTTTATTAGAAATGAGGATAGTTTGGTTGTTCTTAGATGCTAGAAGCTAAAACGTCCAATCTATACTATTAACTATATAGATTTTTCTTCATTAACAAAAATAGTTACCATGCATTAGTAAAACCACCTATAGCTATGGCAATCACTATTAGACCTATGGCCATGTAAAGAAAGGGTCCCCTTCCTTTCCACTCTAAATGGGTAGTGTAACTATTAAAAACGAGCGATGATCCTAACAAAACAAGGCCAAACGACTTCAAGTAAAGTGAATGTTGAAAGTAAGAAGCGATAGCTAGAATGGCTCCCACTACAGCCAAAAGTACATAAAATACTTTCAATACTTTAAGATATGTCATGCATTTCCCCCTTTTGCATCAACCGTATACTATCCTCTGTTACCCAGCATATGTTTGTCAAATATAAATTTAGTTCTAGTTTCTAAAAATAAACGGTGTAATTGACTCTTTCATTAGAAAATCCTTTATTTAAGTAATGTTGTTAGTTTAGTAAATACTAATTTATTTCATATATTATTAACGTTTTACTATTTACACTTAGTGACGACAAATATAGGCTTTTTCTACAAGATATGTAAATTTAAAAACGATTATAATAAAAGTATTTTACCATTTACTTAACATTATAGAGTTAACGTATATTTTTCTCTTTATAATATATATATATTTACTTCAACGTTCCCCATGGTCAATATAATCTTCAAACGTAGCGTGAGGCTGCGTCTTTTTTATTACTGGGCCTTGTCAGGAAACATCGTGAATGAATGAAGCTTTTCTTTTATTTTAGATAATTGTAAAATAATTATAAAACGTGCGTTATAAAGGGTTGGTGGAATAAATTGAAACAAAGTAAACGTAAACGTGTAACCTTACAAGAAGTGGCGGAACACGCGGGAGTATCTCGAGCTACCGCTTCGCTTATTGTACGAAATAGTCCAAGTGTCTCTGGAAAAACAAGAAAAAAAGTTCTAGCTTCGATGAAAGAGCTAGGATATGTATATGACCGTATTGCTGCAAATTTAAGGTCTCAAACTTCATCAACAATCGGAGTTATTATTACGGACATATCTAATACGTTTTTTACAGAATTGTTAATTGGAGTGCACGAGGAGCTTGAGAAAGACGGATATACGGTGTTTTTAGGTACGACGTTTGATTCGGATAATCGACAGGATCAGTTGCTTTCTACAATGCTAGAGCATCGGGTAGGAGGCATTATTTTATGTCCTGTAGCGGGTACATCGGAAGATACGATAAGAAAAATTCAGCATTTAGATGTTCCTTCAGTACTAGCAGTACGGGAATTGCCTGAAGTGGAGTCAGATTATGTGGGGGTAGATTATAACTTAGGTGTTCAAAAAGCGGTCCAACACTTACTAGAACAGGGACACAAAAGAATCGCATTTTTAGGAGGAACAACTGGTTCTACAACGTGGAAAGACAGAATGGAAGGTTACCGTTCGGCGCTAAAGAACGCAGGGATTTCTATAGATGAAGACCTTATTATTCCTAGCGGTCCTACAAGAAGCGGAGGTGTAGAAGCTGCTCATCAAGTATTGGACATTTCTGAACCTCCAACAGCAGTTTTTTGTTTTAGCGACCTAGTGGCGTTTGGTGTTATGCAAGGCTTAAAAGAGAAAGGGATAGTTCCGGGAGAAGATATAGCGGTAGTGGGGTTTGACAATGTCATGGAATCATCTGTGTGCCACCCTACTCTAACAACCGTCTCTTCTTTTGCAAGACAAATAGGAAAAGATGCTGCAAGATGTCTTCATAACCAAATTGTTGATAAAAAAGAACATCATCAGCGCATTATTTTAACGCCTCAGTTAGTTGTTCGAGAATCGTCTACAAAAAAAAGAAGCAGTTAATTAACTGCTTCTTTTTTTGTAGACGATTTAGATGGTTCATAGATATCCCAAGCCATCTTTAAGGAATTAACAATGTAATTTGCTACTTCTTCAATATCCAAATTGTCAGTTTCTACTTTGGAGTGGTGGTTGGAATAAATTGCTTGGCGCGTATAAAATAATTCTTCAATATCCTCTAGACTTCGTCCTTGTAAAACAGGGCGACTATCAATAATTAGGCTGATGCGCTCTTTCCATGAATCCCATGAAAGGTCTAAAAAGGGTTCTGGTGCAAAGATTGTATTTGCTTGAAAGGGGTGTATAGTGTCCTATTGGTATTCAATTTTATGAAGCTATTCCAAATAGTTGGTGAATGAACCTGACTTGATTTGGGACAGACTTCACCTCCTGATAAACCTGTTTCTTTTTTATCATATGCATGACCTCTATTCCAGAAATAATGACTTTTGCTGTACGAAACGATTTTAGGCCTAACATTGTAGACAGGCGCTTCTTAATAAACCTATGATCCTGCTCCACAATGTTATTTAGATATTTACTTTGTCTTACTTTGGTGCCTTGAGGCATCCTTTTTTCTCCTCTTAGCTCTTGAATAGCAATGGGATAGGCAGGATTTTTATCTACTGTAATCGCACGAGGTGTAGAAACGTGCGAAAAAGCCAAGGCTTTATTCTAAAAGCACTTGGCAACTTGTTTCTTCTTGATTCCTTGGATAAAAATCAAGGGAATTTGCTTACTGACGTAGAGCCAGCCATTTCATGAAATGTTGTAAATTTGTATACTTCGCATAAAAAGATCTTTTGAATCATTTGCGGATTTAGATGCGTTTATCACGGGTTGCATTATTTTGTCATAAAAATCATTCCGTTAAGTAGAAAAATAGCTGTTCATCATATCTCATGCAGAACCTATAAAAATTTGTCACTAGCCACCTACTCAATTTTTCATGATAATCTCTCTCTTTTTGATTTCTTTTAAAAAGATAAAATATTGGAATGATGACTGTCAAATTGATATTGATAAAAGTACTATGCATCTTGACTCCTTATCAGTACAGATTTTAGGTTGTCATAGTTTGTTTTCTTAAGCCCCCCTATTTCACAGCTTTATTTTTCATTAACTTTCCATATCTGTAGCATACGACAACTGCCGATATTATACCGATTAAAGTAATTATTAGATCAAATACAAATATGTGCAAAATAGTAGTGTGACTTTTAATTAAACCCGTAAAAGTAGGAATAAAGATAGCTGACAAACCACCCGCGGTAGATACGACTCCTGTTATAGTACCTTTATTTTTCCAAAATAATTCTGCCATCACGGTCAAAGTTAATTGGTATACTCCTGCAGTTGAGAAACCTAATAAAAACGAATTTACTATACCAATTGCTTGAGAATTTACAGTTAATAACACTAAAAGTGAAAATAATGTAATAATTGGATACACCAAAAGAATAGTCACCGGTCTTATAAATTTCTTTAATAATCCTGCCAATAATAAAACTGAAACCAGCCCACCAATACTGTAGTAACTAAGCAATTTTACTGAATTAGCATCAGTCATGTTTAAAATCTCTTGACCATAAGTAGGTAGCCATATTTGCGGAAGAGAATATAATCCGTTTGATGTAAACCCTATAATAATAAGAGCTATCCCTTCTTTCCAAAACTTAGGGATAATTGGAGATTTATTATCTTTTTCTATTTCTTGAATCATACTTATATCCCGATGATTAGGAAATGGCGCTGTAAATAGAAAGAGCATGTTGACAAGATATAGGGCAGCAGGAATGAAAAATGAAAATCCATAAGATATTCCATGTTCTAAACAAAAGAAAATAATTAAAGGTAGAATGAATGAACCTAAAGATAGGAAAGCTTTAACCAAAACATTTTTGGAACCTGAACTTTTGGGGAATATCTCCATAAGAGCAGGATACGTACCCTCATCCATAGCTGAATTAGCCATTCCTGCAAGGATGGCAAAAGCAAAGGCAATTTGGAAGTTGGGAGACAACGGTATCCCTATTAAGAATATTGCCATCATAACAGTCGAAATTACTACTGGAGGTTTTCTTCCAAATTTATCTGATAAAAATCCGCAAATAGCATAGGTGAAGACCCTTCCAATACCTAACGCTGAGATAATATAACTAATACCTGTACTATCTGTATCTAATTGTTTGGTTAAGAAAGGCATATTCGCAGCTAAAATGATATTAACCATTCCTAACAAAAAGTAATTCACATACATTCCTAATGTTGTTTTTATATAAGGATTCTTCATTTTTTCTCACTCCTGCATAAAAAACTTTCTAATGGTGCTTAAAGCAGAATAACTAATAAGGTCTATAAGAAGAGAAAGTTTCTATTTAAACAAAATTATTGATGAACTCCAATGTTTTGTAGAAAGCTATAGACATACTAAAAATGACAACTTCAGCATTAGATGAAGTTGTCAAAAATAAAATGGAATCTCTAATAATTCACTTAAAATTACATCTTACTTCAAAATGAAATTTCTATGTGTCCATTAGATAATTTTTCACACCATAATGTAACTATTAGGCGTTCTCATTTTATATTGATTAGAATTATTTATTAGAACTTGCTGCTACTGCTGCTCGAATACCTAGTAAGTAACTTTCCTTGCCGAATCCCGAAATTTGCCCAGTCGCAATTTCTGCGAACACAGATTTATGACGGAAAGCCTCACGTGAATGAATATTTGACATATGAATTTCTATAACTGGTACTGTTAAAATCGCTAAGGCATCACGAATTGCATAACTATAATGTGTCCAAGCACCTGCATTGAGTACAACACCATCTACTTTTGATAAGAAAGCTTCATGAATTTTTTCAACCATTTCACCTTCATGATTTGTTTGGAATGTTTCTACCTCAACCTTTAACTCTTCTGCTAACTGCGCAATATTATTATTGATTTCGTCTAAGGTAATCGTACCGTATTGTTTAGGGTCACGTTTACCGAACATATTATGATTTACACCATGTAACATTAAAATTTTAGTCATGACTGCCTCTCCAATCAGTTTTTTTATATTTAAATATTATAAATTTTTTTCTTTTATTATTTGTTGTCTGCAAATAAAATTTCTTTAACTTGCTTCATTGGCATATCAACGCCTGTGAATAATTTAAATGCTAAAGCACCTTGCCATAACATCATTCCTAAACCATTAATTGTTTTAGCACCTGCTTCTTCTGCTTGAGCTAATAATTTTGTCTTTTGAGGATTGTACACTACATCTGTTACAACTAAATCTTTACGTAATACATCTAAAGTGTCGTCTATAATACTTAAGTGATCTAATGGTTTCATTCCAAGACTTGTCCCATTAGCCAAGATAGCACTTTCTGCTACCTCACGTCGGAAAGCTTCTTTATCTTCTAACGGAAAAATGTTGGCTTTAACACCGAATTCATTCATTTCATTATTAATATAATTGACGTTTTCTTCTGCTTGAGCAAAGTACTCATCATTACGAGCAAAAATACTGATTTCTCGAATTCCAGATTGCGTTAACTGAATAGCGATTGGTGTTGCAGCACCACCTGAGCCAACCAGTGTTACTTTTTGACCTTCAAGTTTCACATCGTGGTCGATTAAATTTTTTACGTATCCAAGGCCATCTGTATTATAACCAATTAATTTACCATTTTGATTAACTACTGTGTTGCTTGCTCGTGTGTATTTAGCTGAATCGTCTAGCTCATCAAGGTATTCTAATACCTTCATTTTATTTGGCATGGATACATTAAATCCTGCTACCCCTGCAGCTTTAAAACCATTAACTGCTTTTTCTAATTCATTATTCCCTACCTCAAATGCAAGGTATGCATAGTTTAACCCTGCTAATGTATAACCAAGATTGTGCATTCGTGGTGAAAGACTGTGTCCAATGGGTGTTGCAAGCAGTCCTACTAATTTTGTTTTTCCATCAATGTTTTTTTCATGTACTGTGTGTGTCATGTTGAAAATCTCCTTTAAATTAAATATTCACTTGATAAATTTGTTTTTCGTTAGCCAAAGATCTTTTTTAGTCTAGTCAATACAAATACGGCAAGTATGACACTAATTACTGCGATAATCATGTCGAAGATTAATGTCATTGAAATTCCAAGTGAGCTTACTAAACCACTCGTAATAATGGGTACAAGAATAAAAGCTGAACTCGCAGCGATATTTACATACGAAGATGCTGTCGCTTTACTTGCAGGGAAAAGCTTCATCATAATACTTAGAGCTAGTTGGAAAATACCTGATGTGAATAATCCCATTAAGAATG
>Ga0102589_1005949_pt1 | contig 10316 bp, 8 predicted proteins | sample AraplaMF_Col_mLB_FD_76858 | JGI IMG/M metagenome (GOLD analysis project Ga0102589, IMG submission 76858) | Arabidopsis root microbial communities from the University of North Carolina, USA - plate scrape MF_Col_mLB | ecosystem: Host-associated > Plants > Roots > Endosphere | place: USA... | reverse complement strand
ACCCCTCGAAATAAACTTGTCGCTTGATTAGTGCCGAACGTTGGCTTATTCTCCGACACAATGGCAACCGCGTAACGTGGAGATTCTACTGGGCCATATCCGATGAACCAATGATTGTTCGTCGTGAGCCCTGGCTTCTTCACTTGCGCGGTTCCTGATTTACCGGCTAACTTCCACTTCGAGCGCTTTAGTGCACTCCCCGTGCCATCTGTTACGACCTCTTCCATCCAATGGGTTAATTGATGCGCAGTCTCTGGACGAATGGATCCATACGGAGATGGTGACAGATGTTTAGGGAGTGACGTTAACAGCTGACCATTCGCATATCGAATTTCCTTCACAAGACGTGGAGCATGCACCTTCCCATCATTTATCAAAGTTACAACTAAATTCGCCGCTTGCAGAGGTGAGACAAGTACATCCCGCTGACCTACGGCAGATTGCACCATAACTCCTCCATCAATTTGATGCGCAGCAAATACACGCCCCGCTTCCTCGCCATCCAATTGGTTAAAATGAGGCATGTCCATCAGCCGTTCCGCTTGCCAACCGACAGTCCTGGATAACCCCAGCATCGAGGCATAACGGGAAAGGGTCTCCGGTTTCGTATGCTCTCCGATGGTCGCAAACACAATATTACATGACTTCGCAAAACCTTCCTCGAGCGATAGCAGACCATGCCCGTCCTTCTTCCAGCACGAGAAGCCATATTTACCATAATCCCCATGACATTCGAAAGTCGCACGTTCAATCCCTGGTATTGTCTCAAGTGCTGCAGCAGCCGTAACCACTTTGTAGATCGATCCTGGGACAAGTGCTTTCAAAGCACGATTTCCCCAGTTTCCTTCCTTGAGATCTACATGGTACGGATCAAATGACGGCTTCGATACCATCGCAACCACATCCCCATTTGCAGCATCTAGAACGACAATCGCCCCTTTCGTAAGCCCTGCTTGATCGGCATACGCCTCCAGCTTACTCTGGATGGATAAATCTACTGTCGTAACGATTTTCAGGGGATAGAATGGATTCTCAGGCTTCGACACCCTCGTATCCAGTCCGTATAATGGTCGTCTAGCACCGTCTACAAAATAAGTCGCTGTCGTCGGCCCAATACCGCGTAAGAAAGGATCAAATGTTCTCTCTAGTCCCGCTGCACCAATCGGCGTCTCAAGACGGGTTTTCCAACGGTCTTTGCCACTTGCACGCTGCGCAAGCAACAGCTCAGGCTGCTCCGCTACAAATCCAAGCCACTGTTTGGCTGCACCAGTTGCATCGTAGCGCATTTGTATCGGTAAGATACGTACGCCATTTAAAGGAAGCTGTTCAATGCGTCTCATCTGCTCCGATGACAATTTGTAGGGCTGTTTGCTCCCTTTCCCCATCCATATAGTAGGAGCCTTCAGATGCCTCCAATATGCATCAAGATCTCTATAAGATATCTGTAAGATGTCCGCTAACTTACGTTGATTCTCCGTGCTCTCCTTCATTTCTCGCGATGCTGAATCAATCGGGAACATCACTAACATGGGAACTTGTCTGCCTGTCAGCGGTATACCATTTCGATCATAGAAATGCCCGCGACCGCTATCGAGGATAATTCCACGTTCACGTTGTAAGACGGATAACTGCGCAATGCTCTTCTTGGATACAGCTCCGGTATCTTGACGATGCAGCTGCATCCACGCCATTCGAATGGCAATACAAATGAACACCGCTGTGAACATCATCAAGCTATAGAACATTCTCCGTTTACTCGTGAACATATCAATCTCTCCATCTATCTCAGTGTTACTCCTCATTATTGCCACAAACCTAAGAAAAAACCTGCCTAAGCGCATGCGGCTCAGGCAGGTTCGAAGTGATATGCAATTCATGACTATAACGTAAATTTGGATAATGTCTCTTTGAGGCGCGTAGATACTTCTTCAAGCTTATTCGACAAATCGATCAAGTTCCCGCTGACGACCAGCTGCTCATTACTGAGCGATGCGACTTCTTCCGATGTTGCAGACGCTTCTTCGGCTACAGCACTCACGCTGCTCATCGCTTCTGCTAGAATCCCTTGCGATTGATCCAGCTCCTGAATCGAATCCGTTGCCTGACCCAGTTGCTGAATGAATCCCGTCATCTGACCTTGAACAGTCCAGAAGATCTCGCTTGCATCTTTAACAGATACAATTTGCTCTTGGAAGATCGGATAAGCATCAGATAATACATTCACCGTCTCGCCGATTTCACCAGAGATCTGGTCCGTAATCTGTCCCACAATATCAATCGATTGACGCGACTGATCTGCGAGTTTGCGAATTTCATCCGCTACCACCATAAATCCTTTACCGGCTGCTCCAGCTCTCGAAGCTTCAATCGTTGCATTAAGTGATAGAATGTTCGTCTGTTTCGTCATATTGTTCAGTACTTCAAGAATTTTACGTATGGAATTCGTGCTTTCTTTAAGTGCATTGACTTTCTGAACAAGGGAACGAACCATATCTTCCGTGAGATTCGTCTTATCCGTCAATACAGTCATATGGGTAATTCCGTGCTGACTCGCTTTCTCAACCTCCGAAGCCGCTTCACCCATCTCAACATTGGAGCTAATCACATTGCGCATTTTCGATCCAATTGTGATCGTGAGATCATTTCCTCGCTCAGCTTCTACAGCAAGATTCGTTGCACCGTTCGCAATCTCTTCCGTGGCAATCGCAATCTCACGCGCTGAGATCCCTGTCTTCTTAGAAGCATTGCTGAGCTCGGATGCCGTATCGAGCACATCCTGCGCAGATTGGCTTGTATGCTTCACGAGTTCCGTAATATTATCCATCATCTCGTTAAAGCCTCTGGACAATTCACCAATCTCATCTTGCGACTTCACCTTCATACGGACGCCCAAGTTACCGCTAGCCCCTTGATTCATGAGGTTACGCAAATATTTGAGCGGACTGCCGACCATGCGCATAACCCATACGCCAATTAATCCAGCGACGATCGCCACAACGATGGCTGCAATGATCGTAATATTGTAAATTTCTTTAGCCTTCTCAACCAATTTCTCTACAGGTACTTCACTTACCAGATTCCATCCATTGGAGGATAATGGACTATACGAAGCTAGAACCTCAATTCCTTTACCATTTTTGATGGTCTCGCTACCGCCCGATTTCGCAACGCCCTCTTGGCCCTTAAGCTTCAACAGAGAATCCTTACCGATCAGGTCTTCCTGCTTCGAATATACAATCTTGTTTCCAGGACCAATGATCAGCAGATCGCTGCCTTCTCCAAGATCAATGGTGCTTAAGTTTTTGCCAAGCGTGTCTATCTTCAATTCGATTAATAGCACATGGGAAGATTCTCCCGTTGACACATTCTTAAGAACACGACTAAGCCCAAATGTATGGTCCGGTGTCTTGTCGATAATTTTCTGTGTCCCTGTTGGGATATATACCGTTCTCCCTTGTGCTTGAATAGCATTTTTGAACCATTCTGATTTACGAATCTCTTCCACTTCCGAAGACATTCCGCCGCCTGTCGAAATGATTCGCGAAGTACCATTGATCGGAACCAAATAGATCCCTACAATATTCGAATTATTGATACTTAGCGTCTGAAGGATATCAGTTGCTTTGCCACTCGCTTCAAAACTACTGAATTCACTCGCATTGCTTTTCAAATAGACATTCAGATTTGTCTGCAGCTCTTTATTCATCAGCAATTGCATAGACATATCATCATAGGTTTTAAGAATCAAATCCAACTTCTCACGTGCCTGAACGATCGTCTGGTAGTTCGCTTCCGATGATTGCTCCTGTATAATGCTTTTGGACTGCGAGTAGGAATATAGACCAATCCCCACAACAAAAATAATACTGCTTATCAGGAAAATCAATAAAAGCTTGAGTCCTACGGACTTTAGAGGGTTTTGCAAATATTTTGATAGTTGTTTCAAACGCTTCTGCACGATGGGAGCACCATCCTTTATATCTATTTTATCTCCTATCTATTTGTTCGGCATAATCCACTAAAAACTTTTGCTTTTTTTACAAAAAAATAAATATAAATAAAAAATGCCTTCAATCTGAGACTGAAGGCATCTTCATTATTTTATTTCCCGTTCTTTTTACGCATCATATCGAAATACTGTACAGGCTGTTCGACCTTCATACGGATACGCTGCAATGGGTGACGCGCTGCATCAAGTAGCACTCCAGACTCATCCCAGATTTCCTCAACCGTTTGTTTGAAGAATGTGCCATTCGGTCCAAAGAACTCCACCACTTGACCTGGTTTGAAATGATTGCGCTGTTGAATCGTTGCCATGCCTGTCTCTGCTTCATAATCCAGGACAAGACCTGCAAAGTCGTAAGGCGCTGCTTTCTCTTCAGGTTCATAAATGTGATCTTCATGATCTGGCGTATCATAGAAGAACCCTGTATTGAGTGGTCTGTTCGCCGCTTTATTGATTTCTTCGATCCATTCAGGCTTCAGAACATAGTTCTCTGGATCCGCCATATAGGAATCAATGACTTGACGATACACATTCACAACCGTAGCAACGTAGTGGATCGATTTCATTCGCCCTTCAATTTTGAAGCTGTCGACGCCTACTTCGATCAAATCCGGCAGATGCTCGATCATGCATAAGTCTTTGGAACCCATCGAGAATTGGTTATCTTCTTGCTTGAATAGCGGAAGCTGTGTAATCCCAACTTTAAACTGTTCCAACACCGGATGCTGAGCAGCTTCTTCTTCACTCATGATCTCATCCAAGTCCGGGCGTCCATCCTCGAATAGATCGTATTTCCAACGGCAGGATTGGCAGCAGCCCCCGCGGTTCGAATCACGGTCCGTGAAATGGTTCGACAAAACGCAGCGTCCCGAATAGGAAGAACACATGGCACCATGGATAAATGCTTCAATCTCAATATCCACATGCTGCTTCATTTCATAAATCTCTTGCAAGCTAGTTTCTCGTGCAAGAACGACGCGCGGCGCGCCTTCTTCCTTCCAGAACTTCACCGTCTGCCAGTTCATAATCGATTGCTGCGTACTAACATGGACCTCTAACCGAGGGGCAACACGTTGAGCTGTCTCAATGATTACCGGATCCGCTGCAATAATGGCGGAAATACCGACTTCCTCCAAATTGCGCAAATACTCCTCAATACCTTCAATATCTTCGTTGTGTGCATAGATGTTCGTTGCGACGAATACTTTGGCACCGTATTTCTTCGCGAATTCAACACCTTCACGCATTTCTTCAAAGCTAAAGTTATCCGCATTTGAACGAAGACCATACTTCTGTCCACCAATATATACAGCGTCTGCACCATAATGAATTGCGAACTTCAACTTCTCCAAATTCCCTGCTGGAGCGAGCAATTCTGGTTTGTCTAGACGATTTCGTTTGCCCTTTAGTACGGGTCTTTCGCTTGTTAACATTTTTTCCACCTCTTACTTCATCATTCGCCAATGGCGACATATAATACATGTTCAAAAAGTTGGCTTTTCAGCACCTAAAAGTTTTCGAAGAAAACTGACATCGTAAGCGATATAAAGATTGCGAGAACCTGAAGAACGAGGAGCGGAGTGTAGGCGAAACCTACATGAGTACCTGAAATGTTTCCGAAGGAAACATACTTCGTAAGCATATGCTCTTCGAGGCTGAACGCAAGATTCGATGTCGAATTCACTTCCTGAAATACTTCGTGATGAGATAAACCTTGATCGAGGTCATTCAATGATGATCGACCGCGATGTCAGGTTGGTTTATTCGCCAATCATAATGCTCGCATTATGATGTGGGCAAAAGATGACTTTTTGAATTACCTTTAATACACTTGTTCTTTGAAGAAGAATCCAAAGGTTAGCTCACGTTCAGGATCTTGAACCTGTTGAATAGCTTCTAACCACTCGTCTTGGAACGTATAGTCCTCTGGATCAGCGATATATGCGTCAATGGCTTGACGATAAGCTCGAATCACCGTCTCGTTGTATACATCTGATTTCATGAGTCCCTCGATCTTCAGACTATCGATCTGTCCTTCAAGCAGCTCATGGATATTCTCAATCATACAAATATCATCGGAACTCATAATATGCGTACCGTTCATATCTTCATAAATGGGATATTTCTCATCCTGACGTTCCTGCTCAATCAGGAATAACCCGCGATCTTTGGAGACATCTTGGCTGTGTACGTCTTCCGAAGCATGATTACGCTCATTCTGGTGCGACATATAGCTCTTCACCAAATTCCGCTTGGAATGATAAATGTTCGTCATCCCATGGACTTGAACTTCAACTTCCATATTCGGCAAATGTTCTTTCATCTCGATCACTTGCTCCATATTCAGCTCGCGAGCAGCAACGATCCGCTTCGCACCGCGTTTTGCCCAGTACGCAGCTGTCCGGTAGTTCGTTGACGTCATTTCGGCATTCCAATGCAGCTTCAGATCTGGAGCTGCCTCCCGTACGATCATCAGAACAGACGGATCACCGAAGACGATTGCATCAGCTCCGGCTTGCTGCACTTCCGCTAAATAGGCTGGAAGCTCTTTGAGCAATTGATTATCCATAATATTATTCACGGCGACATATATCTTCACGCCTGCTTGCTTCGCGATGCTTACCGCCTCACGGATATTTTCAATCTTGAACTCACCGGGGAGACGCATACCGTACTTTTGCTCCCCGATGATCACCGCATCTGCTCCCGCTGCAATAAATTTCTGCAACTGTGGAATAGAGCCTGCTGTTACAAGTAATTCTGGGTTTTTGCTCATTTCACTTCACCTCTTGGACTCTCCACTATGCTTTCTTATTTCGCCATTTCTTTGCTTTTCTTAATATTCTCCAAATGTTCTTTGTACGTCACTGCGAACAAATGGCTCTGACTGCCGTCTTTCTTCGTCACATAATACAAATATTTCGAAGGCTCTGGATTTAACGCTGCTTCGATCGAAGCAAGACTCGGACTTGCGATCGGCCCTGGCGGCAATCCATCATGCAAATAGGTATTATAAGGACTTTCAATTTTCAAATCTTTATTGTACAGTCGATCCTTCGGCTTGTCGAACAAATATTGAATGGTCGCATCGATCTGAAGTGGTTTGTTCTGCTTAAGACGGTTATAGATCACACCAGCAACTAGCCCACGTTCAGAATCTACCACAACTTCTCGTTCTATAAGCGAAGCTACCGTCATCAACTGGTGGAAATTCAAGTTCTGGGCTTTCATTTTCTGTTCCCAATCGGATGGGAGAGTAGCCAGCTTCTTATCCAGCTCATTCAACATCCGCTGTATCATATCCTTCGCAGTGCTGCCCTTCTTGAGCTCATAGGTTTCAGGGAAGAGATAGCCTTCTAACTGATGTATCAGCTTCGTATCGGTTGGAATCTCCGTAGATGCCGGTAACTTAAATGCAGCAGCGTCATCCACAAGGCTAAGAAATTCCGCACGATCGACTTGATGATCTGCACTTAGTTTATCCGCGATCTGATTGATCGTATACCCTTCAGGAATCGTAAATCGGATGACTTCATCCGGGATCACATCCCCTGCATTTAACTTGGCAATAATCTCTTGATAAGTCAGACCCGGTGTTAACGCGTATTTGCCTGCTTTGAACTTGGATCCTTCCTTATTGACCTTCAAATAAACCTTAAAAATAAGACTATTCTTAATGAGTCCTTCTTGCTCCAATACATCCGCAATCTTCGAAGTCCCCATCCCTTGTTTAATTTGAACCTCTTTGGCCTGCTCACTCGCTGATGTCGGCTGCATTTGAAGCCAGCCATATCCGGCACCGCCTATCACAATCACCAGCAAAATGATGACGCAGGTTAGGACAAATTTCTTCATTTTGTCCACCATTCCCCCTTTTTTCGCAAGAATATAGCAAGTATATCACATATGCACAACTCTTTAAATTTTAATAACCACCGAACACCCCACAAAGCGGCGCTCTAACTTTGATGCGATTCATGTACTTTGCGAGGACCCGATAAATCTAACCGAACCAAAAAGAGCGGAATAATCCGCTCTTTTGCAAGGTCGTAAATGAAGTTACATCTATCATGTGGTGCTATGATGGTAATCTCTGCCCTTAAGGCTCATCAATTGCATCTGGGAGCGTAAGTTCATCATACAGTTCCGAGATATTCTCCCATTCCTCATCATCCTCAATGGTTTCTAGCTCCGGCTGGCCATCTGCATTCACCATAACGCGGAAGATTTCTACATCTTCATCATCATGATCTTGCGATTGGAGCACAGCATAGCCATGCGCACCCAATTGAAATTCTTTGAGCAGACGATAGACGACAGCATGACCCTGGTCATCTGTAAGCTCGATATCATTTCCAAAGGTTTCCACAAGACGGTTCGTAAACACGACATCTCTCAACTGATAATAACTCATTTCTTAATTCTCCTCTTCCAGCTCACCAACGAGTGTATTGAAAGTCTCTTCAACCACTTGCCATTCTTCTTCATCTTCAATAATGAACAACTTCAAATCGTCGCCGTCTTCTTCATAACGGAAGGCATAAACTTCATCCGCCTCTTCGTCTGTTGATTCAACCGGTACGACCATCATATACTTATTATCGGAACCATCCACTTCGAACTTCATGATGACTTCGAATTCTTCCTCATTGCCTTCATCATCCGGAATATAAATAATTTCTGGTTCTTCCATCTGTACTTCATTGTCCTTCGTCATCTGCAATCACCCTCACCTTTTCATTTTAGAATCCAAATAGTTTTGCAAAATCAACGTTGCTGCCATCTTATCTACGACTTGCTTTCTCTTCTTGCGGCTCACATCCGCTTCGACAAGCGTACGCTCTGCAGATACGGTGCTCAGCCGCTCATCCCAAAGGTGAACGGGGAGGTTAAAAGCTTCTTGCAACGTCTGGGCAAATGCCATACAAATTTCGCCACGGGGGCCGATTGTGCCGTTCATGTTCTTCGGAAGTCCGAGGACGATCTCGCTAACTTCATTGGCTTCAATCATCTCACCGATTCGCTTCAGCTCATCGCTGTCGCGCTTCCGATCAATGACATCCAGCCCTTGGGCCGTCCATCCAAACATGTCGCTTACGGCTACACCGATTCTCCGATCCCCGTAGTCCAGACCTAGAATTTTTGTCATCTGGTACTCCTGTTATCGATGCAGTTTGAGATACGAACGAACCAATTCTTCAATGAGTTCGTCGCGTTCCTTCTTACGTATCAAGCTTCGAGCATTGTTATGACGAGGAATATAAGCGGGATCCCCGGATAATAAGTAGCCTACAACCTGATTAATGGGGTTATAGTCCTTCTCCACCAAAGCATCATACACTTTTAGCAGAATTTCCTCAGAAGTAAACTCTTCTTCTTCTGCTTTGACGTTAAATTTCATGGTTGAATCCATCGATTCCATCGCCAACACCACCTCACTTCAATTCCAAAGCTTTCTCTCTATCATAACATATCATTGCCCACATTAAAATTCCATCTTCTCTAGGTGGTTCAAAAAGTCATGACGACTTCTTGAACCTTTTTTCTCACGTTTACACCGTTTGTTTCGCTACAAGTTCCTCAGCAAATTTCAGTGCTTCGTCTAATTTGGATGGATCTTTACCGCCAGCTTGTGCCATATCCGGACGTCCACCGCCGCCGCCGCCGCAGATTGCCGCAATCTCCTTGATGAGTTTGCCTGCATGGAATCCGCGTTTGACCAAATCAGGGGAGACAGATACGACAATGTTCACTTTATCTTCTGCAACAGCACCAAGCACGAGAATCGCCGACTCCAATTTCACTTTGAGCTCATCGGCTACACCGCGAAGCGCGTCCATTCCGCTTGCATTTACTTTCGCTGCAAGAAGCTGCGCATCGCCAACTTGTTTCACTTGATCTGTAAGTTGACCCGCTTCAATGCTGCCAAGCTTCGCTTGCAGTGATTCATTCTCACGTTGCAATTCCTTGATCTGTCCGAATAATGCGTCAAGACGCTTCGGCACGTCGTTGATATTCGATTTTAAGAGAGAAGCGCTTTGCTTGAGCAGTTCAATCTGCCCATCCATATACTTATACGCATGACGACCCGTAAAGGCTTCAATTCTTCGTACACCTGATCCAATACCGCTCTCGCTCACTAATTTGAATAAGCCGATTTGCGATGTATTGCGTACATGACAGCCACCGCAAAGCTCGATACTGTACGTACCGACTTGCACGACACGAACGACATCGCCGTATTTCTCGCCGAACAACGCCATCGCACCCATTGCTTTTGCGTCTGCGATTGCTTTCTGCTCAATCACAA
>Ga0102589_1005948_pt1 | contig 10319 bp, 8 predicted proteins | sample AraplaMF_Col_mLB_FD_76858 | JGI IMG/M metagenome (GOLD analysis project Ga0102589, IMG submission 76858) | Arabidopsis root microbial communities from the University of North Carolina, USA - plate scrape MF_Col_mLB | ecosystem: Host-associated > Plants > Roots > Endosphere | place: USA... | reverse complement strand
CGAGCACACGATCACACATCCCTGCTACGACACCAAGGTCATGCGTAATGAGAATGATTGAAGTACCAAATTCTCTCTGCATATGCTTCATAACACTCAAGATCTGCGCCTGAATTGTTACATCCAGTGCAGTTGTCGGTTCATCTGCAATAAGGAGTGCCGGCCTGCAGGCAAGGGCGATAGCGATCATCACTCTTTGACGCATGCCGCCTGAGCATTCATGAGGATAGTGAGAATAACGCACTTCACTATTGCGGATCCCAACCATCTTCAACATGTTGATCGCTTCCGCCTTTGCCTGTGCAGCTGTCATATCCTGATGCTTGATCAAGCTCTCTGCAATTTGACTTCCAATGCTCATCGTGGGATTCAACGAAGTCATCGGATCTTGAAAAATCATCCCGATGTGACGTCCACGAACATTCTCCATGTCGGACTCTGAATAAATCGCCACGTCCACACCTAAGAAAATAATCGTACCACTCTGCTTTGATGCTATCGACGAAGGCAGCAGGCGCATGATGGATCGTGCAGTAACGCTCTTGCCACTCCCTGATTCGCCCACAATTCCGAGTGTCTCGCCTGGGTTGACCACGAAGCTTACGCCTCGAACCGCATGAATCTCTTGCTCCCGATTCTGAAATGCTACCGATAAATCCTGAACTTGAAGGATATGCTCCATGCCCGCTCTCCCGTCTATCATAGTGATGAATAGGTTTGCTAACAGTTCTTGACAAAACCTTGAAATAAAATATACTATATCCATCGGAATTATACAATTTAAAAGTGAAGGAGGTGCTTATACCACATGCAAATGGAATATACTGAAGCGCCTAGGCTTCCAAAATGGACAGAGACAATCAGCCACAGTTATACAAAATTGAACCTGAACCCAATCTATGCACGCCTTGCCATACTGCTTGGCTTGCCTGTCCACCTTGCGGCATACATTATCTATCAGGTTAGACGAAGGGATGATAACGTCCAAGCGGCACGAGATTTGGTCACGCAGGAACTCCTCGCTTCCGGTTACAAAGAGAAGCTTCAAGCCGACTTCGAGGAACAACTACGCTGCAAGCATCGCTTCTTCGGTGAGAACATAGACAATCTCCAGTTCAATCGCCAGGTTCACAAGTTGACTGAAGAACAATTCCGCCAAGCCGTACATGAACATACCATTAAAATGCTTGACCAACGACTCCATAGACGCACTACCTACTCTAGTACCTTTCAAGCCTTGCTTCGACACCCGCTGTTTATCATCTTGACCTTACTTCCCGGATTTCCGATGTATCTGCTTGTGCTCTTGTATTACAACGCATATCTCAAATACATATTTGAACGATTGATGATGAGCCTGCTTGTAATTATCGGGGTCTCTATTGTTGTATTCACCATATTGAAGCTGTCCCCATTCCATCCTGCAGTTAATATTTTGGGAGAAACGGCGACAGCGGAGCAGATTGAGGCGTTCAATAAGATGCACGGTTTGGATCAATCCTTTTCCGTTCAACTGTGGGACACATTAAGAGGCATCGCCACATTTGATTTAGGCAGTTCATTTGCAGGCAACGAAGAAGTATCAACTGCCATCGCAGCTAAATTTCCAATTACGTTAACGCTAACAATGATTTCACTTGCACTTGCTCTCCTCATTGCACTGCCGATCGGCATCATTTCTGCAACACGACCAAATACATTGTTCGATTATACGTTCATCTTCATCGCATTGCTTGGTTTATCAATACCCAACTTTTGGCAGGGATTGATCTTCATTCTTAACTTCTCCATTCATCTGAAATGGCTGCCTGCAACCTATAATCCAAATAATTGGCTGTCTGTCATTATGCCGGTCATTGTACTTGGAACAGGATTGACAGCATCCGTAGCCCGCATGACCCGTGCTTCTACTCTTGAGGTTATTCATGAGGACTACATAGTAACTGCTAGAGCGAAGGGGCTGCGCAATCGGCAGGTACTGCTCCGGCATGCTGTAAGAAATGCCCTCATTCCGATTCTTACAGTCGTGGGATTGCAATTTGGAGCAATGCTTGGAGGAGCTGCAGTTACTGAAAAGGTGTTCAATATTAGCGGTATCGGCAGTTATATCATCGATAAGCAGTTCATTCCGGATATTCCCGCCATTATGGGAGGTGTTGTATACACAGCGATTACGATATCACTGGTCAATTTAGCGGTGGATATTATGTACGCCTTCATTGACCCACGGATTCGTACCAAGATGAAACAATACTAAAGCAGGTGAATCATGAACAAGTTACTAGACAACCGATGGGATAAGACAAACCGACTGAAAACAAACAGAGAATATAAGTACGCCAGCTTCGCGACCATCGTATCATCCTTATTGTCTCTCCTCCTGCTGGTAAACAGTTATGATGTGACAAATCAGGCTGTACGGTCATATGTATTCTCCGCTGCTGTCCTATATATCTTCTTCACCTTGCTTCAGTTGGCTGTCACGTTCAAGATTAAGCATGATATCAGCAGAAGCGGCGACATCAGAACCTCTACGCGATCTGTCGGTTATCTGTTATTACTAAGCCTTCTCACTGGGAATGTATTTATTGCAGCCGCCTCCCTTCATTTGTTGAAAAGTAGAGCTTCGCTGCATTATTCCTTAGCTGTATACATGCTGCTTACACAGCTCTTTGTTATCGGCGTCTCTGCTCTAAATCTTTTTAAGCCCTATGTGGCCGATACGTTCCCAGCGGCGATGCTGATCCTGCTCGTGATCGCCATTTTTCAACTCATAATCCTCATTCTAATAGCTTGCGGCATTATACAGAACCGAATACAGCCATGGATACGGATCGTTGCGATTCTACTCCTGTTCACAGCGATTACCGGGAATTTATTCGCTCTGCTGCTTGGAGTCATGCTGCTTCTGAATAATACGCATGATGAGACTGGTGCGAAGTGGAGGGAAGTATGGGAACGAATAACACGGAATGCAGCAGCCATGTCAGGGTTATTCTTTATCCTCTTCTTGTTCTCGATCTCGATTTGCAGCTTCTTCACCTTCGACTACAGCATCGCTGTGGAGAATGATTACAGTGCGATTCTGCAAACACCGAGCCTTACCTACCCGCTCGGCACCGACAACTTTGGAAGATGCCTATTTTCGAGAATTATATTTGGAGCTCGTATTTCACTCATTGTCGGAATCATTTCCACAGCAATCCCTGTCATTGTGGGCGGTGTGCTCGGCGCCATCTCCGGCTTCTATGGACGCCGGACGGACAATATCATTATGCGGCTGCTCGATGTGCTTTACGCTATTCCGGGGATATTGCTTGCTATCGCTATCATCGCGGCATTCGGCGCCAACACGATCAATCTCATTGCTGCACTAAGCATCGGATCAATTCCGAGCTATGCCCGCACGATGAGAGCTAGCGTCATGGTCGTAGCTACATATGAATACGTGGAAGCAGCTAGGGCCCTTGGTCAACGGAAGTTGGCAATTATATTCCAGCATATTGTACCAAATTCACTTGCCCCGATGATTGTGAAGTCGACACTTACAATCGGTGGCGCTGTTATTTCAACAAGCAGCTTAAGTTACTTAGGACTTGGCGTTGAGCCGCATATCCCGGAATGGGGCAACATCTTGAAGCTTGGCAGCACCTACCTTGAATCACATTCTTATCTCGCTATCTACCCAGGCATTGCTATCATCGCACTTGTGTTGTCCTTTAACTTCCTTGGTGATGGTCTACGGGATGCACTTGATCCGAAAATGCACTGAGGTAATGCGATGACTTGGCCTAACACAGTGCAAAAATGGCCGCAAGTCATGCTGCCAAAAATACGGGCACGAACAAAGAAGTCAGAATCACAAATAAGGGATTATGGGAGGGACTTACATGCTATCCAAAAGCAAGTTCTTCATCTTACTATTGTCTATACTCTTGTTAGTAAGCGGATGCTCGGTAAGTACGAAATCCGATACAGTTGGCAAAGAGACTGCCAAGAGCGCTGAAAATAAGCCGCAAACAGAAACGGAAGCACCAGTGACCATCGAACTGCTGGGCATGAGCACTGGTGAATCCGATCTTAACATCATTCGTGATCAACTAACCAAAAATGGCTTCAGCGTGAAGCTGAACTTGCAGCCGGATTACGGCAGCTTCAAGGCTCAGAAGGAAGCTGGCAACTATGATATCGCACTGTCAGGCTGGACGACCGTAACAGGCAATCCCGATTATGCCGTACGTTCCCTGTTCAAATCAGGAGGAGACTACAGTATCCTCGCTGATCCGGAAATTGATGCATTGATCGAAAAAGCCGCCTCACAGACTCCTACGGAGTTTATCGAGACCTACAAGCAATTGGAGCAGCGGCTCGTGTTTGATCAAGCTTATATTGCGCCCTTATATATTTCGTTGAAGAGCCAAGCTTACAATAAAAACCTGTTGAATGGGGATTCTGTGAGATTGTCCAAGTCACGTTCCTTTGCCTGGGAGGATGTAGACTTCAAGGATACGTCCAAGCGTCAAGCAACACCTCTCATTTTGGCGCAGGGGTCTTCAACGCTGACTTCCCTAGATCCGATTAAAGGCAATGATGGATCGATCAACATGATCAATACGAATATGTATGTACGTCTCATTAATCTGACCGATGATGACCGCATCACTTCAGACGGTTCCTTGTCCTACAATCACGCAATTGCTGAAGGCAACTCGGATTATTACTTTATTTTGAGAGATGATATCCATTTCGCCAAAATTGAGAACAAGCTTGCTGTTGATACCGGCGAACGCGTTGGAGCTGACGATGTTGTATTTTCACTGAATCGGGCAAAGGATAAGAACTCTGTTCCCGATCATCGCACGTACAGCCTGCATGAGCATATTAAGTCCGTTGAGATTGTCTCAGATTTGAAGGAGCTGGAAGCTGCGAAGCTCTCAGGAGGCAGTGACACAATTAAGACTGCACTAGAGCAAGGACTTGAAAGCAAGATTTCCTCACTTGTCACGAATAAAAATGACGCGGACAGCAAGACCGGCAAATATCAAGTAGTCAAATTGACAACAACTGAACCTTTCCCTCAAGTATTAAATTATTTGGCCCATCAGTCGGCAGGAATCGTATCGAAACAGCAGATAGAGCGCATCAATACATACGATGTAGCGAAGTTCGATGTGAACAAGGACATTCCATATGGAGATCAGAATACGGTTACGGAAGGAAACAAGTACAATAACGTACTGGTTACGAGCGGGCCATATATCTTGTCCTATAAAAATGATTATGAAGCGATTCTATACAAAAATCCGGGTTACTTAAGAGGCACAAAGCATGAACCAAAAATCAATAAAGTCATTCTGCGCTTCATAAAGGATGCTGACAGCCAATTGGCCGCACTTCGAAGCGGTGAAGTCTATGTCAACTATGGAGTGCCTGAAACAAAATTTGACCTTGTGAAAAATGACAGCAAGCTGTCCTTGCAAAGCATCGAGAGCAATGCAGTATCTTACCTGCTCTTCAACACAGCGAATCGAGAAGTAGCCAAGAGTGCAAACCTGCGAAAAGCAGTTCTATACTCTATCAACCAAGAAGACTTCTTGAAATTCTATAATAACCATGTCTTCAAGGCAGCCTCGACGGTCAGCCCAATCGTAAAGACCGGGAATGAACTGAAGGCAGATCCTAAGAAGGTAAAGGAATTCTTAGACAAGTATCGAGCTGCGTCCAAATCCTAAATATCATTTCGAATGCAGCAAGGCTCTGCGTCCTCACCTTGAAAGAGGCACAGAGCCTTGTTAGATCTCGGACCAGTGCCATACCACGTGTTCGTTGCTTGCGGTGTCGTCCATCAAAAAAGGACCACTCTCATGAGCGGTCTACAAGATTATCAAATTATTCGAGAATGAGGTCATTCTGCATTACTGTATACAGAGGAACATGTTTGTAGTAAAGATGTTATATTCGTTCTGATTGACGGACAAAGCTTCCAGGATTCACACCATATTTGCGGCGGAAAGCTTCCGAGAAATAACTGGCATTCGAGTAACCCACTTCATAAGCGGTTTCCGTCACATTCAGCTTGCCCTGCTGGAGCAGAAACAGTGCTCTCTCCAGTCGCTTCTCTCGTAAATAGCCGAATACAGTTGCTCCGTACATTTCTTTAAAGCTCTTTTTCAGCTTGAAATCATTCAAGCCCACCATGCGAGACAACTCCAGCAATGAGGGCGGATCTGACATTTGCTGAACCATAATTTCTCTCGCCTGCTTAACCTTCTGCATATCCGTTCTACTCATCTTCTTCGCATGAGATGTTCTGGGATTCGAGAAGAACAGTTGGAAGGCTTCTTCTAATAACTCCATAGCACGGCATTCCAATTCAATATTTCGAGTACTGGACATCAAGGATGCTTCAAGCAGCTGATGCAAACGTATGGTGGCAGCAGGCGTAATCCGTTCATATTCACACCCATAATCTTGGCTGCCAAGTAGCTGCGAGAAATCCACCCTTCTCGTCCCATCACCTTCCTCCATAAAGTGATGAAAGGTGTGAATCGGAATACCAATACTGACCATATGGTACGTCGAATTGCCAGTAAACTCAAACCTCGCATCTGCTTGTCTAATCAATTGCAGCGAGCATATACCAGGGACGATTTCATTTCGCTCACCGGCTATGCTCACTTCCCTAGTCCCCTGCAAGCAATACTGCAGTTCAACCATCGCTGCCTCCGTTTGAAGCGATATGGTTCGCTCACGGTTCATCGTATAATTCGAGACAATAACTTCAATATCGGTGCGTGGAATAAATCTTCGAATCGTCCCCTCACCTATGTGTGAAGGGAGCAGTAATTGTTCGTTGCGGTTCGAATCCATTCGCTTTATTTCAAGTCCGTCAAAAAATTGATTGAAATTATGATGAAAGTCGATTTGGCTCATCCGTGTACGATCTCCATGTTAAAATGTAATCATCTATTCAACAACAACCACCTACGCCTTGTAAACGGCCGCTTCAAAAGTTCGTTGAAGCAAGCCAGTATCCAAATGCTCACCGATAACGACAAGCACATCCTTCACCTCGCCTTGAGGCGCTATCGGAATAAATTCAGATTGACGATATGCAAATTGGAACATGTAACGCTTCGTCGTATCAGTAAAGCTTACAATCCCTTTAGCCCGATACACATTCGAAGGCAGTATGGACAGCCAATTTTCGAATCGTTCACTGTCCATCGGCTCAGAAATTGGATGCGTCCACGCTGTGACGAAATCATGAGCATGTGAATGAGAATGATGGTGTGAATCCTTCTTCTCATGCTCCACATGGAGATGATCATGCTGCGTATGTGTATTATTCGTATTTTCGATGGATTGCACATCATCTTCAACAAGCAATAACGATCCTCCTGCATGTATACAGCACTGAATCCACAGCTCTCGTTCGACGACGGCATGATCAGTAATGACAAGGCTAGCGTGTGCATTCCATTGCTTCACATGCTGCTGTACTTTATCGAGCTGTTCAGCTGTTGCCAAATCAGATTTATTTAATAGGATTGTGTTTGCTGCTCGTATCTGTTCTTCCAGCAACCGCATCATCTTGCGGTTCGCTTTCTGGATGGCGGATTCATCATCTAATAGGTCTCCCAGATGTTTGGCATCGACAACCGTGACGATGTTAGTCAGAACAATATCTGAATACAGGGAAACTTCGGTAATAGACTCGACCAGTTCCATTGGCTCTGCTATTCCCGTACATTCCACATAGATGACATCCGGCTGTTCTTCCTGTACAAGCTCATACAGCTTGGTGCTGAAGTCGCCGCGGAATGAACAGCATATGCAGCCACCGAGCATTTCCTTCATCGCCACTTCAGGCGGAAGCTGCTGACCGTCCAAATTCACTTCGCCGACTTCATTCATAATGACAGCAGGTGTTAGATTCTCTTCCGTGCTCCAATGCAGCCACTGCTTCAACAATGTTGTCTTACCCGTACCTAAAAAGCCAGATAATATAATAACCGGTATAGCCCGGTCTCGATTTTGCTTTTGTTGTGATGTTCGCATTGACAATAACCCCGTTTCCTAATCATGCTTGCTCTCTCATCATACCCTCATGCTTTATGTGAAGCAACCATGCCACTTACGGGATCTATCCACATCCGATATGATGGAAATAATAACTGCTGAGATCTTTCAAATCACACTTGATATTATGTATATTCTTACATATAATGGGGATTGTATCATTTGCATTCTTGCTATGGTTACAAGTTGAATGAGATTGAAACGACAGAAGGGGTACATTGAAAGAAAGAGGAGGTGTTAGGGTTGCTGAATACATTGTCATACGGCTTGCTAGGCCTTCTAGCTAGCGATTCCTGTTCTGGTTATGATCTTATGCTCCGTATCCAGCCATTTTGGCCAGCTAAGCACAGCCAGATCTATCCGTTATTGGCAAAGCTCGAACGAGAGGGCTTGGTTCAATTTGTGCGAATTGAACAGCGGGACAAACCCGACAAGAAGGTCTACTCCATTACTGAACAAGGGAAGTCTGTTGTATTGGATTGGCTGGGCGAACCTCCTGCGGAGCAAATGACACGTGATGAGCTCAGCTTAAAAACAAAGTGCATTTGGATGACCGAGAAAGAAATCACGATTCCATTATTCCTAACCCGAATGAAACAACTGGAGACCAAAACGGCTTATTTTGAGAAATTGCTTGATCGCATCTCTGAGGAAGATCGCCATATTCGATCCAAGCATTTCGGCGACTATATCCTGCTTCATCGTGCAATTTCTCTTGCTGCCGCCCAAATTGAATGGTGCCGCTGGGTTGTTCAAATGTTAGAACAAGAGGATTCTGATTCATAAACATCTGGTTCCCGTCCGTATCTTGGTATCTACAGACGGGAGCCTTATTTTCCTGATCGTGTCGACTTTCTATTGCTGGTTCTAGCCTTGAATGCTTGCTGCCTCGCTTCGATGACATCTGTCCGATCGCGCAGCAGGTGCTTGTCTCTAACCGCTGCAATTGATTGACTGCCATTCATACACCAAGTCCATCCCTTATCCGTACAAGATTGGATACATAATTCAAGCAGATATTGATCTTCTATTGGAAAGTTCCACTCCGAGTATGTGGAAGCTGCGTTTGTCATCTTGTTCTCATCTGTGAGTAATGCTACCCGTTCCTTCAATTCATGCTTCAGGGTCTCTCCATTAATTCCAAGCGCCCCCCAGTCGATTGCTTCCGCATGTCCAAGTGCACTTGATAACATTTTCAATGTCCCTGCCACATTTCCCCGGCGCTCGTGATAGAGGCCCACAGCGATTTGGACAAGTGCAAGCCACTGACGTTTCCGTTCCACAGAAGGCTCTTCCTTCCAATACTCTTCCATAATTTCATGACATTCGAACCAGTCTCTGGGTCCATGGAAATAAGCCAAATATTCAATATACGCTTCTGGATATCGCATCGCGTTCCTCCTACTATAAAAAAGTCCTCGTTGCAATGAACTTAATTTCGTTTATTGTATCAATTTCAATATTTATTTGAAACCTCTTTTTACTCGAACACGTATTATTACTTATCAACAAATATTACATCAATAGGGAGGCAATTCATGCGTAATAAATGGATCATGGTCGTTATGGCATTCTTCCTTATCTTCGCGGTAACAACACCGACGATGATAGACGTGGCTGATGCCAAGCGCGGAGGTTCATTCCGCTCTGGAGTTCAGAAGTACAAGCCGGCTCCAAACAAGTCTACGAATCAGGTGAATCGTACAGACAACACCAATAAGAGCAATACATCAAGCACAGCACCGACACAGAAACGTGGATTTTTCAGTGGCGGCGGCCTAATGAAAGGCTTAATGATTGGTGGATTAGCGGGAATGTTGTTCGGCAGCATGTTCGGCAATCTTGGATTCCTGGGAGACATCCTTGGGCTTATGATCAACGTAATGGCAATATTCCTTCTCATCAGCCTTGTTATGATGGTTGTGAAGAAGTTCAGAAATAAACGCAACCCATCTACACCAGGTCCTGGGCGGTGGAATTAATGCAATTTCGTCTCTCTATGGACGAACTCATTAACGCTGTATGCATTCACATTGCGATGCGCAAGCAGGTTCGCCCCGAAGATGTAAATGTTGAGCTGTGCTGGGATGAAGAGCATGGATTCACAGCTGAAGTATGGGTGCATGATCGCTCCCAATACTTGATTGAGTCCAATCTGCTGGAAGCCATTGAACAGTACATGAGCAAGGAATACGGACAACGTGTATTCCGTCATCAGATTAAGCTTGACGTGGATG
>Ga0102589_1005944_pt1 | contig 10325 bp, 7 predicted proteins | sample AraplaMF_Col_mLB_FD_76858 | JGI IMG/M metagenome (GOLD analysis project Ga0102589, IMG submission 76858) | Arabidopsis root microbial communities from the University of North Carolina, USA - plate scrape MF_Col_mLB | ecosystem: Host-associated > Plants > Roots > Endosphere | place: USA... | reverse complement strand
AGTCGCGGCGTGGCTCGCCGGTCTTGGCGGTCATGATCTCGACGCGATCACCGGTGCGCAGCTTGTGGTCGAGCGGGACGATGCGTCCGTCGACCTTGGCGCCGCGGCAGCGATGACCGACTTCGGTGTGCACGTGGTAGGCGAAATCCAGCGGCGTCGCGCCGGTGGGCAGGTCAATGACCTCGCCCTTGGGCGTCAGCACGTAGATGCGGTCCTCGACCAGTTCGGTGTCGAATTCGCCCGACAGCGAGCCCTCCTCGCGCCCGCCCTCGGCCGAGGCTTCCAGCAGGCGCCGCATCCAGGCGATCTTGCGGTCGAAGGCGGCGTCGGCGCTGTGGCTGCCGACTTCCTTGTACTTCCAGTGCGCCGCCACGCCGAGCTCGGCCTGCCGGTGCATGTCGTGCGTGCGGATCTGCACTTCCAGGGTCTTGCCTTCCGGCCCGACCACGGCGGTATGCAGGGAGCGGTAGTCGTTGCGCTTGGGGCGGGCGATGTAATCGTCGAACTCGCTCGGGATCGGCGCCCAGGTCGCGTGGACCACGCCGAGCGCGGCATAGCAGTCGGCCAGGCTGTCGACCAGCACCCGCACCGCGCGCAGGTCGTAGAGCTCGCCGATCGGCACGTTCTTGCGCTGCATCTTCTTCCAGATGCTGTAGATGTGCTTCGGCCGGCCGGCGATCTCGGCGGCGACGCCCTGTGCCGCCATCGCCTCGCGCAGGGTGCCCTTGACCTGTTCGATGTAGCGTTCGCGGTCGGTGCGCTTCTCGTCGAGCAGGCGCGCGATCTGCTGGTAGGTCTGCGGCTCCAGGTAGCGGAAGGCCAGGTCCTCCAGCTCCCACTTCAGCTGCCAGATGCCCAGCCGGTTGGCCAGCGGCGCATGGATGTCGCGCGTGAGCAGGGCCAGTTCGCGGCGCTGCTGTTCCGGCAGCGGCTCGGCGTGGCGCATGCGCGCCAGCTGGCGTGCCAGCAGGATCGGCACCACGCGCAGGTCGCGGACGATGGCCAGCAGCAGGCGGCGCAGGCCTTCATTGCCGGCCTGGCCATGGCGCTCGGCGTGCAGCGCCCAGACCTGCGCGGCCGCGCGCTGGCCTTCGATCAGGGGGGCAACCGCGGGGAAGTCGCGCTCGACCGGGCCCAGCGCGGCGCGCCAGCCCGGATAGGTGTGCAGGATCGCCGCCGCGGCGGTGTCGCCGTCGGCACCGAGCAGCACCAGTGCCTCGAGCATGCTCGCCACGACCGCCGGCGGGTCGTCCGCATCGGCCTGGGCGCCGGCCACCGTCGCCGCCTTCTCCATCGCCTTGCGCAGTGGCGCGGCGATGCCGGCGGCGACCGGATGCGCCAGCACGGCGGCAAGCTGTGGGGACTCAGTGGACATGGCGGGGGACGTTGCGTGGAACGGAGCGGGTCGACAGGGACGGCGCGGTCTACACTAGCGGGCAACCGTCTGGAGGAACAGCGCATGCGTTCGACCCACCCCCGCCTGACCGCGCTTCGCCTGCTGGCACTGGCTGCCCTGCTGCCGTTTGCCGGCGCCTCGTTCGCGCAACAGAAGATCGAACAGCAGATGACCTACGAGCAGTTCAAGGCCGCCGGCCTGGACCGCCTGAGCCCCGAGCAGCTGGCCAACCTCAATGCCTGGCTCAACGGCAAGCTCGAGGTCGAGACTGCCAAGGCCGCCGAGACCGCCAAGCAGAGCGGCGGAGACGATCGCCGCGGCCTGATCGTGGCTTCATCGCGCGACCCGGTCGATGGCACCATCACCAGCACGTTCACCGGATTCGGCAAGGGTCGCAGCTACACCCTCGACAACGGCCAGGTGTGGCAGCAGATCGACGATGTGTCGCTCACGGGCGTGAAGAACGAAAATCCGAAGGTCAAGATCACGCCCAGCGCGATTGGCTCTGCCTGGTACCTGTCGGTCGAGGGTTTCAACGCCCGCGCGAAGGTTCAGCGCGTCAAGTAAAGGCGACCATCAAAGGAGTCGTTCATGCGTCTGTTGCTCGCCTGCATTGCCGTTGCCGTATCGATTTCGTCCGCGCCTGCGCTCGCGGCACGGGATTACGTCGCGCTGGAGCAGCGCCTGAACGCCGAGCAGATGCGCGCCACCGGGCTGGACACGTTGTCGCCGGAGCAGCTGGCCCTGCTCAACCGCCTGCTGAGCCAGGACCAGGGTGCGCTGGTGGAGGCCGCGGTGGCCGAGCGCGCCGCCGACGATGTCGGCCGGCGCGAGAAGCGCCCCGCCGCCGCCCCGGTGACGGCGAGCGTGCAAGGCGAAGTGCGGGCGTGGTCGCGCGGCGACACGGTGCTGCTCGACAACGGCCAGCGTTGGCGCGTGATCGAAGGCAACCTCTACCTCGGCAAGCCGGCCACCAACCCGAAGATCACCATCACGCCGGGGTTCATGGGCGCCTGGTACCTGCAGATGGACGGGCAGACGCCGCGCCTGAAGGTGCAGCGCGCCGACTGAGCGGTGTTGCTCTAGCGCCGCAGCTGCGCCAGCCGCTGCGCCAGTTTCTTCGGTGACACACCGCCGCGGGCACCCAGTTCCTGCGCGAACAGCGACACCCGCAGTTCCTCCAGGTCCCAGCGCAGCGCCTGCCATTCGGGCTGGTCGCCTGCGCCTTCGTCGACGGCTTTGGCCAACGCGTCGGCGAACGGTTTGATCTCCAGCATGCGCGCTTGGTCGCGGACCGGATCGCGCAGCGCGCGTTCGCCGCGCAGCGCCAATGCCTTCAGGTAGCGCGGGTACTCGCGCAGCGCCTGTGCGGGAACGTTGCGCAGGAAGCCCGGGGGCGTCAGCGCCGCCAAGTGCGCGCGCATGTCGTCGAGGTTGCCGCTGGCCCAGCCCATCAGCGGCGATTCGAGTTTCGCGCGCGCTTCGGCCACCGCGCCGAGGATGGTCTCGGCCTGGCGCAGGCGCTCCATGGCGTCGGCGAACAGCTGCTTCGCGATTGCGTCGCGATGTGCAGCGAATGCGCCGGCGTCGCGGATATCGGCACCGGCGTCTTCGGCGGCCAACGAAGCGAACGCGCCGTCAACGAGGTCCAGGCGCAGACGGTCACCTTCCTTCAATCCATCGCTGCGCGGCGCGGCCGACTCGATCGCCGCGTACAGCAGCCCGGTCTTGGGCGTGACGGGGAGTTGCTTGCGCGCCTGCTTGAGCTTGTCGGCCAGCGCGATCGCCAGCAGCCTGCGCACACCGCGCGGGTGTTCGCGTCGCGCGACCTCGGCTTCGGCATGCACGCGCAGCGATACGCTGTCGCCATCGTCGTGCAACGCGGGATAGGCGGGAACGCCGCCGGCACCGGTGACCGACGCCGGGATCGGCGTGTCAGGGAATGTCGTAAGGCCCTGCCGCGCCAGGCCGTCGGCGGCGCGTGCGGCAAACGCCGCTGCGGCACGCTCGCCGAAGCGGCGGCGCAGATCGTCGAGGTCACGCGATTCGGCCAGCACGATACGACGCTCGCCCTTGCCATCACCCTCGAGCAGTTGCAGGTTCATGCGCAGGTGCGGCTCCAGCGCCCCCTCGTCGAAGTCGAGTGCCGCAACGGCAACGCCGCCGAGCTTCGACAGGAAGCGCGCCAGTTCGCCGGTGATGCTATCGGCGCTGGCCTGCGGGTGGGCCTCGAAGAACGCGCGGGCGAAATCCGGCGCCGGCACGAAGTTGCGGCGCAGGGTCTTGGGCAAGGTCTTGATCAGCGCCGCCGCCTTGTCGGCGACGAAGCCCGGCGCCAGCCACGACAGCCGTACCGGATCGAGCGCATTGAGCAGGTGCAGCGGCACGGCCAGGGTCATGCCGTCGTCACTGGCACCCGGCTCGAAGCGGTACTTCACCGCCAATCGCGCATTGCCGAGCGCAAGGTACGGTGGGAAGCGCTGCGCATCGCTTTCGTCGACGACCATCAGGTCGGCCAGCGACCATTCCAGCGCCGCCTTGTCCGCCGGTGGCAACTTGCCATACCAGGCGTCGAGTGCCTGCGCGTTGTGCACCTGCGGCGGCAGCCGGTCCAGGTACCACTGCGCCATCCATTCGTCTTCGACCACCAGGCCGCTGCGGCGCTGCTTGGCTTCTTCGTCGCGGGCCTTGGCCAGCGTCGCCAGGTTGCGCGGCAGGAATGCACTGCGGGTGTTGATCTCGCCGGTGACCAGTGCGTCGCGGGCGAAGATGACGCGGCTTTCCTCCGGGAACAGCGCGCCGTAATGCACCGGCCGCTTCGGCGCCAGCACCAGGCCGAACAGGCTGATCTGCTCGCTGCCGACCACGCGACCCTGCGAGCGCGCCCAGCGCGGGTCGTGCTGGCGTCGCGCCAGCAGGTGCGGCAGTTCGGCGATGGCCCAGTCCGGCTCGATTGCGGCGTTGGTCAGCGACCAGACGCGCTCGGTGTCGAGCAGCGTCGCCGACAGCACCCACGGCGGCGGCTTCTTGGCCAGTGGCGAGCCCGGGAACAGCTGGAACTTGCGACCGCGCGGGCCGTCGTACTGGCCACGCTCGCTGCGAAAGCCGATCTGCGTCGGCAAGCCCGCCAGCAGCGCGCGATGCAGCGTCGCATACGCGGCCTGGTCGAACATCTCGTGGCGCGGCTCGCTGTTCCAGTCCAGCTCGTCGCCCATCAACTTGAGCTGGCGGTGCAACTCGCGCCATTCGCGCATGCGCAGGAAGCCGACGAAGTGCTTCTCGCACCAGCTACGCAATTTCGACTGGGTGAGTTCCTCGTGTGCCGACTGGTAGGCCTCCCACAACTTGAGGATGCCGACGAACTCCGACTTGGGATCGGCGAACTGCGCATGGGCGTTGTCGGCGGCGGCGCGCTGGTCGGCCGGGCGCTCGCGCGGGTCCTGGATGCCGAGGAACGAGGCGATCACCAGCATCTCGCGCAGCACGCCGTGCTGGTTGGCGGCGACCAGCATGCGCGCCAGCTTGACGTCGACCGGCAGGCGCGACATCAGCTTGCCGGTGGCGGTGAGCTTGCGTGACTCGTCGACCGCGCCCAGCTCGGCCAGTTGCTGCCAGCCGTCGGCGACCGCGCGCGGGTCCGGCGGTTCGAGGAACGGGAAGTCCTCGATGTTGCCCAGCCCCAGCGACAGCATCCGCAGGATCACGCCGGCCAGCGCGGCACGGCGGATTTCCGGATCGGTGTAGCGCGCCCGCGACAGGAAGTCGGCTTCGGAATACAGGCGGTAGCAGGTGCCCTCGCTGATGCGTCCGCAGCGGCCCTTGCGCTGGTCGGCGCTGGCCTGGCTGATCGGTTCGATGTGCAGGCGGTCGAGCTTGCCCCGCGGGCTGTAGCGCTTGACTCGCGCCAGGCCGGGATCAACCACGTAACGGATGCGCGGCACCGTCAGCGAGGTTTCGGCAACGTTCGTCGCCAGCACGATGCGGCGCTTGGGGCCGGGATTGAAGACGCGGTCCTGGTCGCGCACCGACAGCCGCGCGTACAGCGGCAGCACTTCGGTTTCGCGGTACTTGCGCCGTTCCAGCGCCTGGTGGGCGTCGCGGATCTCGCGCTCGCCGGACAGGAAGATGAGCACGTCGCCGCGCGGATCCTCGCGGGTGATTTCATCGCAGGCGGCGACGATGCCGTCGTTGACGCTGCGGTCGCGACTGCCCCCGTCACGCCCCTGCTCGCCGTCGTCCTCGCCCTCGCCTAGCGGGCGGTAGCGCACCGACACCGGATAGCCGCGGCCTTCGACATTGACCACCGGCGCATCGCCGAAGTGCTGGGCGAAGCGCTCGGTGTCGATGGTCGCCGAGGTGACGATGACCTTCAGGTCCGAACGACGCTGCAGCAACTGCTTCAGGTAGCCGAGCAGGAAGTCGATGTTGAGGCTGCGTTCGTGCGCCTCGTCGATGAGGATGGTGTCGTAGCGCGACAGCCAGCGATCGGACTGGATCTCGGCCAGCAGGATGCCGTCGGTCATGAACTTGACCGCGGTCTGCTCGCCGACATTTTCGGTGAAGCGCACCTGGTAACCGACCGCGCCACCGACCTGGGTCTTCAGCTCCTCGGCCACGCGCCGGGCCACCGCGCGCGCGGCGATACGGCGTGGCTGGGTGCAGCCGATCATGCCGGCGGCGCCACGGCCGGCGGCCAGGCACAGCTTCGGCAACTGCGTGGTCTTGCCCGAGCCGGTCTCGCCGGCGATGACGATGACCTGGTGCTTGCGGATCAGTTCGACGATGCGATCGGCTTCGGCCGCGATCGGCAAGGACGGGTCGACCGGCGCCTGCGGCAGCGCCGCGGCCCGTGCCTGGCGTTGCGCCACCGACGCGCTCAGGGCCTGGGCAAAAGCCTCGCGTGCACGGTCGTCCGCCGGCTTGCCGCTCCAGCGCGACCACAACCCCTGCAGTCGCCCACGGTCGCGGCTCAGCGCGCCATCGATGGCACGCCGGGCCTGGCGTAACGTGTTACTGACATCGGGCTGTCTAGACTGCGCCGGGTCCATTGATTTCATCGATCAAACTGCAAGCCAAAAACCATTTCAAATTGCGATCGGCGAGGTCTATTGTCGCCCGCAATCCTCATCGAAGGGAGAAAAACAGTGGCTAAACAGAAATCCGCCAAGTCCAAGAGCCCGGGCAAGACTGCCGACAAGACCCCGGCGACGCCGGCGGCCAGCTCCTCGGCCATCGATATCGGGATCAGCGGCGGCGATCGCAAGAAGATTGCCGAAGGCCTGTCGCGCTTCCTCTCGGACAGCTTCACGCTGTACCTGAAGACCCACAATTTCCACTGGAACATCACCGGGCCGATGTTCAACAGCCTGCACCTGATGTTCGAGGGCCAGTACACCGAGCAGTGGAACGCGCTGGACGAAACCGCCGAGCGCATCCGCGCCCTGGGCTTCAATGCCCCCGGTTCGTACGCCGAGTTCATCCGCCTCAGCTCGATCCCCGAGGAGCCGGGCCTCACCGAGTCGCTGGACTGGCGCGAGATGGTCCGCCAGCTCACCGTCGGCAACGAGGCCGTGGCCCGCACCGCGCGCAAGGTGCTCAAGCTGGCCGATGACGCCGGTGACGATCCGACGGTCGACCTGATGACCCAGCGCCTGCAGACCCACGAGAAGTACGCCTGGATGCTGCGCTCGCTGCTCGAGTGACCCCTCCTGGCCCCTCTTCCGCTCGCGGAAGAGGGGTTTCCCGACTGGTCGCCTTCCCGCGCCGGCTAAACTAGGCGCATGTCCGACCCCGCACTCGATCTGCTCCGCCGCATCTTCGGCCACCCTGCTTTCCGCGGCGAACAGGCGCAGATCGTCGAACACGTCAGCAGCGGCGGCGACGCGCTGGTGCTGATGCCCACCGGCGGCGGCAAATCCCTGTGCTACCAGCTCCCCGCCCTGCTGCGCGACGGCTGCGGCCTGGTGGTCTCGCCGCTGATCGCGCTGATGCAGGACCAGGTCGAGGCGCTGCGCCAGCTCGGCGTGCGCGCGGCCTACCTGAATTCCACGCTGGATGCGGCCACCGCCGCCGACGTCGAACGCCAGCTGCTGGCCGGCGAGCTCGACCTGCTCTACGTCGCCCCGGAGCGCCTGCTCACCGGCCGCTTCCTGTCGCTGCTCGAGCGCGCCCGGATCGGCCTGTTCGCCATCGACGAGGCGCACTGCGTCTCGCAATGGGGCCACGACTTCCGCCCGGAATACCGCCAGCTGACGGTGCTGCACGAGCGCTGGCCCGAGATCCCGCGCATCGCCCTGACCGCCACCGCCGACGCGCCGACCCGGCGCGAGATCGCCGAGCGCCTGGCGCTGGAAGACGCGCGCCAGTTCGTCAGCTCCTTCGACCGCCCCAACCTTCGCTACCGCGTCGTCCACAAGGACGGCGCCGGCGTGCGCCAGCTGCTGGACTTCCTGGCCGGCCATCGCGGCGAGAGCGGCATCGTCTATGCCTTCTCGCGCAAGCGCGTGGAGAGCGTCGCCGAGCAGCTGCAGGCCGCTGGCATCAAGGCCCTGCCCTACCACGCCGGCATGGACGCGCAGGTGCGCGCCGGCAACCAGCGCCGGTTCCTGCAGGAAGACGGCGTGGTGATGGTGGCGACGATTGCGTTCGGCATGGGCATCGACAAGCCCGACGTGCGTTTCGTCGCCCACGTCGACCTGCCCAAGTCGATCGAAGGCTACTACCAGGAAACCGGCCGCGCCGGCCGCGACGGCGAACCGGCCGAACTGTGGCTGAGCTACGGCCTGGGCGACATGGTCAACCTGCGCACGATGATCCAGCAGGGCGAGGCCGGCGAGGATCGCAAGCGCCTGGAGCTGGGCAAGCTCGATGCCCTGCTCGGCTACTGCGAATCCACCCAGTGCCGCCGCCAGGCGCTGCTGGGCTGGTTCGGTGAACCGCACCCGGGCGCCTGTGGCAACTGCGACAACTGCCTGGAACCGCCGAGCAGCTGGGACGGTACGCAGGCCGCGCGCAAGGCGCTGTCGTGCGTGTACCGCACCGGACAGCGTTTTGGCGCAGGCCACGTCATCGACGTGCTGCGCGGCGCCGATACTGAGAAGGTGCGGCAATGGGGCCACGAGCGCGTGAGCACCTTCGCGATCGGCAACGACCTCGACGAGCGCCAGTGGCGCGGCGTGTTCCGCCAGCTGGTCGCCAACGGCCTGCTCGAAGCCGACGTCGAGCACCACGGCGCCCTGCGCCTGACCGCGGCCAGCGGCCCGGTGCTGCGCGGCGAGCGCGAACTGCGTTTCCGCCACGAGGCGCCCAAGCCGGCACGCGGGCGCAAGTCGCGCGGCGCGACCACGCTGCAGATGATCGAACTGGACGTCGATTCGCAGCTGCGCTTCGACGCGCTGCGCCACTGGCGTGCCGCGACCGCGCGCGAGCAGAACGTCCCGGCCTACGTGATCTTCCACGACAGCACGCTGCGTGCGATCGCCGAAGCCGCACCCGACGACCTGGACGAACTCGGACGCATCCCAGGCATTGGTGCGAGCAAGCTCGACCGGTACGGCGAGGCCGTACTGCAGCACCTGTTCGACAGCGCGCCCTGACGGCAACGCCGGCCAGACGCGCGCCGGCGTATAAACGCAGCACATTCCCTGCGCGGAGGAACCATGGCCGAATCGTCGATCATTGGCGGCTGCCTGTGCGGCGCGGTGCGTTACCGCTCGACGGCCGCACCACGCGCCCTCTCGCTCTGTCATTGCCGCAGTTGTCGAAGGGCCAGCGGTGCGCCGTCGGTGGCCTGGGCGGTCTTCGCTGCAGAGCACTTCGCATTCACTACAGGCCAACCGGTCGCGTTCAATTCGTCACCCGGCGTGGAGCGCACCTTCTGTGGCCGCTGCGGGACACCACTGACCTGGCAGCGTGGAACGGAAGCCGACACCATCGACGTCACCACCGCCTCCCTCGACTCGCCCGACGACTTCGCACCGACGAAGGAAATCTGGATCGAGCACGCCATCGCCTGGGAAGCATTGAACCCGGCAACCGAGCACTATCCACGCAGCAGTGTCGGCGCCTGACTGCCCAGGAGGCACCATGCCCACCGAAACCATTTACGAGGGCGGCTGCCTGTGCGGCGCCGTCCGCTACCGTGCCGGCGCCGAACCGCTGCGAGGCGTGATCTGCCACTGCCAGGCCTGCCGCCGCCATTCCGGCGCACCGGCCCTGGCCTTCGTCCACTTCCCGATCGAATCGTTCCAGTGGACCGGCGCGCAGCCGAGCTGGTTCCGTTCGTCACAGTTCGCGCAGCGCGCGTTCTGCGCAACCTGCGGAAGCACGCTGGGCATGCGCGAAGACGTCCTGGCAGAGCGCGTGCAAGTTTCGGTCGGCAGCCTTGACGAGCCGGAGCGCGTGCGCATCGACGACCACGTGTGGACACTATCGCGTGTGCCCTGGTTCGATACGCGCGACGCGTTGCCGCGCTTCGCCACCAGCAGCAATGCCGTGCCGAGCCTGGCCGAGCAGCCACCCGAATCGTAGCTCTCCACGCCCGACGACGTGCGTGCGGGCGTGGAGACCGGACTTCAACCCTTCAGGCCGCGATGGGCGACACCGCCCAGCACGCCGCCGACGATCGGTGCCAGCCAGAACAGCCACAACTGCCCCATCGCGCCGCTGCCGGCGAACAACGCCATGCCGGTCGAACGCGCGGGATTCACCGAGGTGTTGGTCACCGGGATGCTGATGAGGTGGATCAGCGTGAGCGCCAGGCCAATCGCGATCGGCGCGAAGCCAGCTGGCGCCTTGCGGTCGGTGGCGCCGAGGATCACGACCAGGAACATCGCCGTCAGCACCACTTCGCACAACAGCGCCGCGGCCATGTCGTAACCACCCGGCGACAGCTCGCCGTAGCCGTTGCTGGCGAATGCGCCCGGTGCGG
>Ga0102589_1005943_pt1 | contig 10325 bp, 7 predicted proteins | sample AraplaMF_Col_mLB_FD_76858 | JGI IMG/M metagenome (GOLD analysis project Ga0102589, IMG submission 76858) | Arabidopsis root microbial communities from the University of North Carolina, USA - plate scrape MF_Col_mLB | ecosystem: Host-associated > Plants > Roots > Endosphere | place: USA... | reverse complement strand
AGAAGGGCCTGTTCGATACGTCCAGCGCCGCCGCCCGCGTGATCTTCCACGACGAGGGGGCGCATCCCGAAGACCCTGCCTCGTCGCGCGGCGACACCGGTGTTGTGGACGCCGCCCGCACCGCCGCCGACCAGTCGTCGGCACCCGTGGTCTTTCTGTTTATCTGCTGCGCGATGGTCTGGCTGCTGGTGGCATCTGCCGCCGGCCTGACCTCGTCCATCAAGCTGCATGAACCCGACTGGCTGGCCTCGATCCCCTGGCTGACCTTCGGGCGCATCCGCACCATCCACCTGAACGCCGTGGCTTACGGCTGGGCGCCGATGGCCGGACTCGGCATCGCCATGTTCCTGCTGCCGCGCCTGCTCAAGACGGAGCTGGTGGGGGCGCGCTGGGCGGTGCTGGGCGCGGCGGTCTGGAATGCTGGGCTGATCGCGGGTATCGGCAGCATCGCCGCCGGCATCTCCGACGGGCTGGAGTGGCTGGAGATTCCGTGGCAGGTGGACATCCTCTTCGTGGCTGGCGGCGCGTTCGTGGGCATTCCGCTGGTGCTGACACTGGTGAACCGCAAGGTGGATCACCTCTACGTGTCGGTCTGGTACATGGGCTGTGCACTGTTCTGGTTCCCGGTGCTGTTCCTGGTGGCCAACATCCCGGGCCTGCATTTCGGGGTGGAGCAGGCCACCATGAACTGGTGGTTCGGCCATAACGTGCTGGGGCTGTTCTATACGCCGCTGGCGCTGGCATCGATCTACTACTTCCTGCCGAAGGTGATCGGCCAGCCGGTGAAATCGTACGGGCTGTCGCTGCTGGGTTTCTGGGCGTTGGCCTTCTTCTACGGGCAGGTGGGCGGCCATCACCTGGTGGGCGGGCCGGTGCCGGGCTGGCTGATCACGCTGTCGATCGTGCAGAGCATGATGATGCTGATTCCCGTGATCGCGTTCTCGATCAACCAGCATCAGACGCTGCGCGGCAACTTCCACCGGCTGATCGATTCGCCCACGCTGCGCTTCATGACCTTCGGCGGCATGATGTACACGCTGAGTTCGATCCAGGGGTCGTTCGAGGCGCTGCGGGCCGTCAACCGCGTGACCCACTTCACGCACTACACCGTGGCGCACGCCCACCTGGGGCTGTACGCGTTCGTGAGCTTTGCATTCTTCGGCGCCATCTACTTCATCGTGCCGCGCATCACGGGCCGGGAGTGGCCGTACCGCTGGCTGATCTACGCGCATTTCTGGCTGGCCGTGGGCGGCATCGGCGTCTATTTCATCGGCCTGAGCATCGGCGGCTGGCTACAGGGCAAGGCGATGCTCGACGCCGCCAAGCCCTTCATGGATTCGGTGGCGGTGACCGTGCCGTACCTCAAGATCCGCTCCATCGGCGGATTCATGATGCTGACCAGCCACCTCTGTTTCGTGGCCAACTTCATTTGCGTGGCATTCGGCCTGGGGCCGAACCGCAATCGTCCCGCGATGTTCCACCAGGGCAACAAGCCCGCACAGGGAGCCTGAACGTGAACAACGAGAGCGCCCTGCTGGCGGGCGGCATGACGATGCTGGCACTGGCCACCAGCGCCCTGGTGGTGCTGCCCTACATGCAACTGCACGACGTGAAGCCCACCGAAGGGTTGAAGCCCTACACCGCCGCCCAGTTGCGCGGCCGCGAGGTCTATATTGCCAATGGCTGCGTCTACTGCCACTCGCAGCAACCCCGCGATGCCGCGTTCGCGCCCGATGCCCAGCGCGGCTGGGGCCGCGCAACCACAGCCGGTGACTACTACTACGACAAGCCCCACCTGCTGGGCACCATGCGCACTGGCCCGGACCTGATGAACATCGGCGTGCGCCAGCCCAGCGCGGACTGGCATCTGGGGCACTTGTACCAGCCACGTGCGTACGTGAGCGGTAGCATCATGCCCGCGTATCCATTCCTGTTCGATGCCAAGGATGCGCCCGATGCCGGCGAAAAGGCCGTGCCGCTGCCGCCGGGCTATGCGCCGCTGGGCAAGGTGGTGGTGCCCACGGCCGCCGCACTGGACCTCGTGGCCTACCTGCAATCGCTGAACCGGACCGGTGCCGTGCTGCCGGCCACGAAGGAATGAGGCCATGAGCGATTTCCGTGATCCCCGTGGTGCGGCAGATGGTTCGGCAGAAAGCTCGGAGCAGCGGCAGGCCGCCGCCGCGCGTGCCCGCGAGCACGAAGACCCGCACGAGAACCGCATGCCGATTCCGCGCTATGTGCTGGCGATGGTAGCCGCGCTGGTGGCGTGGGGCGTGTACTACATCGTCACGGCCCCGATCGACCAGCCTCCGGCGCTCGGCGACCAGCGCACCGTGGCGGACCTGCATGGCAAGCCGAAGGTGGCGGCGGGCGCGGCGGTGGATGGTGCTGCCATCTTCCAGAGCCATTGCGTGGCCTGCCATCAGGCCACGGGCCAGGGTTTGCCGGGCGTGTTTCCGCCGCTGGCCGGCTCCGAGTGGGTCACCGGCAGCGATGCCAAGGCGGCACGGATCGTCCTGCGCGGCGTCACCGGCAAGCTCACGGTCAAGGGCACGGCCTACAACGGGGCGATGCCGGCGTTCGCGGCGCAGCTCGGTGATGCCGAGATTGCCGCCGTGCTCACGCATGTGCGCAGCCAGTGGGGCAATGCCGCACCGCCCGTGACGGCGGAGACCGTCGCGGCGGCACGGGCCGATACGGCCAGCATGCAGGCACCTTTCGATGGCGACGCGGCGCTTGGCTCCCCGGGCAGTTAGGACCGTCGCCCCCGCGTCGGCAGGCCCTTGGCTGGCGCTGGCCGCCGCGCTGCTGCTCGGCGCGGCTGCGGTCTACCTCGTGACCGACGGGCTGCGCGCCTGGACACTCGACCAGTCACGCGAGGCGCGCATCGCCCGACAGGCGCTGCGGCTACCCGCCATCGACGTGTGGAACCAGCATGGCCATGACCTGCGGCTGTTCGAACTGGCGAATACCGGCGTGCCCGAGCCTGCCCTCTACATCGTCGATTTCATCTACACCCGCTGTCCCACGGTCTGCCGGGCGCTGGGCGCCGAGTTCGCGCAGTTGCAACGCCAGATTGCCGCCGATGGCATGGCGCCACGGGTACAACTGATTTCCCTTTCCTTCGATCCACGCGACACCGTGAACGATCTGCTCGGCTATGCCACCAGCTATCGGGCGAATGCCCCCGGCTGGCAGGTGGTGGCCGCCATCTCGCCGGACGCGATGACGAAACTGCTGCGACAGGCTGACGTGATCGCCATCCCGGATGGTCTCGGCGGCTTCGAGCACAACGGCGGGCTGCATGTGGTGGACGCTCAGGGCAGGGTGCTGTCCGTCCATGCGCTAGAGGATTTCCAGCAGGCCTATGCGGTGGCGCTGGCCCACTTGCGCGGGGATCGGCCATGAATCGCGCCAACGTGAGGCTGGCCGGCGTGCTCTTGCTGCTGGCGCTGGCGCTGCCTCCCATGCGTACGTTCTTCGAGGCATCCATGGCATGGCTGATGCTCGGCCTGATGCCCTGCCTGTTTGCGGCCGGCGCGCTGACCCCCGGCATGCTGAGCGCGCGACGGCAGGTGGAGATGGTGCCGCGGATGCGTCCGTATGCGTTGGCGCTAGGGGTGGTGGGCACGCTGGCCTACGGCATCTGGATGCTGCCGATCGCCGTGGATCTCTCGCGCATGTCCCTGCCGATGGGTCTGGCGCGCGACGCGTCGATGGTGCTGGCGGGCCTGGCCGCGAGTGTCGGCCTGCGTGTGGCGCCGTGGCCACTGGTGTTGTTTTTTGGCGGAAACATGGTCTGGATGGCTCTGACTTTTGGCATGCTGTTCATCGACTCGCCCAATCGCCTGTGCGCCAGCTACCTGCTGGGCGACCAGCGGCTGGCAGGCGCCGGGCTGGTGGTCTACGCGGCGGTGATCGGCACGTGGCTGCTCATTCGCGCCGCGCGGCAGGCCGATGCGGCCGATGCGGGCGATGACGATGGTGAACGGGTCATGACAGTGCCATCGCAAAGAAAAAACTAAAGAATGTCTCGGACCTGCCGATAAACGCGGCCAACGAGAGAAGTCAGAGAACGGGGCCTGGAAAGAGCCCCGCTTGACCGGGATCGCGGAGTCCCTCTCCGCGCCCATTTGAACTGGGGCAAGTGCATGCTGAGAAGAATCAAGGCAGAACAACTGCAGATAGGCATGTTCGTGGCAAGGCTGGGCGGGCCATGGATGAACCATCCGTTCTGGCGCTCGCGCTTTCTGGTGTCCAGCGACGAGCAGGTGGAGCAGATACAGGCAGCCAACGTGCAGGATGTGTGGATCGACATCCTCAAGGGCCGCAACCTGCCCACGCCGGCCGCGCCGGAGATGATGGAGGCCGAGGAGGTTGACGAGCCCGAAGCCAGCTTCGAGAGCGAGCTGGAGCGCGCGCGCGAGTTGATCAAGACCGGGCGCATGCTGATCGGCAACCTGTTCAACGACGTCCGCATGGGCCGCGCACTGGAGACGCACGGCGCGCTGCTGCTGGTGGATTCGGCGTCCACCTCGCTGTCTCGCCATTCGCAGGCGCTGCTGGCCATGGCGCGCCTCAAAGCCAAGGACGACTACACCTACCTGCACTCGTTCTCGGTCTGCGCGCTGATGATCGCGGTGGGCCGCAACCTGAAACTGCCCGATGGCGAGGTGCGCGAACTGGGACTGGCCGGGCTGGTGCACGATATCGGCAAGCTGACGCTGCCCGAATCGCTGCTGCTCAAGGGCAGCGACCTGTCCCCGGCGGACGAGGAGAAGATGCGGCGCCACCCGTCGGCGGGCTACCGCATCCTCAACGAGGCGCGGCTCTACAGCAATATCCCGCTCGACGTCTGCGTCCACCACCACGAGCGCGTGGACGGGCGCGGCTATCCGTTCGGCCTGCACGAGAACGAAATCAGCGTCCACGCCAAGATCGCAGCCATCTGCGACACCTACGATGCGCTGACCTCGCCGCGTCCGAACCATCCGGCGTGGTCGCCGGCACGGGCCATGGAGTACATCGCCGTGCGCGTGGACACGCTCTTCGACCGGCGTGTGTTCAAGGCTTTCACGCGCACCATGGGCATCTACCCGCTGGGCACCGTGCTGCGCCTGCGCTCCGGCCGGCTGGCCGTGGTGTGCGGCCAGAACGAGGGCGAGACCCTGCGCCCGCGCGTGATGACCTTCTATTCGGTCACGGATTCCAAACCGCTGCCGCCCGAGGTGATCGACCTGACCCACAGCGACGACACCGTGACCGCTTTCGAGGATGCGCGGCAGTGGGGCTTCACCGACGACCAGTTGATGGCAATGTACGCGCCGCATGCGAACTAGGGGAAAGAAGGGAAGAAGGGAAGAAGGGAAGAAGGGAAGAAGCGGAATGGTAGCGGGCTGGCCGCGGATTCTGGATCTGAGACGATTCTGATTCTGCGGCCAGTCGCGCCAGAATTCGCGGCAGCGCGGCGCAACGCTAGTAGACTCGTGGCTTGACTGTCAGCAACCAAGCCTCGCCCTCATGACTTTTGACGCACTGCTGGACCTGTTCCAGCGACGCATTCCCGCCCATCCCTGGGCCCAGATTTCGCTCTACGTGCTGGCGCTCGTCCTGATCGCCGGACTCGCGCAATGGCTCGTCGCACGCGTGGTGGGCCGGGTGGTCTACCGCGTGTTGAGCCTTTCCGGCAACCGCGAGTGGGCCGCCGCGCTCATGCGGCACCGCACCTACCGCCGCCTCGGCTATGCGGTGTTTCTCGCCGTCATCACGGTCGGCATCAGCCAGGTGCCCGATCTCGGCAAGTTCTCGATCCTCATCGAACGGCTGGCGCATGCCGGCACCTGGGTCAGCGTGTTCCTGATGGTGTCCGGCGTGCTGAACGCCTGGCAGACCGTGTTCGCGGCCAGCCGTCGTGCGCAGACGCGCTCGATCAAGGGCTATGTGCAGGTGGCCCAGTTGGCGCTGTGGCTGGTCTGCGGCGTGCTGGTGCTGTCGATCCTGATCGACCGCTCGCCGCTGTGGATGCTTTCCGGTATCGGTGCGGTGTCGGCGGTGCTGTTGCTGGTGTTCAAGGACACGCTGCTGTCTCTGGTGGCCAGCACGCAGCTCACGTCCAACGACATGCTGCGCATCGGCGACTGGATCGAGATGCCGCAGTCCAACGCAGATGGCTTCGTGATGGACATCGCGCTGCATACGGTGAAGGTCAAGAACTGGGACAACACCGTGACCACGGTGCCCACGTACAAGCTGTTCTCGGAGAGCTACCGCAACTACCGGCACATGTTCGAGTCCGGCGCGCGGCGGATCAAGCGGACGCTTCGCATCGACGCTTCGACCGTGCGGTTTCTCGACGATAACGAGGTAACGGCGCTGATGCGCTTCCGGCTGCTGCACGACTACCTGGAGGTCAAGCAGCAGGAGGTGGAGCAGACCAATCGGGTGCTGCTTGGCGAGAACACGGACCCGGTCAACCGCCGCCGGCTGACTAACCTCGGGACGTTCCGCGCCTACGGCATAGCGTTCCTGCGCGCGCATCCCGAAATCCACCACGACCTGCTACTCAACCTGCGGATGATGGAGCCGGACTCGCAGGGTATTCCGATCGAGGTCTATTGCTTCAGCAATCGCACCGGCTGGACGGACTACGAACGCATCCAGGGCGATATCTTCGACCACCTGCTAGCGATCCTGCCGGAGTTGGGGCTGCGCTTGTACCAGTCGCCGTCAGGCGCAGACCTGAGCGCGTTGCGCCAGGATTCGCAGTATGGCGCGCATGCAGCGCTGGCGGCTGCGGCGACGGATCCGGGGGCCAGGGAACCGGCGCAAGCGCATATGGACCGGGCGGATCGGGTGGTTTGATGATTTTTGCTCCCTCTCCCGTGAAACGGGAGAGGGCGGGGGGAGAGGGCAGGACGTCGTTACGTCGGAGCGTGGTTAGTGCTTGAACGGCTGGCCCTCTCCCCCAACCCCTCTCCCGCATGGCAGGAGAGGGGAGTAATACAAGCGCGGAGAATGGACTAAATCAAGCCTTGCGCGGCTTAACCTTGCTCGCCGCTTCCTTCGCACGATCCCGTGCTGTATCCACATCTGCCGCATACGCCAGCGCCACGCCCATACGGCGTTTGGTGAACGACTCCGGCTTGCCGAACAGGCGCAGTTCGGTCTGCGGGACGCGCAGCGCCTCGTCCACACCGTCGAAGACGATGCCTTCGGCATCCACGCCGCCGTAGATCACCGCGCTGGCGCCCGGGGCGCGCAGGCTGGTGTCCACCGGCAGGCCCAGAATGGCGCGGGCGTGCAGTTCAAACTCGTTCTGGTACTGCGTGATCATCGTCACCATGCCGGTGTCATGCGGGCGCGGGCTGACTTCGCTGAACCAGACCTGTTCCCCCTTGACGAACAGTTCCACGCCGAACAGCCCCTGGCCACCCAGATCGGCCGTCACTGCACGGGCGATGTGCTGGGCGGTTTCCAGCGCCTTGGGGTGCATCGGGTGCGGCTGCCAGCTTTCCACGTAGTCACCGGCAACCTGGACGTGCCCGATCGGATCGCAGAACTGGGTGTCCACCTTGCCATCGGCACCCAGCGCGCGCACGGTCAGCAGCGTGATTTCGTAGTCGAAATCGATAAAGCCCTCGACGATGATCCGGCCGTGGCTGACGCGGCCACCTGCCATGGCGTAGTCCCATGCGGCCTTGACGTCAGCCGGGCCGTCGATCTTGCTCTGGCCCTTGCCGGAACTGCTCATCACGGGCTTGACCACGCACGGATAACCGATACCGTCGTCGATGGCGGCTTGCAGTTCTTCGAGCGAATCGCAGAATTTGTACGGGCTGGTGGGCAGGCCCAGCGTCTCGGCGGCCAGACGGCGGATGCCTTCGCGATCCATGGTCAGACGGGCGGCGCGGGCGGTAGGAATCACGCGGACGACGCCGGCAGCTTCCAGCGATTCCAGCATCGGCGTGGCGATGGCTTCAATCTCAGGCACCACCAGATGCGGACGCTCGGCTTCGATCAGCGCCTTGAGCTGGTCGCCATCGCTCATGGTGATGGTGCGCGAGTGGTGCGCCACCTGCTGGCCCGGGGCGTTCTCGTAGCGGTCCACGGCAATGGTTTCCACGCCCAGGCGCTGCAGCGCGATCAGCACTTCCTTGCCAAGCTCGCCGGAGCCCAACAGCATCACTTTGGTGGCAGACGGGGAGAGGGGGGTTCCAAGGGTGGTCATGGCGGGGGCTCGCGGCAGGGAAGAAAAGACGCGATTGTAGCAAGGCGGGACCATTGCCTTGCCGGGTTTTTCTCACCTCTCCCACACAGTGGGAGAGGGGGCGGGGGTGAGGGCTCAGCGGTTCAAATTGCGAGCCGTCGGCAAGCAGAACTTCCGGCCCTCACCCCCAGCCCCTCTCCCGCCTTGCGGGAGAGGGGAGCAACCAAGCGGGATACGAAACGATCAATACGCGATCTTCGCGCTCAGGCTGATGGTGCGCGGATCAGCCGGCTGGACGTAGTTTTCGTACTGGAAGGCCCAGTAGCGCTTGTTGGTCAGGTTCGTCAGCGCCGCGCGGAGCGTCAGTTCCTTGCCGTACAGGCGCGTGTTGTACGAGGCGCCGACGTTGAAGATCGTGTAGCCGCCGATGTTCACGTTGTTGGCTGCATCGATCTTGGTCGGGCCGGTGTACTTGCCATCCACGCCCACCTTGAGGCCCGGCACGAACGGGATGCGGTAGGACACGCGGCCCGTCAGCATGAAGTTCGGTGCGCCGGCCACGCGGTTGCCGATGTTGGTATCGCCCTTGGTGTACTCGGTGTCCAGGAACATCGCGCTGCCGCCCACTTCCCACTGCGAGCCGATGCGCGACGAGCCGGCCAGTTCCAGGCCCTGGTAGACCGATTCGCCATCCTGCACGAAGGTCGGCAGCGCGCCGAGGCCGTTGTTGCGCGCGAACTCGCTGCGGCGCTCGATACGGAACAGTGCGGCCGTACCCGTCCAGATGCCCTGGTCGGTCTTGGCGCCCACTTCGTACTGGCGGCTCTTGGCTGGAGTCAGGCCCTGGCCGGCGTTGGCGTAGTTGGTTGCCACCACGCCGCCGCCGTCGAACGATTCCACGTAGCTGGCATACAGCGTCGTGCTCGGCATCGGCTTGAACATGATCGCAGCGGTCGGCGTGATCAGGCCATTCTTGCTGTAGTTCGTATCGCCCACGCCAGTGCCGGTGTAGCTGTTCTGCTCGTAGTTCGTCACGCGCAGGCCACCCAGGATGGACCACTTGTCGGTCAGGTGCATCGTGTCGCTGACGAATGCGGCCTTCTGTTCGGTGTCGCCGGCACGGTACTTCTGGAACGCGGTCTGGCTGTAATACACGCCCGTGTACGGCGCGTAGATGTTGCCGTTATCCAGTGCGGTGTAGACGAAGTTGTTGCTGTAGCGGTCGATCTGCTTCTGCCAGCTCAGGCCGGCCACCAGTTCGTGGCGGAACGGGCCGGTGCGGAATTTGCCCTCGACCATCGTCGTCCAGTTGCTGAATTGCTGGCTTTCGGCGCCGTCGTAGCGGAAATCGCTGTAGTCGCCGGCCGAATTCGACAGGTTCAGCGTGGTCTCGTTACGGCTGCGCGACTGCTTGCTGAAACTGTAGATCGAGCTGACGGTCCAGTCCGAATTCAGGTTGTAGCGAAGGCCGGTCTGGTAGACCTGCAGGTTCGAGTAGAAGTGCGCGTCATTGCCGCTGTAAAGGCCGCCACGGCCGCTCACCACGCCCGGAAGCTGGGCGCCGGTGGTCGACAGCGCGCCCGCATAGAACGACGGCGTCGCCCCCCACGTATTGCGGTCCTGATAGATCCCGTCGAACGTCCACGTCAGGTCGCGCGTGATGCGTGCGTCCAGGCCCAGCGATACCGAGTTGCGGTTGATGCCGACAGCGTTGGACGGCTTGCCTTCCTCGTGGGTCACGTTCAGGCGGTAGCCGAACATGTTGTTCGGGCCGGCGCGGCCGCCCAGATCCACGTGCTCGGTCCAGACGTGCGAGGAGCGGTAGCCCAGGTCCACGCTGGCCGTGAACTGGTCTGTCGGCTTCTTGGTCACGTAGTTGACCGTGCCGCCCGGGTTGCCAAAGCCGTACATGAAGCCCGACGCGCCCTTGAGCAGTTCTACCTGTTCGAGCTGTTCATACGGCATGGTGATGCCGTAGGCGATGAACGGCATGCCGTTGATCTTGTACGCATTGCGCCAGTCGAGCTGCAGGCCGCGGACCGTGGTGTACGACGCCCAGGCATTGTTGGCGTTGCTGTTGTCCGAGACCGACGCGTCGTTGAAAAACACGTCGCCGATC
>Ga0102589_1005930_pt1 | contig 10353 bp, 8 predicted proteins | sample AraplaMF_Col_mLB_FD_76858 | JGI IMG/M metagenome (GOLD analysis project Ga0102589, IMG submission 76858) | Arabidopsis root microbial communities from the University of North Carolina, USA - plate scrape MF_Col_mLB | ecosystem: Host-associated > Plants > Roots > Endosphere | place: USA... | reverse complement strand
CTCTTGTCCAATAAGTTCGCGAACGATTTTCTAAATATCCTAATAGAAATCCAACTACAATAATCCATCCTACTAATGAAGCTAATTGAATAAAGGTTGTCATAAGCGTTGTAAAAAAGAAGTTTCCTAATTCCATTTTGTCACCTTGTCCATATGTGATTTGATACATAGTAGATTACATGAACTTTGTAGCAGCAGTCTACTATTATTTTTGTTATGGAAGTAGAAATAAAGAAAACCCTCTTGCGCATGCAAGAGGGTTCTTCGATTGATAAAAGAATCAACCTTCTAATAATAATGATTTTGGATCTTCAAGCATTTCTTTAACTGCAACAAGGAAGCTAACAGCCTCTTTTCCATCTACGATACGGTGATCGTAAGAAAGGGCAAGGTACATCATTGGACGGTTTTCCATGCGTTCTGCATCAATCGCAACAGGGCGTACTTGGATTTTATGCATACCAAGGATACCTACTTGTGGGCTGTTTAGGATTGGTGTTGACATAAGAGAGCCGAACACCCCGCCGTTTGTAATTGTAAATGTACCACCTTGTAGTTCTTTTAATGTAAGTTTGTTATCACGTGCTTTTTTACCAAGATTACGAATTTCGCTTTCGATTTCAGCGAAGTTCATTTGGTTTGCATCACGTACAACAGGAACAACTAGTCCATCTGGAGCTGCTACAGCGATTCCGATATCATAGAATTTCTTGATGATAAGCTCATCACCTTGAATTTCAGCGTTTAATAATGGGAATTGTTTTAATGCTGCTACAACTGCTTTTGTGAAGAATGACATGAATCCAAGACGAACATCATGTTTCTTTTCGAACGCATCTTTACGTTCTTTACGTAATTCCATGATAGCTGTCATATCAACTTCGTTAAATGTTGTTAACATTGCAGACGTTTGCTGAACTTCTACAAGACGATTTGCAATTGTTTGACGGCGACGGGACATTTTTACGCGCTCAACTGGTTTTTCAAACTCAGTTTTTGTAGCAGGTTTTGGACTTTGTTTTTCTTGTTTTGGCTCTGCTTTTGGCGCAGCAGCATGTGCTTGTACATCATGCGGTCTAACGCGGCCAAGTGGATCAGTGCTACGTACTTCATTTAAGTCGATTCCTAATTCACGTGCCATTTTTCTAGCAGCAGGTGAAGCGATTGGACGATCTGTATTTGGTAGGCCTTGTAAAGGCGCTTTATTTGGCTCTGCACTTGGAGCCTCAGCTTTTGGTGCTTCTGTAACTTCTTGTTTTGCTTCTGGAGCAGATGTGCTTACTGCTGCTGCGTTTGCATCTAAAACTGCGATAACATCACCGATTTCAACTGTATCTCCAGGTTCCCCTAGTAATTTTGATACAATACCTGAATCTTCTGCAATGATTTCTACATTGACTTTATCTGTTTCTAGCTCAACAACGCTTGCGCCTTTCTCAACTTTGTCACCTACGTTGATTAGCCATTGTGAAATAGTTCCTTCTGTAATAGATTCTGCAAGCTCAGGTACTTTAATTTCGATCATTTTAAATGTCCTCCCCTATTTGCCTAACAATTGATTTAATTTATTGTATAAATAATCTTCTCTAATTGTGAATGGGGGAGACCCCCATTCACAGGAAGTTAACAGTATTACTTATTGTGAACAAATTCTTGTTCTTGTTGTAATGTGAAATTGATATTAAGCGTTTGGTTAATAATCAATTCTTGTTCTTTTCTATGAACATGAGGATCGCCGCCAGATGGACTTGAACGGTCTGGACGTCCAATATATTTCGCTTTTACTTTGTCAGAAGCAAGTTCGAATAGAATTGGTGCAACAAAATGCCATGCGCCCATATTTCTTGGTTCTTCCTGTACCCATACGATTTCTTCCAAGTTTTCAAAACGCTCAGCGATCGCTTGGATTTTCTCAGTAGGGAATGGATATAACTGTTCAACGCGAACGATATGCACTTCATCTAGCGTATGCTCTTTCTTGTTCGATTCAACATCTACTGCTAAATCGATTGCCATCTTACCTGTAGTTAATACAAGACGCTTCACTTTACTTGTTTCTGCTTTAAGATTCGGCTCTTCTACAATTGTTTGGAAGCTACCTTCACTTAATTCAGAAGCAGGTGAAGATGTAAGTGGATGACGTAACAAGCTCTTTGGCGTCATAATTACTAACGGTCTTACATAATCAGTTCCAAGACTTGCTGCTTGGCGGCGCAAGATATGGAAATATTGCGCTGCACTTGTTAAGTTTGCAACTGTCCAGTTATTCTCAGCAGCAAGCTGTAAGAAACGTTCTGGACGAGCGCTGGAATGTTCAGGACCTTGCCCTTCATAACCGTGAGGAAGAAGGAGAACAAGTCCGGATTTTTGACCCCATTTTGCTCTTCCTGCAGAAACGAATTGGTCAAATAATGCTTGCGCTGTATTTGAGAAGTCTCCGTATTGTGCTTCCCACATTGTTAATGTTTCAGGAGAGAATACGTTATAGCCATACTCAAATCCTACAACAGCAGCTTCAGAAAGCGGACTATTATGAACCGCGAAAGAAGCGCGCGCTTGTGGCAGACGGTGCATTGGTGAATACGTTTCGTTCGTTTCTGTATCATGTAATACAACGTGGCGCTGTGCGAATGTACCGCGCTCTGAATCTTGTCCTGTCAGACGAATTGGCGTACCATCTTGTAAAATTGAAGCAAACGCTAACGCTTCGGCATTTGCCCATTCTAATTTACCGCCATCCTTAAATGCGCTCGCGCGGCGTTCAAGGATTTTCTTTAATTTAGGATATACGTTAAAACCTTCTGGCCACTGTAGAAGACTTGTATTTAATTCTTTAAGCGTTTCTAATGGAACACCAGTCATCATTTTTGGAATTCCATTTGCAACTACTTCTGGAACTGCAACATTAGCAGATACTTCTTTTTTATCTGAAGAAACTTGATTATACTCAGCTTTTAAATGCTCTTGAATAAATTGTGTAATAGTTTCTACTTCATCAGCATTTAGAATGCCTTTTGTTTGTAACTCTTCAGCATATAAAGCTCTTACAGTCGGATGCTTGCTAACTTTTTTGTATACTTTCGGTTGTGTAACTGCTGGATCATCCATTTCGTTATGACCAAAGCGGCGATATCCGATTAAGTCAATTAGGAAATCCTTTTTGAACAGCGTACGGTATTCAAAAGCAAGAGTAGCTGCAATCAGACATGCTTCAGGATCATCAGCATTTACATGTACAATCGGAATATCAAAGCCTTTTGCAAGGTCACTTGAATATCTTGTAGAGCGAGAATCATAACTATCAGTTGTGAATCCGACTGCGTTATTCGCAATAACATGAATCGTTCCGCCTGTTTGATAACCTTTCAGTCTGCTTAAGTTCAGCGTTTCAGGTACGATACCTTGACCAGGGAACGCAGCATCACCGTGTACTAAAATTGCGAAAGATTTAGAAACATCTTGCGCTGGATAACCTGCTTGTTCGCGATTTTCCTGAGCAGCACGTGCAAATCCTTCTACAACTGGATCTACAAATTCAAGGTGACTTGGGTTATTTGCTAAAGTAACTCGTGTAAGAGCTTCTCCAGATCCAACCAATTGCTCTTTACCTAAGTGATACTTCACATCGCCAGTCCAGCCGATATTGTTTTTATCTTTATCTTGCATCGGTGCTGAATGTTTAAATTCAGTAAACATGTGACTATATGGTTTTTCTAATGTATGAGCGAGTACGCTAAGACGTCCGCGGTGAGCCATCCCGATCATAATATCTTTTACGCCGCCCTTAGCGCCTTCAGAAATCATTTCATCAAGCATAGGAACTAGCATATCAACGCCTTCGATTGAAAAACGTTTTTGACCAACGAATGTCTTATGCAAAAATTGCTCGAAACCTTCAACTGCTGTTAAGCGTTTTAAAACAGCAATGCGTTTCTCGTTTGATAGTGGATGATACAATGAAGTTGACTCCACCATTTGTTGTAGCCATGCACGCTCTTCACTATCTTGAACATGAGCGAACTCATAAGCTAAAGATTTTGTGTAAACATCTTTTAATCTATTAACAGCATCAAACGCTGTGTGAACATCTGCAGGTGCATCTGCCCAAACCATTTTCGCTGAAATCGCTTTCAAATCATTTTCGCCTAGTCCCTCTAAAGAAAACTGCCCATCCACTTTTTCCTCCAGTGGATTAATGTGCGCAGAAAGGTGACCGTATGAACGAATATTTTCTAAAACCTTTGCGATTTTTAGAACTTTTTCTATATCTGTATTGTTTGGAGCAGAAAAATGAGAGTTGCTAGTAGTCCCCTTTGCAAAGTCTGCATGAAAAGGAGGAGCACCCCATCTTGCGAAAAGCTCTTCTAACTCTGGATCAACAGAACCTTCCCCAGCTATATAACAATCGTACTGTTCAATGACATAGCCAAGGTTTGGACCATGGAACTTAGCCCAAGGACTGTTTGTATTTGTATTCTTCGTCGTCATTTGACAAAACCTCCTACTCGTTAGAACCAATAACGAGTGCAATTCATTTTATATTCTTATGTTATTACGATAATTTACATAATACAAAACGTTATTACTTATCTGTTTTGTAAAAAAACATTCACAATTACTTATCACCCAGAAATTTACCATGATTATTAAATAAAACTTGTACAATAAAATTGCTAAAATAGTATGGTAAGTTTAATATAGGGACAAAATGGAAATAGAATTACCATCTTTAAAATATACGGAAAATTATGAATGTTTAATTAAGAACGTTTTAAATTATGTATACTACAATAATAAGCGCTTTCAAAAATATTATACAACAATATAGTAAAGTATAATAGAAAAAAGATAAAATTATGAATTTATCGTTAATTCTATTTATTGAGAGAGGAAGTTCTAGAATAGAAGGAGCAACTAAAATATAGAAGAGTATGTCTTACTATATTTTATATATTCTTGTTGTAAATGGATTGATACTATTTTAATAGAAGCTTTTTAATACGTTCAAATAGAGTTGTTCAGCACAATGGAGGCGTACTTGTAAAAGTTACTGAAAACAAAAATATTTATCACATCACTCACTAGTGTTGCATAAATTTAAACTAGCATTTTAAATGTTTTTTAAATGAAATGCTGGTGGAATATATACAGAGGAGGGGATGTAATATGGAACGAAAACAAATTGTACGTGGAATTATCCTTTCTTTACTTATTAATGCGGCATTACCCATTTTAGTTTACGAGCTGTTACTAGGACATGTTTCAAACATCATGGCGCTCACAATTGCCACAATGATTCCTTTAGTAGAAACGATAATCTATTTTCTGAAGTATCGAAAATGGGATGTATTTGCATTGTTTATGCTAGTTGGATTTATTCTTTCAATTATTGCTGCTTTCCTTGGCGGAGACGAAAGGCTTATTTTGGTTCGGGAATCCTTTGTCACAGGAATTATGGGATTCATTTTCCTTGGTTCTCTTATTACCCGAAGACCGTTAATTTATTATTTTGCTTTACGATTTACTGTTGGGAAAACAGAAAAAGAACAGGCGTCCTTTGCTGATAAGTGGAACAACGCTTACTTTCGTAAAGTGCTACGAATTATGACAACAGGCTGGGGAATTGTCTTATTAGGCGAAGCATTGCTGAAAGTGGTACTTGTCTATAATCTTTCAGTATCTACGTTTTTAGCAATTTCTAATTTGGTCACGTATGGATCCATTGGACTTGCAATCATTTGGACCGTCCTGTATCGCAAAAAATCACGTCAAAAAATAGATCCAACAAAAAGAGAATAACACGATAAGTATCTTATAGAGTTGATTTGTGAACAACTAGAGAAAACATGATTAATCCTGTAATCGAAAAAAAGAAATCATGGTGAAATTGGTTATTCATCCGTTTATAACGAAAGGAGCACCCGAGATGGGCGCTCTTTTTCATTCGGATAATCAGTTTTATCCAAAGAGAATCTAGGTTAGGAGAATTAGAACCATACAGGTGAATACTCTCTACATGGATATATTTCTATGTACCGCATCGAAATAGCTATTCTATAAAGTGAAACTTTAATCAGTGGGGGTTTTCTTCATCCCCCACTGATTATTAGTTGAACCAATCGGGCGCATGCCAGCAGTTTATCTCCCGCCTAACTTCTTAAGAAAGGCGGAAGCGGCTCGCTCAGAATTGCAGGACGTCCGAGGGGGCGAAACGACCGGAGATTCTAGCCGCTAGAGCTGGACAATGCTTCCGCTGAATTTTGAGGTGGGAGTATTACTGCCCACGAATAGCGGGATAAACTGCAAATACTTAAAGTTTTGATGGGGTGGTAATTTATGGAGTTCATCCTTTTTTACTAGAAACAAAAAGGGATGAAGCAACTTGTAGACTGATAGAAATAAATGAGATTTGGTATGAGAATGAGTTCTAAAAAGAGTACCTTTTCTTTGGAGATTCAAATGTTGCGTGGTTTTGTAAGAGATATCTTTCTATGTTTTATTGCTTAATAAAATTAACTTCTATAATATAAATTCACATATAACCAGTATTACTATAATATGGTATGATTTACATATTAATTATGTTAGGAAGGGAGGATATGACACAAATAAAGATAGCGTTTGAATGTTTAGAATAGATGGGAAAAACAAGAAGAAATGCAAAATACACCTTAGAATAGATATATAAAGAATTATATAAACAAAAGGAATATATAACCTTTCAATGGATAGGTATAACAAGCAAAACAAACCGCTAGCATAAGTGTGAATCCTAAGCCCAGTCATAGTTTGCATCCTTTAGAGAAGGAATTCACCAAGTATAAGTGGAAAAACTTTATCCAAAAGATGAAGAAATATAAACCAAGTTATAAGTTAAATTTGAAAGACTGGATAGAAAAATCTAGAGAGGATGCAAGCGATGGGACAATTTCAAAGTAACTTTCAAACGGCAGAACAAATTGCAACGCAAATGGGAACAGCTTCTGATGCGATTCAGAGTGCGACAAATAAATCCATTACCAAGGCGGAACGTACAACGCTATCTATTAACGCTAAGGCGCAAGAAGCGAATCAACAAGCTTTTGATTTAACCAAACAATTTTATAGCGCCTTTCAACAAGGAGTTAATGATATTCATTCTGTAGCCCAAGACTTTGAGCGTATGGATAACGAGCTTCAAAAGAATTTTAAATAATTCTCTTTTTATTGAAAGCCCCTTTAGCCGATATGACAACCTACGCAAACGCGAAAAAGTAGGAGGTAAAGATGAATCAAGATATCGAAAAACAAATCAATCAATTGAACTACAAATTAAGAAGTCTATCTCAAGAACAATCTCAAAATCAACGTGCCATTCAAAAGATTGAACAAACGGAAGCGGATTTTCATGATTGGGCAGGCAGAAGCCGTCGTTTGTTTGACCGCATATTAGAAACTTGGCACAATGATAGAGAGCTACGACAGTTCTTTTACAATACACAGCAAGATGCACAACAACTTGAGCGACAACTCACCTACGAATTGGAAGACCGAAAAGAAACGTTGCTAAAAGAGAAAGAAAACTTGAATGGGCTAGAAAATGACCTTTACTATCAAAAACAAAATTTAGCAAGGGAAGTGAAGCCGTGAGTTTAAACATGTATTTAGGGGAAGTACAAGCTCAAACACAGAGTATGAATGCTATGTGCACTGCAACGATTCAAGGAATGGAACAGGCTATTAATTCAATTGACGCTTTTGTATTCGATGCTGTTTTGCAAGGACAAACTTACGACAGTGCAAAAACATTCTTCGCTCAAACCTTCCGTCCGTTAGCTCAAGGAATCATTTATTTGTGTGAAGAATTAATTCGTCAAAATGATGCCTTTCCGAATGATTTCCAATCACAGGTAGCTTCGACAGATGTGATTGAGCAAGAAATACGCGAACAAATGCAAGGGATTGATCAAACGAAAGCAGGTATTGAAGGAATTAGTAGTACCCTTCCGGCTATGCAAGTTATGGTAAATATTTTTGATGCGATGAAACAAAAGCTGCAAGAAAAATTAGACCATCTTTATCAATTTAATGCTACTTCTAGTAGTAAGTATGATACAGCACTCCAACTAGCTGCGAGCATCGCGCAAGGCCTTGCGGAAGTTCAAAGTGGGAAAGGATTTAGTGCCGTCAGCGGTACATTTAGTACGCAAGGATTGAATATGGAGTGGACGGGGCCTATTCAGAAAATTACAGAAGATAAAGCTCGTGAAGTTGAAAGGTTAAATAAGGATTCTGAATCTGGTGAAGTAGACAAAAAAGATTCATTTTTAGGTGTGACTGGTTTCAATTGGAAGGCACCAGTGGATGGATGGGGGAATACATTCGGAACAGTTACAGGTGCAGCGGCAGTAATAGAAAAGGCTAATAAAGTAATTAATGGTTATAAGGTAATATACGATTTGGACAGAAGAGCACAACGCGTCCTTGTAACAGAACATTACGGTTTTAAGGGTAGTAAAAATAGGGATTATAAGATTTATTATGTAGATGATGTCGCAGCAAAAATGAAAAATGGAACTGCTAGCAAGACGATAAAAGAAATAGATGCTCTTATAAAAAATGGAAGTGTGCTAAGTGCGTCTAAAATGGCTTTAAAGGATAGGCTTGGATGGGCTAGTGTGGCTATAGACTCATATACGGATACAAGTGAGAATATCAAAAATAATGAATCAAGTGATAAAATCGCAGGAGATATTATTGGTAATGTTGTTGTAGGAGGAGCAGTAACCGTAGGGGCAACGGCTCTTGCAGTTGGCGCCCTCCCAGCAGCACCAGTTCTGGCAGTTGCCGCAGCTGGATTTGTTGCTTCAGTAGCACTAACATATTTCACAGAAGGTGTGAAATGGGATGTTGATTTAGATGGTGATGGTGAAGATGATACTATTAAAGATATGGTGAAAACGGGTTCGAAAAAAGCTTGGTCAACAGTAGCGGGGTGGTTTAATTAACATGAAAAAAAATATAGATTTTAATAAGAAAGCCTTTGCACATTATATGGCTGTTTATCCTGTAAATGAAATAAGATCTCAAATAATTGCCCTTGTTCTTGTGGGAGCAGACATATTTATTCTGTTGCCCGCTTTTGCGAATCCTTTTCGATTACTATATGTATATATAGTAACTCCTCCAGTTGTTTTTTTAAATTTGTGGGCGATATGGATTGCTATCAATCCTCGGAAACGACAATTACAATACACTCTATTTCGAGGAGTATTTGGCATAATATGTTCAGTCGGATTAATGGTTATAACTCAAAAATATGCATATGAAGTGTTACAGTTACAAACGCCAATCTATTTTATTTTTTCATTTGGTTTGTATGGTTTTGCTTTGTATCATTTTTATAAAAATCATATTGAAAAACTTCAGGAACCAAGAAAAAAATCAAAATCGTCGAAAGGAACTGGTGGTGTAAAAGTAGCAGCTATTGCAGCTGGATTGGGGCAGTTAATTGCTAATATAATTCTTAGCATTGCAACACAACAGATGGGAGCAATTGTATTTATGTGTGTATGCACAGTGGCTTCGTTTATTTTCTTTTATATGATTATAGAACTCCATAAGTATTATTATTTACGGAAGCATATAGAAGATGGAGGGAAAGTACGTATAGGCTTTTAAAGAGAATTTGTTGAATTTTAAGTATATAATCGTATTCCGCTTATAGTTGATTAAAGGATAGAAAAAATAGAAGGGAGAGTTAATTTCATGAATACTGGAATTACATTTATATAGCATAGAGGTCTTTTTTCTATTTCGAATGATAGGAATGGAAGAAGTTAAAGGATTTGAAAATCCATACAAAGGCTATACCTTAGAGTAAATAGATCAATAACAGGAAGGTGTGCGAAAAAAACTTGGTCAACAGTAGCGGGGTGGTTTAATTAACATGAAAAAAAGTATAGATTTTAATAAGAAAGCCTTTGAACGTTATATGGCTGTTTATCCTGTAAATAATATAAGAGCCGAAGTAATTACCCTTGTTCTTGGGATAGCAGACATGTTTATTCTTTTGCCCGCTTTTGCGAATCCTTTTCAACTACTATATATATATATAGTAGTTCCTCCAGTTGTTTTTTTAAATTTGTGGGGGATATGGATTATTATCAATCCTCGGAAACGACAATTACAATACACTCTATTTCGTGGAGTATTTGGCATCATATGTTCAGTCGGATCATTGGTTATAACTCAAAAATTTGCATATGAAGTGTTACAATTACAAACTCCAATCTATTTTATTTTTTCAGTTGGTTTGTATGTTTTTGCTCTATATCATTATTCTAAAAATCATATTAAAAAACTTCAGGAACC
>Ga0102589_1005929_pt1 | contig 10355 bp, 9 predicted proteins | sample AraplaMF_Col_mLB_FD_76858 | JGI IMG/M metagenome (GOLD analysis project Ga0102589, IMG submission 76858) | Arabidopsis root microbial communities from the University of North Carolina, USA - plate scrape MF_Col_mLB | ecosystem: Host-associated > Plants > Roots > Endosphere | place: USA... | reverse complement strand
TAGCTATTGCTATTAGAGACAAGATTAATCAGCACTTACTTAAGTGAAATCGAATTTTTTAATGAATTAAAGCTAAATCCAGGTATTTTCTCTTTTACTTTTATTAAAATGCTTTAGGTGAAAAGGAATAAATGCCAAACGTACCTATTACTAAAATAATAGTGGGGATATAAAATCTGAATGTCTAGTTTGTATATCTTAAATACTTCCTATAAAGTCTGTTATCAGACTTTCGGAAGTATAGAGAAAAAATACAAAAATAGTTGTATGAATAATGTAGCGACAAATTCTCTCTATATGTATTATGTAAAAATATCTATTGTGTATGTGAAATAAATTTATATGTATGTTTTAATCATTAATGTTAGAAAATTACCCTATATTTTTTTGATATTATTTATATTTTTGTTTTAGTCCAAACTGCATTACGGCCTTTTGATATTAGTTTAATTAATTTTTCTTCTTGTAAACAAGCAAATGCTTTATTGATTGTGCTTGGTGAAACATCTGAAAATACCATTCGTATTGCTTCTTTTGTAAAAGGTAGTTCTTGTTTTAATATATACTCTTTAATTTTATAGGTTTTGTTCCCTTTTAGTTGGTAACTTGTAATATGTACGTCTAGTTCTTTATATGCTTCTAGAATAATATGTAATAGACATTTTAATATAAAGGATACATTGTGTTCTTGAAAATGCCAATTTGCTGAAGATTTATATAAGGCATCATAATAATCTCTCTCGTATTTTTTTATTATTTTATCTAGTGAAATATATTTCACTAGTGAATGTTTACTTTGTAATAGTAATAAAGATATAAGTAGACGTACCATTCTTCCATTTCCAGATTCAAAAGGAAAAATACATATAAAATTAAGTACAAAATTACAAATTAAAAGTAGTGGATCAATATCTTTTTGATTTAATAAATAATTGTATTCCTCACATAAATTTTTTACTGCTTCTGGGATTTCTTTAATCGTTAAAGGACGATAGCAATAAAATGAGAAATTAAGTTGCTCATGTTCTTCAAGTAAGATGTCCTGTTTTCTCCACGTTCCACTATCCGAAGTAGCATATTTAAAAAGTTGAAAATGTATTTCTAAGATTGTGCTTGGATCAATAGTAAGTCTTTCATAGTTATTATGAATGAGTGATAGCGCATCAACGTAACAAGATATTTCATCTTCAATCATTGTTTTTGGCGACAGATCATATGTAATTAATTCTTTTAACCTTTTATTTGTTATTTTTAAGTTTTTATACATTGCGACAAAATCTTTGGTATGTTGAAGCTGAGTAGATTTTTGCAACTTTTCTAATGTACATGGAAATTCCTTCTCATAGACCTCCAATCTCCCTTGGTATTGCTTTATTTTTCCAATTAGGCTTACTACATCTAAATTTACCAATAAATTTGTGAATTTTTCGCCAAAAAACGACATATTTTTCCCCTCCTATCATATAAAACTATACAATACTTAACTGGATTTAAAGTGTTTTTTTGAATAATTTTCTAAAAAAAATTAAAAATATAGTTTTTTATGTGTGAAAATTACAATAATTAGGGTCTTTTTGCCTTATTTTGTGACAAGATTTAACATCAGATTAAATAGTTTCGTGTTAAAAAGCAGAGTTTTATATTGTGTAATTGCTTTTTATCAATAAGTGAGTCATTGCATATTGGGAAGGGGGAAGTCCTTACTAATGAAGACTATTGCTTTTTACTTACCACAATTTTATGAAATACCTGAAAACGATTTATGGTGGGGAAAGGGTTTTACAGAATGGACCAATGTAAAAAAAGCAAAACCACGTTTTCTGGGACACTATCAGCCTAGGGCTCCATTAAGGGATTATTATTACAATTTGTTAGATTTAGATGTACATAAGTGGCAGATAAATTTAGCAAAACAGTATGGTTTAGATGGTTTTTGCTATTATCACTATTGGTTCAAAGGGAAAAAATTACTAGAAAAACCAATAGAATTGAGAAATCAATGTAAGGAGATTGATTTCCCATATTGCTTATGTTGGGCAAATGAATCTTGGACAAGATCATGGGATGGAAAAGACCAAGAAGTATTAATGCGACAAGAATATGGGGATGAGTCTGATTGGAAAGAACACTTTAATTATCTTTTGCCATTCTTTAAAAACAAAAACTATTTAAATATTAAAGATAAACCGATATTTGTAATTTACCGACCAGCTTCTATACCAAACCTAAATAAAATGTTGAGTCTATGGAATGAATGGGCTCAATCTGAAGGGCTTCTGGGGATACACTTTGTAGAAATGTTAACAATTTTTGAAGATAAATCAGATTTTCTTTTTGATGCTGCTATAGAGTTTGAACCTATGTACACTTTAAAAAAACTAATAGGTAATACAACTTCACTACATCAAGAAAAAAAAGATTTTCACTTAAGTTATGATTTTGTATGGAAAAGAATATTAAATCGTCAAATTAAAGAACGTGAAAACATATATAAAGGGGCATTTGTAGATTGGGATAACTCTCCAAGGAAAAAAGAAAGCGCTTTAATTGTGAAAGGGGCTAATCCCGATAAGTTTAAGAAGTATCTTTTACAACATAGTAAGGACACTGACTTTTTATTTATTAATGCTTGGAATGAGTGGGCAGAAGGCACATACCTAGAACCAGATGAAAAGTATGGATATAAATACCTTGAAGCTTTAATGGAGATAAAGAAGAGTCACTTCTAATAAATTGTAACAGCAAGAAGAAGGGGGAAACATTATGACTGATATAAATACTATGATTTCCATTAGAAACATTAAGAAATCATATGGAGATTATACAGTTATTAAGAATTTAAGCATTGATATCCGTAAAGGTGAAATTATAGGATTACTAGGACCAAATGGAGCTGGGAAGACAACACTTATATCGATTCTATCTACTCTTACTCTGCCAGATGAAGGGTATGGCACAGTATGTAACTACGATTTGTATACTGAACGGAATAAGATTAAAAAAAATGTAAGTGTAGTACCTCAAGATTTAGCGCTATACCCGACTTTAACTGCATATGATAACTTATCTTTTTATGCCGATTTATATGGATTAAAGGGAAATAGGAAAAAAAGACGCATAAAAGAAGCTTTGCAATTCGCACAGCTTGAGGATTGGGCACATAAGAGAATTGATACATTTTCAGGTGGTATGAAAAGAAGAATTAATTTAGTGATCGGTTTGTTAAATAAGCCAAAAGTTATTTTCTTAGACGAACCAACAGTGGGAATTGATCCGCAATCAAGAAACCATATTTTTAATTGTATTCGCCATCTCGTAGAAGAACTAGGAATCACTGTCATATATACAACTCATCATATGGAAGAAGCTGAGATGTTATGCCATCGTGTAGCAATTTATGATAAGGGTGAAATATTAGATATTGACACCCCAAAAAATTTAATAACAAAGTATGGGGAAAATTATTTAGAGATTGTAATATCAAATATTCCAGAAGAATTTATACATAAAACAAAAATGATTGTTGATGTGAAGTCCTGCACTTTGGTAGATAAAAAAGTCATCATTCAATGTGTAGATAGCTTTAATGTTACAAGAGAAGTTATGAAATTAATTCAAAAATATAATTTGAAAATCGAATTATTTAATGTTAAAAATTCTAATTTAGAAAATGTATTTTTACATTTAACGGGCAAAAATTTAAGGTCTTAAATGAAAGGAGATGGTAAAAATGAAAGCTTGGTATATAGCTAAGAAAGATTTACTTATTCTTTTAAAGGATATTCCTGGTCTAATCTATTTATTTATTACACCTATTATAGTTATTGCAGTTGCTAGTTTTGCATTATCAAATGTATTTGATAGTAAGACGGAAAAATTCAAGATTCCTATAGTAGTAAATGATAATGGAGAACTTTCTAAAAGGGTTATTGAGGAATTGAAAAAAATCCCTGCCCTTGAGATAGAAGAAACTTATGAACTAAATGGTAAAAAGAAAGCATATACAGAAGAACAAGTGAAAAAGGAAGTTCAAACTAAAAAAGCGGCAATCGTAATTCCTAAGGATTTCACACAAAATGTATATTCAGGGACAGAGGCCAAAGTCATCATCATAGAAGATGAAGTTGATCGCATTATTCCAAGTGTTGTTTCAAATGCTGTAACTCAAATTGTATCAGAAATACAAAGAGATATGACTAAAGAGATTGTAAAACAAGCCTCTGCCCAAATGGAAGTAAATGTGAAAGTAGAGTTTAAAGAATTAGCATCAGATAATGAACATAAACCTACTCCATTTGAATCTAATGTACCGGGATATGCCGTAATGTTTGTACTTTTAGGTACTGCTGCAGCTGCAGGTGCATTAGTAGAAGAGAGAGAGAATGGAACGTTAAGAAAAATTCTTACTTTACCTATTAATACATTATCAATCATTTTTGGAAAGATGCTCTCATGCTTTATAACAGCTATTGTTCAATGTGCAGTCCTTTTTAGCGTAGGACATTTTGTATTTGGAATGTGGCTAGGGAAAAGTGTATTAGGAATTATATTGCTAGTGATATGTACTGCATTTGCAGCTTCAAGCCTGGCAATTTTATTAGCTTCTATATGTCAAACAAGATCACAAGCAAATGGTATTTCTATTTTAATCGTGTTAACTATGTCTGCTTTGGGTGGATCTTGGTGGCCACTTTATATAGAGCCTGAATGGATGCAAAACCTAGCGCATATTACGATTACAGCTTGGGCAATGGGAGGCTTTAACGATTTATTAGTATATAACAAAGAGTTCTCCTCTGTTCTTATTCCATCAGCTGCATTAATTGGTATGGGAATTTTATTTTTAACAATCTCCATACAAAAATTTCGACGTTCTTATGAAAAGTAGGTGAAATAAGTGTACTTAGTAAAAAATGAGGTGAATGTTCGTTTTGGGGAATGCGATCCTATGGGAATTGCTCACCACTCTCATTATTTTCATTGGTTTGAGCTGGGTAGGTTTCAAATGCTAGATATGACTGGTATAAACCAGTATTTAAAACAGGAAAAATTGTATTTTCCAATTATTGATATAAGATGTACCTACAAAAAATCAGCTCGTTTTCAAGACGACTTAATTGTAGAAACCTATCTTAAGAATGAAAGTAAAGTTTATATAGAATTTGTTTATAAATTATTCCGCAAGAGATGTAGAGATTTGTTAGCGGAGGGATTTTCAAAACACGTTTTAACAAGGTCGAATGATCAATTAATCAGTAGATTACCAGAAGAAATTTTAGAAAAGCTTCAATTTGAAAATAGCGGGGGTGTCATATGATTACATTTATTTTTCCGGGACAAGGGTCTCAATCCGTAGGGATGTGTAAAGGGTATTTGGATAAATACCCAAACATATTTGTCCCATTATTTGAGGAAGCAAATGATACGCTAGGATTTGATTTAAAGCAACTATGTTTATATGGACCAAGTGAAAAATTAATAGAAACCAGTGTTACACAACCAGCTATTCTTACGGTAAGCACGGGGATATCAAGAATTTTACATTTGCATGGTATAAGGCCATCTAAAGTAGCGGGGCATAGCTTAGGACAATTCTCCGCACTGGTAGAAGCAGGATCTTTACAATTCCATGATGCATTATCCATTGTACGGAAGCGTGGTCAGCTGATGAGTAATGTAAAGCAAGAGGGGTGTATGTTAGGAATTGTATCGAACACATATCAAACATTATTTGAAGTTGTAGAGGAATCTAAACAATATGAAATTGATATTGCTGCCTATAATTCCCCTACACAGGTTGTATTTTCTGGTGAGAGTAAGAGCATTCTTAAATTTCAAAAGGTACTAGATCAAAAAAATGGTATAAAAACTAAAATACTCTCTACTAGTCATGCATTTCACTCACGTTTAATGGGAGAAATGGTTCTTGAGTTTAAGGAGTATTTAAATTTATTTTCGTTAAAAAATGCTCAAATACCAATTGTTTTAAACTGTTCAGGAAAACCAACTACAGATAGAATCAATATTTTACAAGATATAGAAAGACAATGCGTAGATCCAGTTATGTGGCAAGACACTATCTACACTTTATTGAATAATGGTACGAAACACTTTATAGAAGTAGGTCCCGGAAATACTTTAACCAAGTTATGTCGCTCCTTTAAGCAGAACATATCTGTATCCTCTACAGAAACACCGATGTATTTAAAAAGAAGCCTTACTACAATAGAGAAAGAATTTAAGGGGGAACGGGTCTATGTTTAATGGAAACGAAGTGGCATTAGTTATCGGAGGATCACGAGGCATTGGTAAATCAATAACAATGGACCTAGCCAAACAGGGCTTAACTGTTTACTTTACGTTTCAAAGTAATCAAAAATTAGCAAATGAAATAGCAAATACTATAGGAGAAAAAGGTGGAAAAGCGTTTCCTCTGCATGTAGATATTACAAATGAAGCCTCTATTCATAAATTATTTCAACACATACGCTCAAAGGAAAAAAGAATAGATATTTTAGTAAATAATGCAGGAGTTATAAATGATGGATTTGCTGCAATGATGAGCGAGGAAAAGTGGGATCATGTGGTTGATTTAAATTTAAAAGGAACATTTCTTTGTTGCCGACAAGCATTAAGAATAATGATGAGACAGAAAAGAGGTTCTATTGTAAATATTACGTCGACAAGTGGAATAACGGGTGCAAGAGGTCAATGTAATTACTCTGCCTCAAAGGGTGGGGTTATTTCCTTAACCAAGACCTTAGCATTAGAAGGTGGGGAATACGGGATTAGGGTTAATGCTGTTGCACCTGGTTTTATAAAAACAGATATGACAAAAGGAATGGATCAACAGACATTAAAAAGGATGTTAGAACTAGTGCCGCTTGGCAGAATTGGAGATCCTAAAGAGGTAGCATATCTAACAACATTTTTATCCTCTAACTATGCAAGTTATATCACCGGGAAAGTTTTTACAGTGGATGGTGGATTAGTTAATGGCTAAACATTAGATGATTTAATGACGAATTTTGAGTTAAACAAGGAAAAGGGGAAAACAGATGTTTACGTATGTAGAAACAAAAATTATTGCTGAAAAAAGAAAACAATTAACTACTAGAATTAAAGAAATTATTACTGAGAGATTAGATTTAGAAATCGAACCACATTTCATTACTGATGATCAGCCATTATTCGGAAGAGGCTTAGGAGTTGACTCCTTGGATGCGTTAGAGCTATTTCTGGCAATTGAAGAGGAATTTGGCGTTGCAGTATATGACGAGAATATGGCAGTACTGGGTTCTATTAATAAAATTGCCGATTTTATTGAAGAAAATAGGGAGGATGATGTGCAGTGAGACCGATATTAAATGCAGATCAAATCCGAAATATCTTACCGCATAAATGGCCATTCCTTTTCTTAGATAAAGTTATTCAACTTGAGCCAGGAAAAAGTGGAATTGGTATTAAAAATGTAACTGTAAGTGAACCTTTTTTTGAAGGGCACTTTCCAAATGAATCAATAATGCCTGGAGTGTTAATTATTGAAGCTTTGGCACAAATGACGGCTGTTGTTTATGTTACAGGAGAACTAGCAAAAATAGATACACATGGTGCATGTTCACCTAAAATAGATCCAAGTTCATATGTGGGTTATTTAGTTTCTGTACGTAATATGAAATTTTTAAAACCTGTAGTACCAGGAGACCAGCTAGAATTACATGTCCAAATTGGAAGATCACTTGGGGTAATCTCACAAGTGGAAATCACGGCTTATGTAGATAAAAAGAAAGTTGCTACTGGTAGTATTCAAGTTTCTAAAAGAGTTGAGGAAATATGATCCATGGTATGGATGTTCAAGTTCGTAAGTGTACAGAGGCAGATAGTGAGAAGTTAGCTCATTTTTATAATAAATATCAATATGGCCCCATTAAATATGGGTATCCCTTAAATAAGCAGGACATCAAGCAATTATTTCGAGAGCGGAAGATACAGTTATATTTAATTGCTGAATATGAAAATGAAATTATAGCTTCCTTATTATTTTCTAGTTTGTCAGGTCAAAGGGCAGCAGTTTCAGATGGGACCTGGGCAGGATTCTTTTTAATTCATCCAGAATTTCGTTCGGGAAATATACCAGATAAATTATTTGCTTATGCGATTAAAAACCTTATCCAACAAGATATTAAATATATTGATACAGAAGTGAATCCGGAAGATAAAGTAGCCATGGCACTCTATAAAAGAGTGGGGTTATATCAAACAAGTAGGTCTTATATAGACTATGATGGCTACCTGAATTTAAGGAGCTATTTACCTTATGTTATTAATTACCTGTTAGATGCATTTAAACCAATTATTTCAAAAAGTGACCAAGATATATGGCTATCTAGAGGTTGGAAAACAGTTAGGGGATTGAAGTCCCTACGTTCTATTCAGAGTAACGCCATAACAAGAAATGGAATTGAAGTTGTAAAGTATGCTATTAATCTTGGAGCAAAAGATGTGAATTGTTGGGTTGATATAAAAAGTGAAAAAATTACTGAGGTAGAAACAGAACAAGTAAGATTCACTAGTTATATTTTGGAAGGAAACAATTTAATTGTTGGAGAGAAGATTCATATCTGTTATGTATATGAAAATCATTTTTCAAATCCTATTGAAGCTAGTATTACATCGAAGATAGGGGACGATTACTTAATTGATTTAAAGAAAACTTTTTATCCAAATAAAAAGTACGAGTGGGAAGAAGTTATAACAGTTACTAAGGAAATTGAGGGAGAACTTGTTACTAAGTTAAAAGCAAAAGAACTAGAACTAACGGTTCATTTTGGAGTAACCATAGCAAATCCGTTAGAAGTAAATGTTGCTAATTATCCTAAGTTAATTAATGGAAAAGAATCTGCATGTATCGTTAATGTAAAAAATAATTCTTTAGATAGATTAATTTACAAACTACTTATTCAACAAGAAAACTCGAAAATACTAGATTTCAAACCGCTAGAAAAACACCAAATCTGTATCATAGAGCCGGGTGAAATAAAGGATCATATTATTGTATTGAATCCTAAAAAAATTGGTATCACTAATATGACATTTTCGGCTGTTAGTCATCAAAATAAAAATATTGGGGAATTAAAGGCAATAATTCCGATTCATGCGCATGGGAAAAATCATGTTTATGAAACAAAAGAATACTTAGTTCTAGAAAATATGTATATAACTGTACAAATAAGTAAAAGTACTGGTTGTTTATATATATATGACCTTAGAAAGCAGCAATTATTGGCAAAAGAAGCATGGCCAGATCTAGATTATCCATTTTTAAATGCAGTAAAAGAACCGAAAGTAAATGAACTGTCATGGGAAATAACATCTGATTCATGTTTTGAAATTATTCATGAGGCCACAAGATTAAAGAGAAGCATTTGTTTTTTGTCAGATAAGATAGTTCAAATAAATGATTTCGCACAGGAAGGAAAATATATAAAAATATATCCTTGGTGCATGTTATATGATGCAAAAATGACGGTACCACTAAAGAGTGGGTTAGTTTCTAAACCTATGGTATATGGTGAGTATCCATATGCACTACATGACTATGAATTTGTAAATCAATTCGATCTACCTAGTCATCCAAACATGTATGAGCGAAATTATACATTGTTTGAATCGCAAAATATTAATATTGGATTCATATGGAAAGGAAATATAGAGCGTATCCTATTTGGATTAAGATGGATGCCAGCGGTAATATTTAAACGGAATGATAAAGAAAAATGTATAACAAAAACTCACTATTATATTTTATGCTCTCAAGATAACAAAGATGAAGTAGAGGAAATTTATAACGATATTACAAATCATACATCCAAATTTATATTTAATAAGACTCCGTACTCAATTGAGACTGACCAATTTCATATTATAAATGAAAATGGGGAATTTCATATTCACGGAAGCCTAAAAAACTTATTTTCTTCCATATTAAAAGGGAAATTAACATTGTTTTTCCCTCAGACATCTTACGAACAACAATTGTTTATACAAGACATAGAATCTATAAGTAATTTTGATTTTGAATTTAGTGGAAAGGTTAATTGGTCAAAAGCACATTATGCCATACTTATGTATCAAGATGAATTAAATAGAAATTCGATAACTAAAAAAATATATCTTTTCCCTAAAGGAAGAAATAAATTAACATATAGCGAAAAAAAGCAAGAATATTTAGTTCAAAATAATGTACTAAATTTAAAGATTAAAGTAAACCAAAGTAGTAAAATAACAGAATTTATGTATAAAGATAAGGAGATTTTAAAAGAAAACTCAGTATTAAGTTCTTATAATTTTTTACC
>Ga0102589_1005927_pt1 | contig 10359 bp, 9 predicted proteins | sample AraplaMF_Col_mLB_FD_76858 | JGI IMG/M metagenome (GOLD analysis project Ga0102589, IMG submission 76858) | Arabidopsis root microbial communities from the University of North Carolina, USA - plate scrape MF_Col_mLB | ecosystem: Host-associated > Plants > Roots > Endosphere | place: USA... | reverse complement strand
GCGGTACTTCACCATAATGGGTCTAGCTATACAAATGAAAACATTGACCAATTATTACAAACACGTTATTTGAGTGCAATGGCTCGAAAAAGCGGAAAGCGTACAAAGGGGCCAAAACCATTTACACTTGAAGATAGAGAGAAATTTAAGGAGCTTTTTAAAAGAGCAATTTCACGTTAAAAAAGAACCACCCATTTTCAAGAAAAAACCAGAAAAATAAATTGTCCAAATATTAAACTAACCTGCCCCGTTAGCTTAAGTAAATAATAAAGTACTTCCGTTATAAGCCCTTTAATCTTTAAAAAGATTTAACATTGAGTTTAGTGTACTAACTACTCAAGTAGAAATACCAATAGGCGACCTACTCCTTCTGTTCAGAAAGATAAAGTCACCTACACGATTTTTCTATTCATTATTATTTACCCATTCCTTTTTCCTATTTATAAATTTATTGGTTTACATGTTTCTGTTCTAACTGATTTACTACATCTTCCTGACATTCATTGATAAATAAATAAGTAAGGTATGAATGTAAATCAAATCGTTCTTCATTAATAAATGTAGAAAAAACCTGTTTATATTCGCTCAATAGTTTGACCTCCTTTATGCAAGTTCCTATTTTTCATTATTGCCCAACTAGCAATCTCTTATACATACAAATTAACAAAATATTCTATATGGTAAGCTATTTTCCTCTTGTACTGGCCTCTCCTACGCCATATACAATGATAGTCAAGCTTGCTATCCAACCTTATTTTCATTATATATGTAATCGCTTACAAAATAAATTAAAATAATCGAATATTCTGTTTTTATAGCGATGTTAGGGACAGCATGAAAAATTCTTATAAGTAGCTAAAAAATTAAATCTTTAAAAAGAGACTGTATATTTTAAAGTATTGGACTAAAATCAAAGAAAAGTCCGCAAAAGTATACCTTTACGGGCAGTGAATTAAGGAAAATGAATTTATGTTAATTTTATAGATTAGAAAACCATACTTAATAATAACGACACAATCCTATTTTTCCCACTAATTCCCTTAATATGTTACAAATATTATACAATATAAAAGACTAATAATTTAGGGGGAAGATTATATGGGAAGAAAAAATGGAACAATCAAGTCGTACAATTTTAATAAAGGATATGGTTTTATTACAACAGAAGATGAAACTGAGCTTTTTGTTTCTTATCGCTCTATTGAAGGGAATGGTTATGCAGCCCTAAGGGAAGGTCAAAAGGTTTCTTTTGAAGTAGAAACAGGTCAGAAGGGGCTAGAAGCAGTACGTGTACGAGTTCTAGACTAGTATCCTAAGAGCATCTGTTATTTAAAAGGCAACAGGTTATTCCGTTGCCTTATTTGTACTTTAATAAGAAAATGAACACAAACAGACAGTTCGTAAAATAAACGTTCGTATTTGTATACCTTTACGGACAAAATCCAATTTCATTTGGCGAACGCTTATTTACGTTCGTTTATGTATATAGATAATATACGAACGACTCTAATCTAACACATGACATTTACGAACGGTTTTCGGAACAATACGAACTCTTATTATCGAAAGAAGTTTTATTTTTTACACACTTTCTAGAAAAAGAGCTAATTTGTCGTCAAGTAGAGTAAATTATAAAACTATTATTTTTATAAAATAGTTTATAAATTTACATTTATACATAAAATTTTAGGGACAGTCAATAATTTTGTGTAAATGGGAGTTTCCTTTTCTTATGAACGTTACCCACTAGTTTACTTTAAACATCATTTGTAGTTCTGCGCGAGCTTGATCGAAACCAATATGACATCGTGTCGCAAAGCGCTGATTATACTGGTCAAACTGAGAAACGAGGAAGCTTTCAAGTGACTCTTCATTAGGGGATTGTTCCTTACGTTTACTATATTTCTTGATTTGTTTATTAAACGACTTAATGAGATTAGTAGAATAAATACTACGCCAAATAGACTTAGGAAAGCTATAAAACGTGAACAAGTAAGAGTTATTCAGCAATGGCTTTGTCACTTTTGGATACTTTGACTTCCACTTTTCAATAAACGAATGCAGGGCCTGTTGGCCCATTTCAAGGCTTTCTGCGCGGTACACAGATTTAAAGTCTTCACAGATTTCAGCTCGATCTGATATACGAACTTTATGAGCAATCGTACGCGAAAGATGGACACAGCATGTTTGATAAGAAGAGGCTGAATAGACAGAGAAAACACTGTCCGAGATGCCTTTTAACCCGTTGGAAATAAACAACAGAATCTCCTCTACGCCACGAGATTTGATGTCTTCTAAAAGTTCTTTCCATACAAAGGCGGATTCGTTAGGAGCGATTGTATAGCCAAGTACTTCTTTTGAACCGTCTTCGCGAATGCCAACGGCAATATAGACAGCTCCTTTTGACACCGTATCTCGTTTCAAGGCAATGTACGTAGCATCTAAATAAACGCACGCATAACGTGCGCACAAGGTTCGATCACGGAAGGCTTCTACCTGTTCAGACATCACCTTTGTCATATTTGAAATGGTTTGAGGCGCGTAGTGATGACTATACATGCGCTCCATTAAATGGGCAATTTCAGCTGTCGTTACACCCTTTTGAAACATATGGATGACAAACGCTTCAAGTGTATCATTGGCTCTTTTATAAGGAGCCACCGTCTGTTGCTTAAAATCGCCATTCCGATCACGAGGAATAACGAGATGAAGTTCTCCAAACTCTGTGTGTAGCGTCCGTTCGTACGAACCATTTCGTGAATTCCCTGTATTAAATCCAATACGATCATATTTTTCATAGTCTAAGAAAGCTGTCAATTCGCTCGCTAAGAGCGTATTAACGGCATTTTCTAAGTGAGAACGGAAAATTTTCGTTACATCTTCTTTTTGGACTAGAGCTTGAACAAGATCTGTTGTAAACTCATTCATAGGAAGACCTTCTTTCTTTGAATTGGTTGTGGTGACTTAATTCTACAAGAAAAGGTCTTCCTTTTTGTATTTATTCATTTACACAAGATATTTTACGCTCTCAAATAACTTACCTCTTCTAAAGAGTTTTATTAAAAGTTAATTTAGAGTGAATAAAAATATTAATATATTAGGATAGATATCAATATAAAAAGAAAAAACTTGAAAATGTTCTATATTATGTTATATTTGTCATGTAACGTTACAAAATAACTAAAAAATGGGAGCTTTCATTATGAAAAGATTTACTAAGCTTATTGTTGTCTTCTTCGTGATAATAGGTGCATTAATGTTTAATTTTTCCTCTGGATCGATGGAGGGAAATGCGGTTCAAACTATAAATAATATTGGAAAAGTAGTATTTATAGTTTCTATAGGCATTATGGTTTACGATGCTTTTAGAAGTAAGAAAGAATAAGAATTTAATAGGTTTAGGAGAGAATAGGTTTGAAAAAAAATATTTGTTCTTTGGTTGCAGCATCAATGATATTATCAGCTGTAGCACCAATTGCAAGTGTTAGTGCACAAGAAAATAGTACTAGCACTGAATTGAATAATCAAAATCAAGAAAACTTACCAGACGTTGAATTTGAAACGGTAGTTGATAATGACGATAAAAGCATTATTGAAGTTACATACGAAGATGGTAAAACTAGTACATCAGAATATGATAAGAATACAGGTGAAATTTTCTTCGATGGCGAACAAGTAGCTACCCTTACAGAAGAAGAAAGTGATTCGTTAGAGGAGAGTTCTCCGGCTATCACAACATTTGCTGCCTCTTCTTATAAAAGCTATGTTATAGGTAGGAATTTAGGTTCAGGGATAGTAGACTACAAGTATTCTAAATCCCTTAAACTTACAGTATCTAAGTCAGCATCAGTAGTTGCAATTGCAGCAAGTTTATCTCAAGCTTTCTTTGTGAAGAAACCAAATCAACAAGCAGCTGCACTTGTAGCTGCTGCGTCAGGTTTAATCGCTCTTACTGCTGAAAAATATACTTATACAGTAAAGTATACACACTACAAAGACTCAAAGAAAAAAGCTTGGTACGAAGATACATTAATGGTTTATAAAGGGAAACCTTCAATTAGTACTCTAAAAGCAAAAATAACACACTATTACGGATTATCTCAATAAAAAAAGGGGCTACTTGAAATAAGTAGCCCCCTTTTTTTATCTCAAACTAATTTTAATTTTTTTCTAATATAAGACAGGTTCATCTGAATCGTTATTATCTTCTTAGGTATAACTTGTAACTAAACGAATGAGTTCAATATCTTTAACTACTGAAATACCAATTAAATTATCTTTAACTGTTCTCTTTGGCTGAATGTTAATTTGGGAAGGGTTTTGATTTCTAACGCTATCATTATTATCGAAATCCAACTGTTCTCCGTTATCTTTAATAGCAGTAGCAATCCCACTCCAAGATATTAATTCATTTTAAGTGTTTTTTAAAGAGTAACTTACTTGTATGTATATTAACTCATTACTAGGTGCTTTACCATTATTTAATTCTACCTCGTCTTTAAAATCGTTAAGCATATTATTAATGGTGATTACTTTTACCTCATCTACGTGTATGGTAAGACCACCCTGTAAGGTATCTCTTGATTTACTTTCTTTTTATTCTCTAACATAAGGGTTCCTACTTTCGGATCACCAACCATTTCATCAACTTTTTCCAAGGTTAAATTCTCTTCTGTTGATTGTTCAACGTCCTCAGAAGCAGTGTCATCTTCATTAACTTCTTCGACCTCTTGGCATTCATCTGTTGAAATCTTTTCATTTTTTAAAATGAAACACCTCATGTAGTGGCAAAGAGAGTATTAAAGCGCTTAGTAGATAATAATCTAATTCAAGGCGATAACCCCCCTGTCCTTACAACTACTTTCTAAATCCTCGCTCAATCAAAAAAGATTCAACTAAAATATCTCATTTTCGTGCCATAGCAGACTTTTATATAACTTTATGTGCCTATGAAATTCCTACATTGTTTGAAGTGGAATTTAAGCCTTTAGCTAAAGGAGGCATTGAGCCAGATATTTTCATGAAGTAGAAGGGCTTTGCATTCTGTGTGGAAGTACAAAGGTCTATCTACTCCCAAAAACAAATGGAGAACAAGAAAAAGCTATATATGCACGATAAAGATTCAGACGAATGGAAGCACTATTCTAAGCGATTTCCGGCTATCATGATTACGTTTATTATTGATATTTCGTTTTAGAGAATTAGTAGTTGTTTTAATGGCCGGACACTTCCTGGACTCTTTAGGGGGAGTCTTGTCGGTCATATCTTCAATCGGAACAATTAATACAGCATTTGAAGTTTGCAACATATCTGTTTTACGCTTCATTGGTACCTGGCGGATCATGCCTAGTTGCTCTAGTTTCTTCATTAAACGTTGTACAGTTTTATAAGATACTTCTAACTTATCTGCGATAGTGTTTTACACATATAGCTAACACCTAATTGCTTACAGCTGTGACGCTTTAAAAGTTCAAGCAAAGAAATAAGTCTAGCCTGTACATCTACACGCTTAACAGAAACAACGATAGTATCTTTATATACTCGTACAGTTTTATTCATTTCTTCAAGCTCATTAAAACGCGAAAGGTTGTTAAATGACTCTTCACCATTGACAGCAAACCGTTGCAAAGAAACCCTATAATGTCATAAACTACATGTGAAGGGTACAGCAAATGTTTGCCTATCGTGAGTAGGCGGACGGTATAAGGGTGTTCCAGCACTTATTTATACACGCTGTACTCTTTTGTTTTTATTAAGCAGAAAGATTATATGTATATTATCTATGCTGGATTCCTTATACCATGGGATTTCCCCTTTTTACTACCTATAATCAAACTTATGTAAACTCAAAACGAAGAAGCCTGTATCTAAGGAGATACAGGCTTCTTCCCATACTGTTTAGGAATTTGTTCGTTTGCCCTTGTGAGGCCCTTTCGTTACGTATATCGGTTCATAACCAAAGTGCCTTGGGTAAGATACGAATATCTACTTTCAATTTGAGGTAATACGTTTGTCGAAGTCGCTGTTAATTCTTTCAAAACTAATCAGTCCCTTCATAAATTGAGTATTTACCTTTTTACAACAATCAATAATAATATTAGCGTTGTACTGTATATGTACCACATGTTTTAGAGGTAAAACGTTAATCAGACAAACTTTTATAGATTTCTTATTCCTAATAAAACGGCTCTTTTATATTAGAAGATGAATAACAGAATGAAGATCGAAAAGAGCTCGTTTATTAGGAGATTCTTTCTATAAAGGTATATGATTGTGTTATGTTTGATGAAAAAAAGAAAACAGTAAATAAATTATTGTACATAATCTGCTTAATATTGCACCATGATTTAAGTTTGAACAGAGCCTGGAAGGTCTATGTTCCTATATTACTTTAACAAGGTAACCTTAATACCTTTACGTAATATATTCTCATAATCAATAAATTCATAAATATCTTCCTCTATAATCGAACTCAAACTTCTTAATTCTTCTAAAGTTAATTCTTCAATTGCTTTTTTATGATCCTCACAATAGATTACAATGGAACCCACGATACTATGCGCATCTCTAAAGGCAACACCTTTACTCACTAAATAGTCAGCGACCTCAGTTGCATTGAGAAATCCCTCTTTCACAGCTTTCTTCATATTCTCACTATTTACTTCTATTGTGGAAATCATATTGGACATAATTTGTAAACAAGCTAATGTTGTATCTAGAGAGTCAAAAAAGACTTCTTTATCTTCTTGTAAATCTTTATTATAAGCTAATGGCAACCCCTTCATTGTTGTTAAAAGTGACATAAGGGATCCATATACTCTTCCTGTTTTTCCTCTTGTTAGTTCTGCTGCATCAGGATTCTTCTTTTGAGGCATGATACTACTCCCAGTTGAGTAAGCATCATCAATCGTGATAAATTTAAATTCTTGACTACTCCAAAGAATTAATTCTTCACTTAATCTACTTAAATGCATCATGATAATAGAGAAAGCAGACATTAATTCAATAAGGTAATCTCGATCACTAACACCATCTAAAAAATTATCAACTGGTTTAGAAAAACCTAAGTCTTTTGCTGTTAATTCTCTGTCAATGGTATGCGTTGTACCTGCTAGAGCTCCGCATCCAAGTGGACTTTCATCCATAATTTCAAGAGCATTAAGGATTCTCTTTTTATCTCGGCTCAGCATGCTATAATACGCCATTAAATGATGTTGAAAAGTGACTACTTGAGCTCTTTGTAAATGAGTATATCCTGGCATAATAACATTGTTTTCTTCTGCCTTTTTTTCTATATTGCCTTGAAGTTCATTAATGTATTTGAGAACTTCTCCAGCCTTGTTTTTAGCGTATAATCTAACATCTAATGCTACTTGATCATTCCTACTTCTCGCTGTATGGAGTTTCTTCGCTGTTTCACCAATCCGTTCAGTCAAATTAGTTTCTACAAAACTATGAATATCTTCAAACTCCCCTTCAACTATTAACTTTTCATTTTCAATATCTTCTAAAATAGAGATGAGACCTTCTGTAATATTTTCTCCTTCTTCATCAGTCAATAACCGACACTTCATAAGCATTTTCACATGTGCAATGCTGCCTTTAATATCTTCAGCATAAAGTCGCTTATCAACTTGAAGGGAGCTATTAAAGTCTTCCATCAGTTTGTTTTCTTCTTTTCTAAAGCGTCCTCCCCAGAGTTTCATAATAATTCTCCTTTTACATAGTTTTTGAATTGCGTATTGTTTTTCAGATAAATAGGAATGTTCTTATGATGCATTTGTTATCTCATCTTGTAATTCTTTAATGTTCCCTTTTTTTCGCATATACCATACTCCGTTGTATACTGCAAAATAGTAAAAACACCCACCTAAAGCAGCTACTATTAAGGACATAAATGGTTCAGGAATAAGACCTCTACCTCCGAAATTACCAATTGATGATATTAAGACAAGCATAAGAATATAAATAACTAGGTATATGCCACCTATAATTTCTATCGAACTATTTTTATTAATCATATGAACAACTAAGTACCATGCAACTCCGATAACTAATCCCCAAATAGCAAGGTGAACTCTACTCCAGTTTGTCCAGTAAATTAGTAATGTAGCGAATACAAACGCTAATGGAGCTATAATTTGCATTCCGGGAATTCCTTTATTTTGCGACAAACCAACTCTGCGGAAAACCATCACTGTTACACAAGCTGAAGCATATTTGAAGATACCGATGGCTCCTACAATTGCTACAATCGCAGACCAACTCTTTAATGGAAATAAGAAAAGTAACCCAATAACAAAATTAAGGGTCAAAGCGCGTGTGGGAACGCCAAATCGTTTATTCACTGTTGCAAAATAAGATGGTATGAAACCACTTTTCGCCATTCCAAAGACATGTCTTGATGTTCCAGCTGTATAAGTAAGGGCAGAACCTGTTGGAGAAATCATAGCATCAGCTGTGATAATCCAAGAAAGCCATACCATATTTGCCATAAGAGCTAAATTAGCAAATGGAGAGTCAAACTTAATGCCACTCCAACCATTACTTAACATTTCTGCAGGAACAGCTCCAATAAAGACAATTTGAAGTAATGTATATAATATTGTTGATGCAACTAATGATGTAATTAAAGCTAGAGGGATATTACGCTTGGGTTTAACTACTTCACCACTCATCATGACTACATTACCAAACCCTGTATAAGCAAAGAATATACCACTGGTTAATATAGCGCTTAGTCCCGCGCTAAAACCATTAGGAGCAAAACCATGACTCGTATAATTTTCCGAATGAAATCCAGTCATAAAAAAAGCAATAATTGTTAGGACAGGAACTACAAACTTAATGGCAGTAATAATTGTATTAGTAACTGCAAATAACTTGACCCCAAAATAATTAACGACAACAAAAAATATCATTAAGACAGTTGAAGCTACTATCCCCGTTGTAGTTAACTGCTCTTTAGCTGCATCATATAGTCCAGGCCAAAATTGGTTAGCATATTGAATGACCCCCGCGGATTCTACAGGTGCGGTAGCACAATATCCCAACCAAATGGAGAAGCTAGTCACGGTAGCGAGCATCTTTCCATGAGAATAAAGAGGATAGCGCCCCAAACCTCCAGATTCAGGTTTTACACTACCTAGTTCAGCGTAAACAAGAGCTATCAAGGTAATTACAAATCCGCCAATACCCCAGGACATAATAGCTGACGGTCCAGCTAGTTTTGCAGTCTGCCAAGCACCAAAAAGCCAACTAGATCCTATAATTCCTCCTAAAGATAATGCAGTAAGTGACCAAAAACCTATTTTCTTTTTCAGATACTGTTCCTCATTCATAAAATTCCCTCCCCCTTAGAACTTTTTATAGATGTTTACCTGCTAAAAGCCCGTCCTACAAATTAACAGTTCGTTATTAATAATCAAATAAAATCATTTTAAGGTTAATAACAGGTAATTACCCTAAAATGATTTTATTCTAATTATTGAAAACTTTCAATATATTTTTCGGTAAATAAAAAATAACCATCACATAGTGAATGGTTATTTTAACCGATAGATTTTACTTGGTCTTCCACGGGAAGTATAAGATTCTTCTCCTATGCACTCTGCTAAATCTACGTCGCATAAACTTACAACAATACGTCTTGCATTACTTTCATCCCAATAAAGCTGATTTGCTAAATCTTTAATAGTAAAATCACTTGAGCTCATTCTTTTAACTAAGGCATATAATTTATTATAATTTTTCACACTAATTTTAGCTGTTTTTAATTTATTTAAAAGAGCTTTATTATTCATACGATAAGAAAAACTCAACTCGTCTTCTTCACCTACCGAATGAACCATTTTTCCATCTTCTTGAACAATAATTACCCCATATTCCGATTTCTCTTTTGATAACTGAATGGCTCTTTGAGCATTTACTTCTGCTGAGTGAACTGTCTCTCCATACCCTATACCTACACTAACAGTAGTATTAGATTCGTTTGTAAGTTGAAAGACAGTATCTTGTAACATTCCGATTTCCCTTTCAATTGTCCCACGTGAACTAAAAATTATATATCGACCGTTTCCTTTTTCTAACAAAGAACCATCTAATCGCTCACAAAATCTAAGTAAAATCTTCTTTAGGCTTATTTCTAAATATTGCAAGCTATAAGAACTCTTAGCTTTCTCTGATAGTTTTTCAAAATTATCTATTTCGAGGATTTGAACACCAATTTGTGTATCTTTAAAATAAAAAGTTCTTGTCTTTTCTGCAAGAATTTTTAAAGACTGTTTAATTTCCATCTCTGTTGTAGAGATTCGATAGGCAGGAATTCCTCTTTCTTTTAAACCTAAATATACAGCTTCA
>Ga0102589_1005926_pt1 | contig 10366 bp, 12 predicted proteins | sample AraplaMF_Col_mLB_FD_76858 | JGI IMG/M metagenome (GOLD analysis project Ga0102589, IMG submission 76858) | Arabidopsis root microbial communities from the University of North Carolina, USA - plate scrape MF_Col_mLB | ecosystem: Host-associated > Plants > Roots > Endosphere | place: USA... | reverse complement strand
TCGTTATAGAGTCTCCATGTTTTTCCTTCATAGTTAACGCCTTCCTTTCCTAACACCTATATTAAACTTATTTTATAAAAAAGTAAAGTTTAATTATACAAAAGATAAAAATTTTTATATAAATTAAAAGAAATCCTATATATATTTTGGATTTAAATTTTATAAAAGAGTACCGGTACATCGCCACCATGCTAAGAGATTTATTATTTTCTAAAACAACAAATGAACTAGATTCCCATAGACAACTAAAAAGAGATAAAATTTTCGTTTTGAGGGTATTTAATTTCGTTAGGTTGATAGGCATGCGGCAGGACCCCTTATACAAAAAAAGAGCCAATCCTCACTCAGATCAGCTCTTTCCTTTATTCCTTATTCTCCTACTAACTGTGATTGTACATACGCATAAATAAGCGCCTCTGTATGCGCAATCGATGTCTCATGTGTACGCTCATAAGCATGAGAAGCATCAATACCAGGACCAATTAATCCATGCTTCACATCTACTCCAGCGCGGATTGCTGCTGATGCGTCAGATCCGTAGAATGGATAGATATCCACTTTATATTCGATATTATTTGTTTTCGCAAGTTCTACTAAATGTTTGCGCATTGCATAATGGTATGGACCGCTCGAGTCTTTCGCACAGATCGATACAGTGTATTCATCTGATGCTTGACCATCGCCAAGTGCCCCCATATCAACTGCTAAGTATTCTACTGTTTCTTCTGGAATATTGGAGTTACCGCCATAACCGATTTCTTCATTATTAGAGATTAAGAAATGAGTTGTATATGGTAGTTTCGTATTTTCGTCTTGTAATCTTTTAATCAATTGCAGTAAGATCGCTACGCTTGCTTTGTCATCTAAGTGGCGCGATTTAATGTAGCCGCTGTCTGTCATTTGAACGCGCGGATCAAATGATACGAAATCCCCTACTTCGATGCCAAGTTCGCGTACTTCTTCTGGTGAAGAGACACGCTCATCGATACGAATTTCAATATTTTGTTCGTCACGTTTTGCTTCTCCAGCATTTTTGTATACGTGGACAGACGTTTGATGGATTAAAATTGTACCAGTATACGTTTTACCACATGCTGTTTCGATTTCGCAATATTCTCCTTCTACCGCATTCCAGCGAAATCCGCCAATCATAGATAATCGTAGGCGTCCGTCCGCTTTCATTTCTTTTACCATTGCGCCTAATGTATCAACGTGAGCAGTAAGGAGACGTTGTTTCGTATCGTCTTCCCCTTTCACCGTTATAATTAGGCCGCCTTTATTGTTGCGCTTCGTTTCTACATTCCACTCTTTTACGTAGTCCTCAATAAAACGAATAATCGTGTTCGTATTTCCAGATGGACTTGGAATTGAAACAAGTTGTTTAATTAGCTCCATTGTGTCTTTTACGTTATGTGCCATATGCTTTTCCCCTCTCTTTTATCGTTCTAATATTCAGTATAATAGAAAAATGACGAAATAGAAATAAAACGGAACTCCCATTGTAGACTTAAAAAAAAGATGAATCAAATTTCATGTCAAATAATGTTGTAACAAAAATACTGTATGATGCATAGCATGAATTATATACTGTATGACATATAGTAAATAAAAAGGGAGGTGGGTAAATGAGTACTTTATTGAATTCATTAACGACTGAGCTTAGGAGGGGAACGTTGACATTAGCCGTTTTAAGTCAATTACGAACACCCCAGTATGGATATTCACTTGTTCAGTTATTGGAGGAATCGGGCATTACCATTGAACAAAGTACCTTATATCCATTGCTTCGCCGATTGGAGAAACAGGAATTAGTGACAAGTAGTTGGGATACGTCTGAGAGTAGACCCCGTAAGTTTTATGTTTTAAGTGAATATGGGTTAGAGATCTTTTTGCAGTTAAAAAGGGAATGGCTTAAGAATTCGAAAGAGCTCTATAGCTTATTAAAAAGGGAGGAAGACGATGAATCTGATTGAGATTTATATACAAGAAGTTACTCGGAGGCTGCCTGAAAAAAATCGTGAGGATATTGCGCTAGAGTTACGGTCAACCATTGAGGATATGCTGCCTGATGATTATAGTGAAGAAGATGTAAAGGCGGTTCTTGCAAAATTGGGGAATCCAGTCACAATGGCTAATGGTTATCGAGACTGGCCAATGCACTTAATTGGTCCACACTATTTTGAGGGATATGTGACGCTACTAAAAATGATTTTACCGATTGCCGCTGTCATTTCGTTAATCTCGGTGATTGCCGAACATTTTATTGGCTATGGCGGCGAACAAGCGGTTATAAATACTGTTTTTAGTCTTATAGGAAAAGGAATAGGGGGCATCATTGAAGTAGGGATCCACGTATTCTTTTGGCTAACACTTGTGTTTGCTATTTTAGAAAGAGTAGATAAAGGAAGAGATGGGGAGCCATTAACAGCAAGCTTTAAAAAATGGACACCTGATGATTTGAAGAATACCCCTAACATTCCTAAGAAAAAAGCGATTACGAAGGGCGAAGTATTTGGAAGTTTAATGTGGACTGCGATTTGGTCAACTCTTTATTTTTATGCGAGTCATCTTGTAGGTGTATATGAACGCGGCAGAGACGGACTTGAACTCGTGACCCTAACTTTTAATCAGGAAGCTTTACTTGGATATTGGCCAATCGTTCTTGTTGTAATTTGTTTCGAAGTAGCATTAGCTCTCTATAAATTAATACAAGGACAATGGACAAAAGGAATTGCAATTTGTAATACTACACTCCAGCTTATCTCCACCATTGTATTCACTGTTATAGTAATAAATCCGAATGTGATAACCAAAGATTATATTACGTATATGACTAATTTATGTAACATAACAGCTAATCAATTTGAAACATGGGTAGTTGGCGGTGGAATTTTCATCTTTATTTTATTTGCAGCAATCAGTGTATTTGATGGCTTCCGTAAGGCTAGAATTCGTTAATATATTTGCTTATTAAACTACCATCCAAAAACAATAAATAATTAAGTAGTCGTTATTTAACTATCGGGCGCTTTACTTTTAAATAAAGCTAAGTCCATCAGTGAGTTTCCCACCTATCTTCCTCACAATTTAAGATTGTGGTCTTACTGCCGACGAATAGCGAGATAAAAGGCATCGCATATACTGCGATGCCTTCTACTCTTCACTCACTTCCACTAAATACACACCTTTTTCAAATCCGCCGCGCTCCGCTTCTTTCTCCTGGCGAACACGCTCAACATCTTCTAAGGTTACACCTTCTGCTTGTGCCAATGCTTTAATCACTTCTAATGCATCGGCTAATGAATCTAATGCATGCTCACGTTCTTGCATAGATACAAACTCACGCATTTCCTCTATTCCAATTTTCGATAATTCTTCTATGTACTCTTGTTTACTTAATTTTTTCGACGTATATGTTTTACCAGACATTAAAATCATTTCTGGTACACGATCGCGGACGATTTTATTATAAGCTGACATGAGGATACCTCCTTTTTCTTCTATTATAAGTATAACTTAAAAACCTCTTTCTTTAGATGAGCGAGAGCGTCTGGCTATGCATAGGAGCGGTCAGGGCCCTTTTCTGCCACATACAAAGTTTTAAAACAAAGAAAAGTAACAAGGTGCATTTACATTTTTATCTTCATGCGAGCAATATATCTGCTAATGAAGTGTATGGCTGAGTAGTTACGTGAATTTCTATACTCAAAAACACCCTAACTCTGCATAATATAAAAACCAATGTTTTTTTACACAAGCTGACGACATATAAATACTAGATGAAATATGACTTATTTCTGGAAAGAAATAATTTTCATATTCTTTCTCTGGCACACCGTAAAAAGCGCGGAGATGATCTGGCACAACACCGTCATATGGGTCTTCCATTCTCTCAATCTCACTTTTTATAGCTGCCTTTGGGTTTCCAGATAGAAACATCTCTGTTCGAATTGCTGCGGTTGGTGTGCGGTGTAACAGCACGTATACGAGTAACCATCCTACGATTATGATTATGCTTATTCTTTTTTGTTTTAAGCTCATCCACTTCTCCTTTTATCATTCAAGAAAAAAGTGCTAACACCATTATACAAAAAAATGTGTTAACACTTTCTATTTTTATAAAACTTTTATTCCCCTTTAAACACCGGTGGACGCTTCTCTAAAAATGCAGTAATTCCTTCACGATGATCCGCTGTTCTTCTCATTGCGTATTGACCACGTTTTTCAAGCTCTAGCGTTTTTTCTAACGAAGGGCGGTTTAATTCAGCCAAAACTTGCTTCGTTTGAATCATAGAAGCAATTGGTTTTTGCAGCCATTCGCTAATTTTTTGTTTCACTGCACCTTGGAAATTCTCACCGATTACTTCATCAATCATGCCAATCTCAAGCGCTTCGCTTGCGGATAATTTCTTTCCTTCCCAAATGATTTCTTTTGCCATATGCTCGCCAAGGCGTTTTTGTAAGAAGAAGTGTCCGCCGCCATCTGGAATTAAAGCGATGCCAATGAAATTCATCGCAATAATAGATGAAGTATCAGCCATTACGTAATCAGCTGTTAAGGCAATGCTAAGTCCAAGCCCTGCCGTAGGGCCATGAATCGCACTAATCACAAGCTTTGGCATTGTATACAGCGCTACAATAATTTCGGAAATAGTATTCATAATGCCGTCAAACGCACTTTCATCTCCGCTTGCTAACATCGATTTAATATCGCCGCCCGCTGAAAAACCACGGCCGTTTCCGCATAGTACCACAACATGAACAGAACTTGCAGCTACTTCTTTTAATTTTTGTAGTAGTTCTTTTAACGTTTGCTCATCCAATGCATTTAGCACTTCTGGACGATTTAACATAATCGTCGCAACGCGCCCTTCATATTGTACAATTACTGATTCTGCTTTGCTTGAAACTGTCATAAACTCTCTCTCCTTCTATAATCTGTTATCCTTATATAATTATAGAAAGGGCTTTCAAAACCCTTCTTTTTTTCTTAATTTTCTGTCGAATTTACTCGCAATTACCCTGCCATTTATTTACTATTTTACCAAAGTAGTGTATTGTATAAAAAAAACTACATTCATTTCTTCGATTATGAAAGGGGACAAAATGAGTACCAAATTGATACAAAAGGAACATTATTTCACGTATTTCTTTCTATTATTCATAGCACTGCAACCGGTCTTAGATTTATTAACATCACTGTCCATTCAAATGTTACATATGGATGCAACGTTAAGTATTGTCGTACGTTTTGGCGTGATGCTTCTTGCGATGATCTATCTATTTATTTATCAGAAAAATAAAAAATCTATCGTGTATATTTGCCTATTAGGCGTTATCATGACAGCTGGACTTCTTAATAATCTCGTTGTAAAACATCCCATTTCACTTGGAGAAGAAGTTAAGTTTATGGCTAAATGTATGTATCCAATCGTTATGTTGTTCGGATATATTCTTGTCTTTAAAACTTTGCGAGGCAAGCAAAACTCGTACGATACATTATTACGTTATTTCTTATATGCCAGTTTATTTATGAGTTTTGTCATGGTTATTTCCATCGCAACTGGAACAGACTATCAAAGTTATACGATCGAGAAAATTGGCTCGAAAGGATGGTTTTATGCCGCAAACGAAATCAGTGCCATTTTAGCTATTACATTCCCAGTTATTGTCCTATACTCGATTCATAAGACAACTTCTTTTACGCAAGCATACTACTGGCTTCCGACGATACTAGCACTCTATTCCAGTATTATGATCGGAACAAAGGTTGGATACGTATCTATTATTGTGACATTAGGAGTGTCACTATTCTTTTCGTTTATCGAATATATGATGAAGCGAAGCCGTCCGCAGCTCATTAATACAATTCTCGCCTTGATTGTATTAGGAGGTGTCATAATTGTAACGCCACATACTCCCATCGCCAAAAATATGGACATTCACTTACAAATATATAATAAACAACAACCTAATAAACAACAACAAGAACAACAACCTAGTAAACAACAACAAGAACAACAGCCTAATAAACAACAACAAGAACAACAGCCTAATAAACAACAAGAACAACAACCTAATAAACAAGAAGAACGAACGTTAACAACTGGAGAAGTAAACAGTTTAATTTATAGTGATCGTGACAAATTTTTAAACATGCATCAAAAGTACTTTCAAGAAGCACCACTGTCACAAAAATTGTTAGGCATGGGCTATGCCGGCAACTATGAAGAAACACCAAAAGTGGTAGAAAGAGACTTCCATGACCTATTCTTCTGGTTCGGTATTATCGGATTCATCATATACATACTGCCATTTGTTTACTTCGGTATCAGGCTTATGTTGCGCATTCTCACAAACTTCAAGTCTATTATTACAGTAAAATATATGTTGCTTGGCACAGCAATCGCGCTTGCAATCGCCACCGCATTTACAGCTGGACATGTATTTGCCGCACCGGCTGTCAGCATTTTCTTTGTTGCCTTACTCGCTTATCTGATTGTGGACTTACAAGCAGAGTGATATAATGAACCATCACATTATTAATTACAATTACGGAGGAACTATGCTAACTTTTGAAGAAAAATTAACGATTATTGAATCTTTTCCAGAGCTAGAAAGAAAAACTGTCTCTCTAGGACGCATTAATTTTCATTATGAAGAAAGCCGCCTAGACAAAAAGAATGTTGTATACCATTTACATCCGAACGGAAATGGATTTGTCTATGCCGGGCATCTAAAAGGCTACAAAACGAACGATAAAGGAATGGTGAACATCCGCGATTTTTCAGCGGAAGAACTTCGCTCCTTACTTGAAAAATCAATTGTTTCCCTTTCACAAGAACCAGTAGAAGAAGTTGCAATTGCGGAGAACTTTCAAGAAGAAGAGTGGGTAAATGAGGACAATCATACCTTAACTCTTATTAAAGAAGATGAAGATATGTGGAACGTTTATGCTGGGATACAGTTAGATGGTACATTTAACTCTTACAAAGAAGCAGCACAATACCTTGATGAAGAAGGATTTACACGTAAGTAAGAAAGACGGGTCTGCACTATATCGGCGATTCGACACGATTTAAAGACCCTTCGACGATATTCGACTCACTAGTAGAAGGAGGCATCGCCTCCTTCTTTTTCTTTTATCCTAACAGCGCAAGAAGCTTACTCAGTTCCTCCTCAGTCAAATCGCGCCACTTCCCTATCTCTATTCCATCTAGTGTGATATTCATAATCCGAATGCGCTCTAACCTCATAACGGTATAGCCAAATGCGCGGCACATCCGGCGAATTTGCCGATTCATCCCTTGCGTCAAAATAATTCGGAAGACACAATCACTGATCCGGTGTATCTCACACGGATTCGTTTTTCCATCGCGAATCGTTACACCGCCGGCCATTCCTTTTAAGAAAGCATCGTCAAATGGCTGATCAACTGTGACAATATATTCTTTCTCGTGACCATATTCGGAGCGCATCATTTTATTTACGATATCGCCATCATTTGTCATTAAAATTAATCCTTGTGATGCTTTATCTAAGCGGCCAATTGGAAAAATGCGTTCCGGATAATTAACAAAATCGATAATATTTCCTTCAATATGCTTCGCCGCTGTACAGGTAATCCCAACCGGTTTATTTAATGCAATATAAATAGGGTGCGTCTTCTTAGGAATCGGCTTCCCGTCAACAAGGACAATGTCATCAGGTTCTACTTCTTGTCCAGGCTCACAAATTTCACCGTTCACGGTAATTCGCTTTGCAGCAATGAGACGATCCGTTTCTCTTCTTGAATAATAACCTGTTTCACTAATGAATTTATTAATTCTCATGCAAAGTTCCTTTCCTTATTCGCGCTTTTCCCATTCTATCATGAATGTACACAGCACAAAAATGCTCGAAATCATTCTGAGCATTTTAATATTTCCCCATAAACTTTTAACCTTGTAAGCTCCAATAATAGGACCAAAAGATAAACCAAAGAAACCAAAAGGTAGGAATTATATTGAACCATTTGATTAGCTTGTATTTCCCTCTTCGATAAAATATCCTTGCCAGTAGTGCTGTTACTATGACTGTTAAAACAAAACAAGGATACGAATAAAAAATGCACCGTCTGAAAATATCCTTTTCTGAACCTGGTGCATCAAAAATCATTCCCGTCATAATACCTGGAACAAATCCTAGCACAATTAATAAGCCGTAAAGCAGCTGCGTAGCATTCATTATATCTTTGACTCTTTTCTCCATCTTCCCACTTCCTCTATATCTTCTTGCATATCGCGGCAATACTGATCATGAGATCCTCAGATAGCTGAATATAACTTAAAAGCAAAAATATTCAAACGAAATATATGTATTTAGCATAACAAGTTAACAAGAAAAAGCACAGCCACAAAACTGCAGCTGTGCTTTTACGCTATCTTAAGATTTCTTCGCTTCCTTCAAAGATTCACGCAATACAAATTTCTGTAATTTCCCACTCGCATTACGCGGCAGCTCATTCGCAAATTCGTAACGACGAGGGCGTTTATAATCGGCTAACTCATCACTTTCTTTACAGTAACGCTCTAATTCTTCTTCTGTTAATGACTCATCTTTCTTCACAACTACCGCGACGACGCGCTCGCCCCATAGTTCATCTGGTTCACCAAGTACAGCTACGTCTAAAACACCGTCATGACTATGCAAGAAGTCCTCAATTTCACGCGGGTAAACATTCACACCGCCGCTAATGACCATATCGTCAACGCGGTCCGCTACATATAGGTACCCATCTTTATCAAAATAGCCAAGATCACCAGAATGATACCAATCTTTATACATTACCTTTTTCGTTGCTTCTTCGCGCTTGTGATATCCAGCCATCATGCTTGGCCCGCGTACAATGATTTCTCCCACTTCGTAAGGTGCAAGGATATCGTCCGGTTCGGATGGTTCATCTTCATTTGACTTCACGATACGCACTTCATGACTAAAGCAAGGTGTACCCGCTGATCCTGCTTTTGTAATTTGATCTTCTTCTACAAGAAAGGCAACAACAGGGCCAAACTCTGTCATTCCATAAATTTGGACAAGATCAATATACAGACGTTCTTTACATTCTTTCACAAGCGCTGGCGCCATTGCTGCTCCGCCGTAAATTCCAATCTTCATCGAAGTTAAATCGTATTCTGTTAAATCTTCTTGCAGCAGCATGTTCCACATTGTCGGCGCCGCAAAGAACGTTGTAATTTTCTCTTTTTGAATTATTTCTAACACTGATTTTGTATCAAAATGATGCAAAATCACATTTTTCCCACCAACTTGAATGCGCGGCAAAATACCAGCGTTCAATTCACCGCAATGATATAGCGGCGCAACAACTAATCCAACGCTATCGCGTTTATATTTTAAATAATATGTACAAATCATACTATGCTCAGCCATGTCTCGGTGGCGGTGCAATACCCCTTTCGGATTCCCAGTCGTCCCGCTCGTATAAAGCATCGAGCAGTAATCCATTTCATCCACTTCAATGCCTGTCGGTTCTGCCTTTGCCTCATTTACTTTTTCATGATAAGAAACAGCAAAGGGCGGCGTGTCCTCTTCAATATACCAAAATGAAGTTTGCGGAAAATCACGTTCAATTAACGCAATTGTTGATTCAACTTCTTTTTCAAACACAACAACTTTAGAGGAAGCATCTTGTAATATGTAGGAAACTTCTTTCGCTTTCAAACGGAAATTAATCGGGTTAAAGATTGCGCCAATCTTCGCACAAGCGAGGTAAACCGTTACAAATTCATGTGAATTATATAAGTATACTGAAACGCAGTCTCCTTTTCGTACTCCTTCTGCAAGAAGAGCGTTTGCCGTTTTATTTACTTCCATATCCCACTGTTTATATGTAAAGCGAATGTTTTTTGCAGGTTCTACTAACGCTTCTTTCTGTGGATATTTTTGCACAGCTAAATCAAAAATTCTGCCAACAGTCATGTACATGCCGCATATTCCCCCTTTTAATTTTCATAATTTTATGAATTCGTTCACGAATAGACATTTCCTGCTCATTTTTACTTCCTTTTTCTGATTATTCTCGACAACCTTTTACAAAGAAAAAAAGAAACCGCCAAACTGGCAGTTTCTTATCCGAATAACTCTTGTAAAATTTTAAGTTTATCTTCCGTATACTTTACATAACCATCATTATATGACTTTGGATCTTTCGGGTTCGCAAAGTGCGTAATCGCTCCCGTCTGTGGATGAACAAATTTACTTGATGCACCGCAGCCAAGACCGATAATAGATTGTACTTCTTCCATAATGACAATGTTATAAATACTTTCTTGACTTGGCATTGCATAGCCAACGTTCTCTAAGTTAC
>Ga0102589_1005922_pt1 | contig 10370 bp, 10 predicted proteins | sample AraplaMF_Col_mLB_FD_76858 | JGI IMG/M metagenome (GOLD analysis project Ga0102589, IMG submission 76858) | Arabidopsis root microbial communities from the University of North Carolina, USA - plate scrape MF_Col_mLB | ecosystem: Host-associated > Plants > Roots > Endosphere | place: USA... | reverse complement strand
GAGAAGTGCGCGGCTTCGTCGAAGCCACGCTGGGCGAGGAAGGCCTGCGCCGCGCCGTCGTCGTCGCCGCACCCGCCGATCGCCCGCCGCTGGCGCGACTGCACGGCGCGTTGCGCGCCACCGCCATCGCCGAGTGGTATCGCGACCAGGGCCTGCACGTACTGCTGCTGATGGATTCGCTCACGCGTTACGCGCATGCACAGCGCGAGATCGGCCTGTCCGTGGGCGAGCCGCCGACCACGCGCGGTTATCCGCCCAGCGTGTTCGCGAAGCTTCCGGCGCTGGTCGAACGCGCGGGCAACGGCGCCGACGGGCGCGGGTCGATCACCGCGTTCTACACCGTGCTCACCGAAGGCGACGACCAGCAGGAACCCATCGCCGATGCCGCGCGCGCGATCCTCGACGGCCACATCGTCCTGACCCGCCGCATCGCCGATGCCGGCCAGTACCCGGCCATCGACGTGGAAGTCTCGGTCAGCCGCGTGATGCAGGACATCACCGACGCGCCGTGGCGCGAGCGCATCCGCAAGCTCAAGCGCCTGATGTCGGCCTACAACGCGCAGCGCGACCTCATCGCGATCGGCGCCTACCAGCGCGGCAACGATCCGGTCGTCGACGAAGCGCTGGCGCGCTGGCCGGCGATCCTGAATTTCCTTGGGCAGGACGTGAGCGAGGCGTCGGATGTCGCCGCAAGTCGCGACGCCCTCGCCCGCCTGCTCGACGATGTCCGTGAACCCACTGTCGCCAGAGCGACGACGGAGAACGCTTGATGACCCGCTCCCAACGCCTCGACCCCCTGCTCAACCTGATGCAGCAGCGCCAGGACGCCGCCGCGCGCGATGTCGCCGAGCGCGACCGCCAGCTGGCCGAACAGGAACAGCGCCTGGACGCGCTGCGTCGCTACGCCGAGGAATACGCGATCGCGCCCAGCGAATCGACCATCGCCCCGGCGCTGCTCGCCAACCGCATCGCTTTCCGCGCGAAGCTCGAAACGGCCGTGGACCAGCAGACGCGCATCGTCGACAACAGCCGGCAGAACCGCGACGTGGAACGCACGCGCCTGATGCTCGCCAGCCGCGACAACAAGGTGCTGGAGAAGCTGGCCGACAGCTACCGCGCGCAGGAATCGCGCGTGGCCGAGCAGCGCGTGCAACGTGAGCTCGACGACCTCGGCGGTCGTCGCGTGCGGGCGGGCGGCAGCGACGGAGCGGAATGATGCAGGCGTTCGACGCCCTCTTCGGCGGGCAGCGCGCGGCTTCGTCGCGCGGTACGACATCCGGTTCGCCGCGCGCCTCCAATGCGCAGGACGATGCGAACGCGTCGGGCGGATTCGACCGGATGCTGCGGGCGCAGGGTTCGCGCGGTGCTGCGTCGAACACGACGCGCATGGCCGAAACGACCGGCGCCGCGGCGAAGGCGAACGATGCGCCGCGCGCGTCGGAGCCGTCGCGCGCTTCGGACGAAACGAAATCCTCCGACACGAAGACGAAGGACCCGGCGCGCGAAACCTCGCGTGCGGACGCGAAGGACGATGCGCCGCGCGAAGCAGACGCGTGCGGCGATGACGCGGATACGGCAACGGCTTCGACGGCCGACGAAACCGGCGCGACGTCGGGCGAAACATCGACGACCGCGTCGACCACGACCACGAACGACGCCGCCACGCCCGCCCTTCCCGAACAGATGCTGGCGCTGCTGAACGGCCTGGCCGGCGCGAACGCCGCGCCTGCCGCCGCCACGGCCGCGCCGACCACCGAAGCGCTGCCGCCGGGCCTGGTGCGCGGCGACGCCGTGGCGACGGCGACCGATCCGCGCGCCGGCAATGCGACCGCGCCCGTGCTTCCCACGTTGCCGGGCGCCCCGCCCGCTGCGGTTGCGCCGACCGATGGCGATGCCACGGCGGCGTTCGCGATGGCAATGGGCGCGGCGGCTTCCAGCGACACGAAGGCCGACGCGGGCGATGCGGCCCTGGACACGACGGCCATCGGCGATACGACGCCGGCCACGCTGCCTACCGCTTCGACGACGCCGGTGCATACGGTCATGCGCACGGCCGCGGCTGCGGCGACGATGAACGCGCCGCTCGCGCTGGACGACGGTTTCGACGACGGCTTCTCCTCGCGCATCGCGTGGATGGCGGACCAGAAGGTCGGCCATGCCGAGATCCGCGTGACGCCCGACCACCTTGGCGCGATCGACGTGCGCCTGCAGGTGGACGGCAACCGCGTGAATGCGGAATTCCACAGCGCCCAGGCGGACGTGCGCCACGCGCTGGAATCGAGCCTGCCGCGTTTGCGGGACATGCTGGGTCAGCAGGGATTGCAGCTGGGGCAGGCCGATGTGGGGCAGCGTCAGGCGCAGCAGCAGCCGGGGTCCAATGGGACGGCTTCGATGTCCGGTGGCGGGAATGAGCGCGGGGATGCGGCCAATGACGCGGGCTGGACGCGCGGGCCGGCTGCGCGAGTGTCGCGGGGGTTGCTGGATGAATATGCGTGAGGGTGGGCTGTCGGGTTGAGGGGGCTGTCGGGAGTCTGACGCCGGGCTTCCGTCAAAAGCCCGACGCCGCGGGTTGCACTTCACCCCTCCCCAACCCTCCCCTGCATTCGCAGGGGAGGGAGCCTAAGCCCCTCTCCCACCGGGAGAGGGGTTGGGGTGAGGGGTAACGAAGCCTCACCGCTCGTACGGCGATGCGGTGCAAGGCTAGGTTCTTTGCTTCTTCGAAGCAGGGAAGCAGAAAACATACGACCTGCGCCGTAATGGCTCCGCAGACCCTCACCCCAACCCCTCTCCCGGAGGGAGAGGGGCTTAAGCGCGCGACCTGCACCGCCCTCACCCGCCGCCCCTCACCCCAACCCCTCTCCCGGTGGGAGAGGGGCTCAAGCGCGCGATCTGCGCCGTAATCACTCCGCCGACCCTCACCCCAACCCCTCTCCCGGAGGGAGAGGGGCTCAAGCGCGCGACCTGCAACGCCATCGCCACACCGACCCTCACCCCAACCCCTCTCCCGCAGGCGGGAGAGGGGCTAAAGAGCGGGCCTGATCACCGACACGCAGCCGGCACACCACTTGCACGGACACGGCAGTCCCCATTGCCGAGTTCCACCGCATGTCCAAGCCCGCCGCCCAAGTCGCTCCGCCCGCGCCCAAGAGCAACAACCTCGCGTTGTGGATCCTGATCGCCCTTCTGGTGATCGGCATGGCCGGCGCCGGTGCGTTCTGGTTCCTGCAGGGCCGCAACGGCGATGCGCACGCCGTCGAGAAGCCCGAAGCGGCCGCCACGCAGCCGGCGCGCTACTACGCGCTGGAACCGGCGTTCGTGGTGAACCTGGCCGACACCAGCTCGGTGCGCTACCTCCAGGCCGACGTGCAGGTCATGACGCGCGATGAAGCCACCGGCGCCGCGCTGGAACTGCACACGCCCGCCATCCGCAACCGCCTGCTGCTCCTGTTCGGCCAGCAGACCGCCGCGCAGCTCGCGCAGCGCTCGGCCAAGGAGCGCCTCCAGGAACAGGCCCTGGCCGAAGTGCGCGGCGTGCTGAAGTCCGAACGCGCCCCGGCCAAGGTCGAGGCCGTGTTCTTCACCAGCCTGGTCACGCAGTAATCCACGACGGAGCGCGACTTCGATGATGACCGACCTGCTTTCACAGGACGAAATCGACGCCCTTCTCCACGGCGTGGACAGCGGCGCGGTCGAGACCGAACCGCCGCCGGCCCCGGGCGAGGCGCGCAATTACGATTTCGCCAGCCAGGACCGCATCGTCCGCGGCAAGCTGCCGACGCTGGAGATGATCAACGAGCGCTTCGCCCGCACCTGGCGCATCGGCCTGTTCAACCTGCTGCGCCGCTCGGCCGACCTGTCGGTGCGCGGCATCGACCTGATCCGCTTCGGCGAGTACATGCACTCGCTGCAGGTGCCGACCAACCTCAACCTGGTGAAGATGAAGCCGCTGCGCGGCACCGCGCTGGTGATGTTCGAACCGCGCCTGGTGTTCACCGTGGTGGACAACTTCTTCGGCGGTTCGGGCAAGTACCACACGCGCATCGAAGGCCGCGAATTCACGCCCACCGAGATGCGCGTGATCCAGCTGCTGCTCAAGCAGACCTTCTCCGACCTGGTCGATGCGTGGGCGCCGGTGATGCCGGTGGAGTTCGAGTACCTCAACTCCGAGGTGAACCCGCACTTCGCCAACATCATCAGTCCGCGCGAATACATCGTGGTGTGCCGCTTCCACGTCGAACTGGAAGGCGGCGGCGGCGAGTTCCACGTCTCCTTCCCGTACGCGATGCTCGAACCGATCCGCGAGCAGCTCGATGCCGGCGTGCAGAGCGACCGCATCGAACGCGACGAAAGCTGGACGGTCGCATTGCGCTCGCAACTGCACGACGCGGAGATCGAGCTGTCCAGCGTGCTGGCGCAGCGTCCGATCAGCCTGCGCGAGCTGTGCCGGCTGCGCGTCGGGGATGTGATCCCGATCGAACTGCCGCGCACGGCGACGTTGAAGGTCGAGCAGATGCCGCTGTTTTCAGGCGAATTCGGCACGCACAACGGCCGCAACGCGATCAAGGTCAACGCCGTGCACGCGGTGCGCACCACGCCGGTGTTCGACCCGACCAACCCCAATCACAACGACCTCATCAGCGCCAACGCGCTCACCCAGGCCTGACCGATGAACACTTCCGACAACGCCGCACGCGCCGCCTTCGACCCGCTGACCGCCGAAACCGGCATCGCCAGCGACCTCAACCTGGACGTGATCCTCGACGTGCCGGTCACGCTGTCGCTGGAAGTCGGCCGCGCGCGCATCCCGATCCGCAACCTGCTGCAGCTCAACCAGGGCTCGGTGGTGGAACTCGAACGCGCCGCGGGCGAACCGCTGGACCTGTACGTGAACGGCACGCTGATCGCGCAGGGCGAAGTGGTCGTGGTGAACGATCGCTTCGGCGTGCGCCTGACCGACGTGGTGAGCCCGGCCGAGCGGATCAAGAGGCTGCGATGAGCGGTTCGGGTTCCATGGGCAAGGCGACAGTGGCGATCGGGACTACAGAGGTTTCCGTGGATTCCACACCGCTGGTCGCTGCGCCCGAGGCTGCAACCGTCGCTACGCCCACCGCGAATGCAACCCCTGCGGCAGACAACTCCCTCCCCTGCTTGCAGGGGAGGGTTGGGGAGGGGTGCGCGCCGCTTGCGGCGGGTGCTTCGCAGCTTCCGACGCAAGCGGGCTCAGCCGATGGCGCGCAAGCAGTCCCTCCTCACCTCCTGCAAGCAGGGGGAGGAGCCAAAAGCGCGGCCCCGAACACCCACACCGCAACGATTGGTCACCCGTCCAAACCACAGACCTTCGCCAGGCAAACCGAAGGCCCCGGCGTCGGCGGCGCGGTGTTCGCGCTGATCCTGGTCGTCTCGCTGATCCTCGCGCTGGGCTGGCTCGCCAAGCGCATGCCGGGTTTCGGCCGCGCGAGCGCCGGCGGCAACGCGCTGCGCATTGTCGGCTCGTTGACGCTGGGACCGCGCGATCGCGTGGTCGTGGTCGATGTCGGCGGCACGCAACTGCTGCTGGGCGTCGGCCAGAACGGCATGACGACGCTGCACACGCTCACCGAGCCCTTGCCGGTGGCACAACCTTCGCAGGGAACGCCCAACCTGCAGAACCTCGCGACGCCTTTCGCGCAGTTGCTGCAGAAGCACCTTGGGAAGAAGCCGTAAGCGCCGTGGGCTTCGTCATTCGCCCCTTCACCGTCATTCCAGCGAAAGCTGGAACCCATCTTGATCTTCGAACCGTGCAACCGAGCTCAACCGCAAAATCAAAATGGGTTCCAGCTTTCGCTGGAATGACGGTGTCTTTGTTCGCGCCTGCGTTTGCACGCATGAACGCGAAGCGCATCGCTTCGACGTTCGCACTGGTCCTCGCGCTCTGCTTCGCGCTGACACAAACCGCCAACGCCCAGTCCCTGCCGAATCCCGTTTCGACGCAGGCGCAGGCGCCCGCCGCACCACTCTCCGCACCCGGCCTGCCCTCGCTGAACAAGCCGCTGCCGTCGGTCACCGTCGGCAAGGTCGGTGGCGAGCCGGTCAGCATGCCGATGCAGGTGCTGCTGCTGATGACCGGCATCACGCTGCTGCCGGCGGCGTTGCTGGGACTGACCGCGTTCACGCGCATCATCATCGTGCTGGGCCTGCTGCGGCAGGCGCTCGGCACCGGGCAGACGCCGAGCAACCAGGTGCTGCTGGCGCTGGCGCTGTTCCTCACCGCGATGGTGATGATGCCGGTGTTCGACCAGGCCTGGGCCGCGGGCATCGCGCCCTACCTCAACGACCAGATGGATTTCCGCAGCGCGTGGACCGCCGCGTCGGAACCGTTCCGTGGCTTCATGCTCGCGCAGATCCGCGAGAACGATCTGATGACCTTCGCCGGGCTTTCGAACAGCGGCCCGTACGCGACGCCGCAGGACGTGCCGTTCAGCGTGCTCGCCGCGTCGTTCCTCACCAGCGAACTCAAGACCGCGTTCGAGATCGCCTTCCTGATCTACATCCCGTTCGTGATCATCGACCTGGTCGTGGCGAGCGTGCTGATGTCGATGGGCATGATGATGCTCTCGCCGATGCTGATCTCCGCGCCGTTCAAGATCCTGCTGTTCGTGCTGGTGGACGGCTGGGTGCTGGTGGTGGGTTCGCTCGCCGCGTCGTTCAATCCGGTCTGATGCGATGAGTCCGGAAACCGCACTCACCGAAATCGGACGCGGCCTGCAGATGGCGCTGCTGCTGGGCGCTCCGCCACTGATCGCGGTGCTCGTCGTCGGCGTCGTCGTCGGCATCGTGCAGGCCGCCACGCAGCTCAACGAACCGACGATCGGTTTCGTCGTGAAGGCCATCGCGCTGGTGGCGACGCTGGCTCTAACCGGCAATTTTCTGCTGGGCAAGCTCGTGGCTTTCACGACGGATCTGTTCCATCGCATTCCGCACATAGTCGGGTAACAAGAAGCTCCCTCCCCTGCTTGCAGGGGAGGGTTGGGGAGGGGTCGCGAAGCCGCGCAGCGGCGAGCGTTCGTGCGATGCCCGGCGCTGACGCGCCGCGTACCCCCTCCCAACCTCCCCCTGCGAGCAGGGGGAGGAGCAAAAAGCTGCGAATCGCAATCGACCCAGGCACATGGAACCCACCTCCGCCACCGTCATCGACGGCCTCAACCTGTTCGGCATGCTCGGCACGGTGCTGTGGCATGCGATCCGCATCGGCGCGGCGATGCAGGCGATGCCGATGATCGGCGGACGCGGCGTGCCGATGCGTGCACGACTGATCATCACGCTGGCATTGTCCGGCGCGCTGTCCGCGCTGCTGCCGACGCCGCCCGTCGCGGGCGTCGATGCGGCCACCGTGCTCACCGTCGTGCGCGAATTCGCGGTCGGCATCGCGATCGGCACGATCCTCCGCCTCGCATTCGAGGCAGGGCAATTCGCGGGCGAACTGGTGTCGCAGGGCATGGGCCTGTCGTTCGCGACGATGGCCGATCCGCTCTCCGGCGCGTCCTCGCCGGTGCTGTCGCAATGGTTCTACCTGGTCTTCGGGCTGCTGTTCTTCGCCTTCGACGCGCATCTGGCGCTGGTCCGCCTGCTGCTGGACAGCTACCACGCGTTGCCGCTGGGCACGCCCATTCCCGATGTGCAGCAGTTCCTGTCGGTGGTGCCGACGTTCTTCTCCGGCGCGTTGCAGGCCGGCCTGCTGCTGGCGTTGCCGGTGATCGTGGCGATGCTCGCGGTGAACCTCGCCTTCGGCGTGCTGGCGCGCGCGGCGCCGCAGCTCAATCCGGTGCAACTGGGCCTGCCTGTCGCGCTGCTGGTGGGGCTCGTGTTGCTGATGCTGCTGGCACGCGAGATGCAGGGTCCGGTGGAGCGCCTGTTCGATCAGGCGTTCGAGGCGGCGCGGGCGGTGACTGCGTAAAAGAAGTCCTGCTCTTGTAGCCCGGGTAAGGCCGAAGGCCGCACCCGGGGACGCCGTGATCCTCCGGCCCCGGGTGCGCTCCGCTTACCCGGGCTACAACCGCCCAGGGCAGCAGTCGCACCGATGTCGGAAGACCAGGAAGACAAAACCGAACAGCCATCAGAGAAACGATTGCGCGAGGCGCGCGAACGCGGCGATGTCCCGCGATCGCGCGAACTGGGCAACGTGGCGGTGCTGGGCTGCGCGGCGATGGCACTGGTGTCGACCGGTTCCGGCATCGGTTCGGCCTCGCAGGACTGGCTGCGCGAAGCGCTGACCATCGATCCGGCCATCCTCGACCAGCCCGATCGCCTCCTCCCGCACGCCGCATCGCTGCTGTTCGGTCTTCTGAAGCCGATGCTTCCCGTGCTGCTCGCCGCGCTCGGCGCCTGCTTCATCGCGCCGCTGGTGATGGGCGGGCTGCGTTTCGCCGGCAAGTCGCTGGCGCCGGATTTCTCGCGCCTGAGCCCGATGAACGGCTTCAAGCGCATGTACGGAAAGGAAAGCCTCGCCGAGCTGGTGCGCTCGATCCTGCGCGTGCTGCTCATCGGCGGCCTCGCCGGCATGGTCGTGTACGGCGCGTTCCGGCATCTCACCGACATGGCGGGAATGTCGTTGCAGGACGCCGTGTCCGTCGGTCTTTCGCTGATCACCAAGGCGGTGCTGGCGATGGTCGGCGCGCTGGGCGTGCTCGCGCTGATCGACGTGCCGTGGCAGCACTGGTCGTACCGCAACCGCCACAAGATGAGCAAGCAGGAGCTGCGCGACGAATACAAGGAAAGCGAAGGCAACCCGGAAGTGAAGGCGCGCGTGCGCCAGATCGCCGCGCAGCTCTCGCGCCGCCAGCAGATGGAAGCGGTGCCCACCGCCGACGTGGTGGTCACCAACCCGACCCACTACGCCGTCGCCCTCAAATACGAAGCCGGGAAGATGCGCGCCCCGAAGGTCGTGGCCAAGGGCGTGGACGAGATCGCGCTCGCCATCCGCGACGTCGCCGGCAAGCACCGGATCTCGATCATCGAAGCTCCGCCGCTGGCACGCGCCTTGTATCGGCATGCGCAGATCGACCAGGAGATCCCGGTGAAGCTCTACGCCGCCGTCGCGCAGGTGCTGTCCTACGTCTACCAGCTCAAGCGCTGGCACCCGGCCCATGGGCCGATGCCGACGCTGGGCGATGTGTCGGTCGAGAAGGGTCTGGCCGACATCGATCCGGCCCATGACGACGGAAACCCGTCGGCATGAGCAGTCAGCCTTCCGGCGCGGGCTTCTCCCTGTCCAGCATGGGCCACGCCGTGAAGAGCGGCCTGGCCACGCCCCTCGTCGTGCTGGCGATGCTGGCGATGGTCATCGTCCCGCTGTCGCCGCTGGTGCTGGACGGCCTGTTCACCATCAACATCGCCATGTCGCTGGTAGTGCTGCTGGCGGTGGTGTACGTCAAGCGCCCGCTGGAATTCTCGATCTTCCCCAGCGTCCTGCTGCTGGTCACGTTGCTGCGCCTGGCGCTGAACGTCGCTTCCACGCGTGTGGTGCTGCTGCACGGCCACCAGGGACCGGCGGCGGCGGGCCACGTCATCGAATCGTTCGGCCAGTTCGTCATCGGCGGCAGCTTCGCGGTCGGCATCGTGGTGTTCGCGATCCTGACCATCGTCAACTTCGTCGTCGTCACCAAGGGCGCCGGGCGCATCTCGGAAGTGTCGGCGCGCTTCATCCTCGACGCCCTGCCCGGCAAGCAGATGGCGATCGACGCCGACCTCAACGCCGGCCTGCTCTCCCGCGAGGACGCCAAGCTGCGCCGCGAGGAAGTGCGCGCCGAAGCGGACTTCTACGGTTCGATGGACGGTGCCAGCAAGTTCGTGCGCGGCGACGCCATCGCGGGCCTGCTGATCCTGGCGATCAACATCATCGGCGGCGTGCTGATCGGCGTGCTCCAGCACGACATGTCGCTGAAGGACGCCGGCACCACGTACGTATTGCTGGCGATCGGCGACGGCCTGGTCGCGCAGCTGCCGGCGCTGCTGATCTCCACCGCGGTCGCGATGCTGGTCACGCGCGCCACGCGCGAACAGGAGATGGGCCAGGCGGTCAGCACGCAGGTGCTCAATCCGCGTGCGCTGGCGGTGTCGGCGGCGTTGCTGGGGCTGGTCGGCATCGTGCCGGGCATGCCGAACCTGCCGTTCCTGACGCTGGCCGCGCTGCTGGGATTCGCCGCTTGGAAGATGCACAAGCGCTCGCTCGCGCCCGCGCAGGACACACCGGAAGCCGAAGCCGCCGCGACCGCCGCCGCGCAGCCGGAACTGAGCTGGGACGAACTGCGCCCGGTCGAGCCGCTGGGCCTGGAAGTCGGCTATCGCCTGATCGCCCTGGTCGACAAGCACCAGGGCGGCGAACTGCTGGCGCG
>Ga0102589_1005921_pt1 | contig 10371 bp, 16 predicted proteins | sample AraplaMF_Col_mLB_FD_76858 | JGI IMG/M metagenome (GOLD analysis project Ga0102589, IMG submission 76858) | Arabidopsis root microbial communities from the University of North Carolina, USA - plate scrape MF_Col_mLB | ecosystem: Host-associated > Plants > Roots > Endosphere | place: USA... | reverse complement strand
GCCATGTCACACTCTGCGCTGCAACGGGCCATCGACAAGGCGGGCGGACAGAAGCCCCTCGCTGAGAAGATCGGCACCACTCAATCCATGGTCTGGTACTGGCTCCGTCACGCAAAGCGCGGCCTGCCGGCCGAGCGAGCCATAGCCATAGAGCAGGCTACTGGCATTCCGCGTCATGAGCTTTGTCCGCGGGTCTTCTCAAAGCCGGAGGCCGCGTGATGGACAACGGCAGCCAACTCCTCAGCGCCATCGAGCGCATCGAACGCCTCCACGAGGAAAAGAAGAACCTCGAAGAGGACGTTCGTGAGATCTATTCGGAGATCGCCGCCCAGGGCTACGACAAGAAGGCCGTCCGCGAGATCGTCAAGCGCCGGTCGAAAGACCCGTCCGAGCGCACCGAATTCGAAGCCATCGTCGAGCTCTACGAGCAGGCCATCGCGCAGGCCTCGCGTGCACCCGCGGGACGCGCGCGTGAGGAGGCGGCCTGACATGTCCGGTCTGTCTCTCATCGGAGCCCTGTTCCTCGCTCTCAGCGTCGGCGCTGCCATTGGCCTACTAGCGGGCGGCCTCTGCCGCGCAGCCAGGGAGAATTGATATGGCTCTCCAGGCGGCTGCAAAGAATATCGAACGGGCTCGCGAGTTGCGCGCCGCGGGCTGGCGTCTCAAAGAGATCGCTTCGGCCGTCGGCCAATGCGAATCTTGGGTCAGCAAGGAGACAAAGGGCATTTTCCCAGGGCAGAGATCGCGGATCGACGCCCTGAATCGTCCCGACCTCCCTCAGATCATCAAGGACTGGTCGGAGCGAGGGTACACGGCTCCACAGATCGCCGAACGGCTCGGGATCAGTACAGGGCACGCGTGGTATCTGCGGTCCAAACATTTTGGCTTGACTCCGGGGCGGTTGGCAGACCGCGAGGCGATCGCAGAAGCGCTGGTCGGCGGGGAAAAATCACGATCGATCGCTGACCGGCTCAATGTTTCGGTTTCTTTTGTCGATTCCGTACGTCGTGAAGCTGGCATTTCGCCCAGCAAGGAGCCGTGTCGAGCTCCTCGGTCTCGGAGATCGATCTTTGGGCTTCTCGACTATGCGAAGCGTAATTTCGTCTACACGCCAGAAACCGGCCAGATCACCAGTCGAGGTAAAGCGGTCGGCAGCATCAAGGGCGGGTATCTTGCCATTGCCGTCCGCAGCCGGACGGTAATGGCCCACCGCCTCGCGTGGCTGCTCCATTACGAGGAAGAGCCGCCGGAAGTTATCGACCACCGCGACGGCGACCCCCTCAACAACCGAATTGACAACCTGCGCTCTGCGTCGGTCTCGCAGAACGCTTTCAATAAGAAGAAAGCATCGAACAACACGACAGGCATCAAAGGCGTGTCTGTCGCGCATGGCGGGCGTTACCGCGTCCGCGTTCAAGCTGGCCACATAGCTCTTCGCTCTGAAGCGTCTTCTCTAAGCGAGGCCCGCGAGACGCGCCAACGTCTCGCGGAACTTCTGCATGGGGAGTTTGCTCGCCATGCCTAGCAATCATCTTTCGGCGCGCCTGTTCAATAACTCGCCGGCAGATTTCGTCCAACCGCTCCATGCGTCGTCCCTCCGTGCCCCTCAAAGAGCACGCGAGGCCCGACATGGATCGCCATTCGTCTGTCAAAGCACGTCACGTGGAGTATGCCGACATGGCTAGCATTGCTGCCATCGCTCAGTTCCTAGACCGACAGGTCAAGGCTGAGAGCAGAGCCTTCGGGCTCGACCAACAAGAGGCTGTCGGCGTCGTCGCCCGCAAGTTCAAGGCCGGCGCCAGCACCATCGTCAACATCCTGCGCTGCAAGAACGGCGCGCGTCGCGTGAAGTCTGTCTGCTTCTCGCTGGGCAGCCGGATCATCCAGGCTGCCATCGCCGACATCGAGCGCCAGCAACAAGCATTGGAGGAAGAGCGTGCACGTCTGTTGGATCTGGCTGTCCACGCGGACCCGGCTGCTCTGGCTCAGGTTGAGGAAGGCCTCGCCATCGTCAGGCAGGGGCTAGAGCGCATTCGGGGGCGGGCATGAGCAAGGCGCCCTATATCGATCCATTGGGGCTTCATCTCGCCCGCGAGCTCTCTGAGCAGGCTGGGTTCACTTTGAAGTTTATCCAGGGGAGAGCTCGCTACGCGTCGTTGTCTCAGGCTCGCGCAAGCGTTGCTTGGGGCCTGGCTCGTCAGACGAGCATGTCGTTGCCCGAGATCGGCGCGATCCTTCAGAAAGACCACTCGTCGATCATTCACATGATCCGATCCGAGAATGAGAGGCGCGGCACAGATGTCCGAGGCCTCCATTTCCCCGAAGGATATCGCGAGCGCCACCGCCTGAACGCGACGCTTTACAACGTCATGTCAAGGGAGGTGCTGGCATGAGCCTCGTCCCCGTCAAGGAATACGCCGACGCTGCCGAGATGATGGCGGCCTATGCCGCCCGCAAGCGCCGGCTTTTCCCCAAGCTGACAGTTGTCAGCCGCGAGGCTGTCGGCCTGCCGCCGCCCAAGCAGGAGCCGTCTGTTGCGGCCGAATCCTCACCTGAGGACGTAACAGATATCCCCAACTTCCTCGCGCTCCGCCCGAAGGCAACCGATTGGTTGGACTCCGCCCCTAAAGCCGCTTTCCGCATGTCGGATGCCAGCATCATCCTGAAGCTGGTCTGCGAGCACATGGGCGTGTCGGTCCGCGAGCTGAAGAGCGATCGCCGCACCAGAGACGTACTTCGCCCGCGCCAGATTGCGTTCTGGCTCATGCGGAGATGCACGAAGCTGTCGCTGCCTGTCATGGGCCGCAAGCTCGGGGGGCGAGACCACACCACAGCTCTGCATTCGGTCCGCTTCATCGACAATCTCAGGGCTGAAAACCCGGAGATTAGAGAGCTGACCGACATGCTCTTTCGGAAGGCAGAAGCGGAGATCTACCCCGACGATAGCGCCGAGGGCGAGCAATGAACGCTGTCTCTCTCACCCTCCCGTTTCCTCCCTCGACGAACAACCTCTTCGTCAACGTCAAGGGCAAGGGACGCGTGAAGTCCGCCCGCTATTCCGCCTGGTGCACAGAAGCCGGCTGGGAAGCCCGCAGGCAGCGTGCCGGCAGGGTCGAGGGGCCATACGCCCTCTACATCACCGCCTGCCGTCCTGACGCTCGCAAGCGCGACCTCGGCAATCTCGAAAAGCCAATTTCGGACGCTTTGAAGACCGCGGGCATCATCGAGGACGATCACCTCTGCCAGCGCCTCACCATGAACTGGGGCACGGCCGGCAAGACCGTCTTCGTCCAGGTCGTCTCGACGCGGGAGGCAGCATGATGCGCGTCGAGCACCTGTCCGACTCCGTGACGCTCTATCTCGGGGACTGCCGCGAGATCCTGCCGACGCTCGGCAAGGTCGATGCGGTGGTGACGGACCCGCCCTATGGGATCAGCATCACCAAGAGCAACCGCCTTGCGGTCAGCCGGGGGCATGGCGGCAGCTGGGATGACGAGGCCGCAGACGTGGCGCCGCTCTTGGCTCTTAACGTCCCAACTATCCTGTGGGGCGGTAACTACTTCGACGTCCCGCCCTCGCGGTGCATTCTTGTCTGGGACAAGAACAACGCAGGCCGCGACTTCGCGGACGTAGAGATCGCCTGGACAAACCTCGATCAGGTTGCTCGGCGGTTCATGTATCGCCCCATGAATATGGACGGAGGCAAATTGCACCCGACACAGAAGCCGATCGAGGTGATGGCTTGGTGTGTCGGCTACGTTCCTGAGGGTGTCGTCCTCGACCCGTACATGGGTAGCGGATCGACTGGCGTCGCGTGCGTCCAGGAAGGACGCGGCTTTATCGGCATCGAACGAGAGCCACGATACTTCGACATCGCATGTCGGCGGATCGCTGACGAGCTAAAGCGTCCCCGCCTCGAACTGGCTCGAGCCCCACAGCCGGTCCAGGAGGCGATGCAGCTATGATCCGCACCGGCACCTTCCAGTTCGTCCGCCATGGCGCTGTGGACGCCTTCCACCGTCGCGGCTGGATGATCACCGCTGACCTGGGCCGCACGCACGGCCTCTGGTCCGTCCTCATGTGGCGCTGTGACTGCGGGGTGGCGCAATGAGCCTGACCGCGGCAGTCATCGCTGAACTAGTCGGCGCTGGCCTGTCCGGCGAAGCGTTGGTCTCTGCGTGCGAGCGGATCGAGGCTTCGCGCAAGCCCGTCAGGTCGTCTGCTGCTGAGCGTCAGGCGCGGTATCGGGAGAGGCAGAAAGCGTCACGCGTTACGTCACGTGACGCTTGTGACGTAACAACCTCCGCCCCCAAAGACGTTGAGCCTAAACTACCTACCGTCGAGAATAATCAATCCCCCACCACCCCCCTGTAGCCCCCCGCCTCCCGTCGATTTGACGATTGGCCGGAGGATTTCGGCGAGGAGCTGTGGGCGATCTACCCCCGGAAGACCGAGAAGAAGGCCGGCATGGACGCCCTGGCTCGGCTGCATCGGCTGGACCGGCTTTCGTGGGCTGAGCTGATCCGTGGCGTCCATGCGCTCGACGATTGCGACCCGCAGTTCGTCCCGGCCTTGGCCAGATGGCTCAAGGGCGAGCGGTGGAAGGACGAGCGGCCCGCGCCGGGCAGGGCGCCGCCCCATCGCCAAGCCCGCAGGAACACCGCCTTGGACGGCCTAGACGAACTCGAACGCAGGTTCACCAATGTCCAGCACCAGCCCAACCTTCGCATCGCCGGCTGACGCTCTCCGCGCCCTGTTCCGCGCCTGGCCCGCTGACCGTGGCGAGGGAACGGGCTTCGCCGAGGCGTATATTATCGCGATCGACGGCTATTCGCTTCGTGCCATCGAGGGCGCCGTCAAGCGCATCATCCGGGGCGAGGCCGACGACATCGACAAGCGCTTCCTGCCGACGCCTGCGCAGCTCGGCAACCTCGTTGCTCACATGGAAAAGCTCTACGCGCCGGTCACCCCTCGCCAAGCCCTTCCTGCCCCCGGCAGCGAGACGATCACCGAGGAAGAGTGGCAGCGCCGTGAGAAGCTGGCCCAGGACGCCCGCGACCGCTTCGGCATCAAGTCCACCAAGGGCGAGACGGTGGTCGATCGCGAAGCCATCCCGGCCGCCAAGCTTGCCGAACTGGATCGTGCTGTCGCCGTCCAGGCTCAGCGCATCAGGACGGAAGGCCTCCCCAAGCTCTCAGACGAAGCCATGGCGATTTTCCGAGAAACAGCAGAGCGAGCAGTCCCTAGTCCTGGTGAGCAGTACGAGGAGTGGGATCGTAATCGGAATACAGGAGAAGCCGCATGAACTCGACGATGGTGTTTCACAGCCGATCCGAGGCAGAGCACGAGGCCATGCGGAATGCACTGGTTGGCGCCGCGACGGCGTTTGAGATGCTCCGGCCAGAGAACCACGACAAGACCTCGAACGCCGAGTTGGCCGCGCTGATCGCTGTGGCTGACATAGCTGTCCATCAGGTGCTGGAAGTCGTCGGTTCTGGCCAGAACCGCGCGGATGCGCACTAAAAACCCCACCACCAGAGAGAAGCGAGAGAGGGATAGACCATGACCCTCAAGGACCAATCCCCATGACAGACGAGACAGGGTGGAGGCCGATCGAGACGGCGCCGAAGGATGGCAGCCAATTCCTAGCCTTTGCCCGGAGTGAGCTCGGCATGGAATTTATGGCAGTAGCCCAATGGGCTGAACCGGATGGCATGGGCTCAATTGCCGGCTGGTTTTGGACGTACGCAATCCGGCCCACCCACTGGATGCCCCTTCCTCCCCCGCCACCCAAGGAACCAGCATGATGGCCCGCGCCGGTCGGAAGAAGACGCCCTCGCTGGTCAGCCTCGCAGGCCGCATCAAGCCGCCGACCATCGCTGCGATGCCGCACGACATCGAAGAGCGGCACCACGCTGACGGCACGACCTCGCAGATCGACCGCGGCCCCGTCATCCCCTTGGCGGCCTACCAGCAGGCCGGCGTCAGCACCGTCTGCAATCTCAAGACCCGCAAGCTCGGCATCGTCCAGTCGGATCTCGTCAACCGCGAAGGAATGGTCAGGGTGACACAAGCCCCGCTGCAATGGCTCGCCTCCCGGCAGATGCTCGACCCCGCCGACCGCGAGCGGAACGGCCTGCTGCGCGAGGCAGGAGAGCGCTACTATCGGCACTGGTTCGATGGCGGACTCAAGGGCATCGGCGCGCAGAACCTTGACCGCGTGTTCGGCGGCGAGATGGAAGCGGCCTACCTCACCCCCGCGACCGAGTACGCTGCTCAGCACCGACAGGCGTACCGACAGGCTCGCGAGCGCATGGGCTCCTGGCTCGCCAAGGTCACGGACGCTGTCGTATGCGAGGAGCTGCGGCTGCCCGATGCCGGCTCGTTTGTCGGCGATTATGCAAGCTCAGAGACGCGCTCGGCGATCGCCTTGACCATGCTCAAGGCCGGGCTCACCACTCTCGTCGAGCATTTCGGCATCGAGCCATTGCGCCAACGCAAGATCAGGCAGTGGCGCGCTTGACAGCCCCCGGGTCTATATGGCAGGAGAAATATCCAATGCCATTCTGCGCTCTAAAGCGAGCGCCGAGAGATCGGGTTCGGACCATCTCCTCCCGCCGGAAGGCGCCGCAGGGCTCGCGACCTGGGCAACAAGCCGGGCAAAAGTGATTTGGTGACAGCCGGAGAGACGGCAACAGATTCCAGAGTTCGACGAGCAGGCGCTTAGGCGCGGTCCCCTGATCGGAGTCGGATACGTCCCGCGAGGGCAACGTTAAAAAGCCGGCCTCGTCGATTCAGTTCATGCGGCGGCGTGCGCAATGCGCAATGACCCGTACACTTTCAGGGGCCGGTCCTAATAGAATTACCGGGGCCCGCCGCATGATGTCGGTCGGCAGAGGTCGTGGCTTCGAGCGCCACTCTACGGCATGCCGTTTCATCACAGAGCGGACTCCGCGGATAGCTCAGCTGGTAGAGCGCTGCCGACCGACAGTCTTTCCCCCTCTGGATACGTTCCAGAGCACACCCCGGTCCATGCGGCCGGGGTTTTCGTTTGAGGTGAGTGATGGGCGCACTGTCCAACGCCCGGCATGAGCGGTTCGCCCAGGAACTTGCCAAGGGCAAGAGCGCGACAGAGGCATATGCAGAGGCTGGGTACGAAGAAAGCCGCTCAGCGGCCTCCAGGCTGTCAGCAAATGTGAACATACAGGCCAGGGTCGCAGAATTGCAGGAGCGCGCGGCAGTCCGCACCGAAATCACCATGGAGCGACTGACGGACATGCTGCTCGCCGATCGCGAGTTAGCACGCCAGAACGCGCAGGCCGGCGCTGCAGTCTCAGCGACCGAGAAGCTTGGCAAGCTGCATGGCTTCTTCGTCGAGCGCACCGAGAACCTGAACTACAATCATGATGTCAGCGACCGCCCAGCTTCAGAGGAAGAATGGGCCGCCGAACACACAGCCCATTAGAAAGATCGTCTGGCGCCCTCAGGCAGGGCCTCAGGCGGCATTCGTCCAGTGCCCGGTCTTCGAGGTCTGCTACGGCGGCGCCCGCGGTGGCGGCAAGACGGACGCGTCGCTCGGCGAGTGGGCGGTTCACGCCAAGCGCTACGGCGCTGATGCCAAGGGGCTGTTCGTTCGCCGGACGCTGATCGCGCTGGGGCCGACGATCGAGCGGGCGAAGCGAATCTACAAGCCGCTCGGGGCGGTCTGGCAAGAGCAGAAAAGCCGGTTCGTCTGGCCCAACGGCGCGATCCTGTATTTCCGCTATCTGGAGCGGGACGCTGACGCCGACAACTACCAGGGCCACGACTACACGCGGGTCTACGTCGAGGAGCTGACGCAGTTTCCTGATCCTGGGCCGCTCGACAAGCTCAAGGCCACACTGCGCTCGGCGGCTGGCGTGCCGACTGGGTTCCGGGCAACCTGCAATCCCGGCGGCCCTGGGCATACCTGGGTGAAGGATCGCTATATCGATGCGGGCGCCTATCGCATCGTCAAAGAGACGTTCACCAACCCGTTCAACGGGCAGGAGATAGAAAGCAGCCGCGTCTTCATTCCGGCCAAGCTCTCGGACAATCCGGAGCTGCTGAACAACGACCCCCGCTATGTGGCGAACCTGTTCAAGGCGGGCTCGGCGGCCCTGGTCAAGGCTTGGCTCGAAGGCGATTGGGATGTGGTCGAAGGCGCGTTCTTCGACTGCTGGCAGAGTGCCAAGCACGTCGTCGCACCGTTCGCCATCCCTGGCCATTGGGTGAAGTTCAGGAGCTTCGACTGGGGCTCGGCAGCGCCGTTCTCATGCGGATGGTGGGCTGTCGCGGCGGATGACCACGGCGGTATCCCGCGGGGCTCGCTCGTTCGCTACCGCGAATGGTATGGCGCATCGAGGCCTGGCAAGGGCCTGAAACTGACGACCGAGGAAGTGGCGCAGGGCATCCTGCAGCGCGACCAGGGCGAGACGTTCGAGTACTCGGTCGCCGACCCAGCAATCTTCGCAGAAGACGGCGGGCCAAGCCGCGCCGAGGTCTTCGCCAATCACCAGGTCTATTTCCGCCGAGCGGACAACAAGCGCGTGACCGGCAACGGAGCAATGGGCGGCTGGGACGAGATGCGCCAGCGGCTCAAGGGGCATGGCAAGGCGCCGGACAACGTCCCGATGCTGTTCGTCTTCGACACCTGCAAGGACTTCATCCGCACTGTGCCGAGCCTGCCGCATGACCCGACGCGGCCGGAAGACATCGACACAAGCGCCGAGGACCACGTCGCTGACGAGGCGCGCTACGCCTGCATGAGCCGGCCGTGGGTGCCAGATCCCGAGCAGAGCGGGCGCTCTGGCCCGCGCGACTGGTTTGAAGACGACGACGACGAGGACCGCCTGTCATGGAAAACGGCTTGATCTGACATGGCGCTCTCACCCGTTGGCGTCGCTCCTCCTGCCTATGCGCTGCAAAGCCCGAGGCCGGACCTGAAGGCGGCTGCCGGCACCTACGCATTGGCGGCCGGCGCGCCATCGGTCATCACTGCCGAGCCGGTCTACGAGCCGGATTGGCGCAAAGAGCACTCGCGACTGATCGAGGCGTTCGAGGAAAGCGAAGACGCCTCGCATAAGAACCGTGAGCTCTCCGAGCGAGACGTGGATTACTACCACAACAAGCAGTGGGACGAGCGCGACGCCCGGAAGGTTCGTGACCGCGGCCAGCCGGTCATGATGAAGAACAAGATCCGGCGGAAGATCAAATATCTGCAGGGCTTGGAGCAGCAGCAGCGCACGCGCCCGACCGCTCGCCCTCGCACTCCGCAGCACGAGCAGGACGCATACACCGCGACCGCTGTCCTGCGCTTTGTCGGCGACGAGAACCGCTACAACCAGACGCGATCCAAGGTCTTTTGGGACGTCGCTGTCGCTGGCTGGGGCGGCACGGAAACGCTGGTCGAGTTCCGCCACGGGATGAAGAACCCGATGGTCATCACCCGGCGCTGCCAGTGGGACCGCATGTGGTGGGACCCCTACAGCCAAGAGGACGATTTCACGGATGCGCGCCGCCGTGGTCTCGTCGTCTGGATGGATCGCGACCAAGCGATCGCCAAATACGGGGCGGGTGCCGAGAAGGTTTTCGACGAGACCATTCAGACGGCGCAGGTCGGTGGCACCTACGACGACAAGCCGAAGTATCAGACCTGGGTGAGCTACGAGAAAAGCCGGTGGCGCGTACGCGTCGTGCAGGCCTATTTCGTGTCGGGCCCGGACGGCACGGTGTTCTTCGCCGAATTCACGAAGGGCGGGTTTCTCAACTACGGCCCGTCGCCGTGGCTCGATGAGAACGGCAAGCCGGAAGATCCGTACTCCTGGGGCTCGGCCAACGTCGATCGCGACAATCAGCGCTACGGCGAAGTCCGGTCGATGATCGACCTGCAGGACGCGATCAACAAGCGAGAGAGCAAGCTGCTGCACCTCGTCAGTGTCCGCCAGACGTTCGGTCAGATCGGCGCGACCGGCAAGATGTCCGTTGCCGACATGAAGAAGGAGCTGTCCAAGCCGGACGGGCACATCCCGCTCCAAGCGAACATCGAGTTCGGCAAGCAGTTCGGCATTATCCCGACCGGCGACATGGCCGATGCACAGTTCATGCTGCTGCAGGCCGACAATGCCGAGATGGACCTGGAAGGCCCCAATGCGGCCATGCTCGGCAAGGGCAAGCAGGATCAGTCGGGCCGGGCGCTCCTGGCGCAGCAACAGGGCGGGGCGATCGAGCAGAGCGGTTTGATGGACACGCTGCGCGACATCGACCATCGCACCTACCGCAAGCAGTGGAACCGCATCCGCCAGTTCTGGACCGCAGAACAGTGGGTTTCCGTCACAGACGATATGCGCAACC